>Ga0247611_10011223_pt1 | contig 10367 bp, 9 predicted proteins | sample 177DNAGHGhighgp2_FD_192422 | JGI IMG/M metagenome (GOLD analysis project Ga0247611, IMG submission 192422) | Sheep rumen microbial communities from Palmerston North, Manawatu-Wanganui, New Zealand - 1770 DNA GHGhigh gp2 | ecosystem: Host-associated > Mammals > Digestive system > Stomach > Rumen ... | reverse complement strand
GATTATCTTGATTTTGTAAAATACCGCCGTCACAATTCATGGAATGACTTTTTGTTATATAGGCAAAATCATCCTGATACCTACGGTAGACTTATTTTAATGACAACCAAAGGTGCATTGCCTTTAACTCAATTTAAATTCGAAAAAAATGATGTTATTTTAATGGGACGTGAAAGTGCTGGTGTACCGGAAAACGTTCATCAAACAGCCGACGCTAGACTTTTTATTCCTATGCATCCGCAAGCTCGTTCAATTAATATGGCAATATCGGCGGCAATGGCTTTAACCGAAGGTTTAAGACAAACTGATGGATTTTATAAAACAGAATAAGCTATTTAATAAATTTTCTTATAATAAACAGACTTGGTATACTCATTAAAGCACACACAACAAAAAACCATTCCCAACCGACAATATCTGCAACCATTCCGCTGGTAGAGCAAAAAACGTCGCGAGATATACTTGTTACAGATGATAACAATGCATATTGCGTTGCCGTATAAAGTTTATTGCATAATGATGATATATAAGCAACCAACGCCGTAGTTACTAAACCTGAACAAAAATTTTCTATAGTTACGACTGCTATAAATAATGGCATATTATGTCCTGCCATCGCTTGCAAAGAAAACAACAATGTTGAAATACATTGTAATATACCAAACCACCAAAGACTTCTTTTCAAACCAATTTTAGCAACAATAACTCCTCCCGCCAGACCACCTGCAATAGCTGCAATCATACCATACAGCTTTATAACATAAGCAATCTCAACTTTAGTAAAACCTATAGCTGCATAAAAGGGATAAATCATCGGATTAAAATAAGCATTGCTTAAATGATATGTAAAAATTAAAACTAAAATAAGTATCCAATGTTGGTGCGTCATAAAATCTATAAAAGGATTAATTATAGAATTTTTGAAAAACAGCAAACTGTCTTTTATTTTTAGGGTATATTTTTTATATTCGTAAAATTGTGCTTCTTTTGCTGCCAGAATAGCCAACAATCCGACAAATATTCCACATGCCATTATAATATAAACTTCTCGCCAACTTAAAAACGAAGCTAAATATATAGCACCTGCTCCGGCAAAAATAAGACCAAAACGGTAACCAAGTACAAAAATAGCTACACCTGATGCTTGTTTATCGGGAAAATCTGCAAATGTTTCAACACGATAAGCATCTAAAACTATATCCTGCGATGCAGATAAAAAACTGGTTAAAAGTGCCAACATTGCCATTTGCATTGTATGCTGTTGCGGATTTGTTAAAGACATAGCTATCAATGATAAAAACAAAGATATTTGAATTAATACAGCCCAACTACGTCGTCTTCCTAACCTCCATAATAACGGAAGTTTAACATTATCTAAAACCGGCGACCATGCCCATTTCAAAGAATAAGGTAATTTAACAAGAGAAAAAGCTCCTATTAATTGTAACGAAATACTTAAATCATCAAGCCATACACTTAAAGTACCAAATACTAAAAAATAAGGAAATCCGCTTGAAAATCCCAAAGCCAATAATGTAAGCATTTGCTTATTTATGTATATGTTCCATATATATTGCAAATATTTGAACATTAAGTCTCAACCTCTGTTTCATCTTTTATCCATAAGGGATTTTTTAAATTACTTTTCAAAAAATTGCGATGATTTTCTTCTTCTTGTTCCGATAAATTAAAATGGCGTTCTATAATTTCTACTTTAGGAGTATTTTTATTAAAAATTTGATGTGTATTCTTATTATCAACAAATTTTATACTAGGCTCATCTCCTCCTAATAACTGCAAATATACTTCCGCTAAAAGTTGAGCATCTAACAAAGCTCCGTGAAATGTACGCGCCGAATTGTCAATATTAAACCTACGGCATAAAGCATCTAAGTTATTACGAGCTCCCGGAAATTCACTTTTAGCAATAGCAAGTGTATCAACAACTCTGTCCCAATCGTAAGTATTATATCCGCATTTTTTTAATTCATAATTTATAAAATTCATATCAAATGCGGCATTATGCGCCACAAAAATTCCATCATCACCTATAAAATCAACCCATTTTTGAGCAATTTCGGCAAACTTAGGTTTATCAGCCAAAAATTCATTCGTCAATCCATGCACTTTAACAACTTCTTCCGGCACATCACGTTCAGGATTTATATATTCATGAAAAACCTTACCTGTCGGCAGATGATTTATTAATTCTACCGCACCTATTTCAACCAATCTATCACCGGTATTAGGATCAAAACCTGTTGTTTCAGTATCAAAGCAAATTTCTCTCATTTATAATATCTCTTCTATAAATTTTATAAGTTCTTTTTTCAAAATATTTTCTGATTTACAAGTATTTATTACAAAATCAGCATAATATTTTTTTTCATCCTGAGGCATTTGTATTCTGACTATTTTATAAAAATCCTCAGCTGAAATACCATCTCTTTTAATAACTCTTTCCATTTGTGTTTTTTCATCGGCATCTGCCGTTATAACGTAATCGCAATATTTATCCCAACCGAATTCATAAAGTAAAGCCACATCTATAAACAACAAATCTTCCTTTACAGCATACTTATGAATTATATTTTTCAAGCGCTTATATAAAAAAGGATAAATTATATTTTCTAATTTTTTTAACTCTCTATTATCATTAAAAACTAACTCTCTAAGCATTCTTTTATTAAAATTTTCTCCTTGAAAACACTGAGAAAAATTTTCTTTTATTACTTTTATAAAATCTTTATTATTATATAGTTCACGCGTCCAAACATCAGGATTATAAACACTAAAACCTATCTTTTTGATTATATCAGCTAAAAAAGTTTTTCCGCAACCGATAGAACCGGTTATACCTATAATTTTCATTTTTTACCTTATATCAAAATGTTACATTTTTTATACACACTATATATACAAACTTGTGTATAAAACTTCCCTACTTGAAATTTTTAGCAAACTATCTACATTTTATCAAAACTATTCATAAACTTATTAACATGTTAAAAACATTATAAACAGTATGTGAAAAATGTGTATAATTTTATTAACCTTTTATTAATTATTTGAAAATTTTTATTATTTTAAAGACATAAATTTTGTAATACAGTGCATAAATATTGCATAAAAATTTAATTAACATATGTAACAGTTTATACAATAACAACAATTTTTTTTAAATTTTTTAAAATAGAGAGAAAAAATTGTGCAAAAAAATATTGACTTTACAAATCATCTTTAATATAAGCAACACATAAGGTTTTTCAATACCTCAATCTTTTTTTTAACAATCAATAAAGGTCACAATGCATTTAAAGGAATTAAAAGATAAGTCTCCGACTGAGCTGTTGACTCAGGCTGAGGATTTGGGAGTTGAAGATGCTTCTTCAATGCGTGTTCAAGATTTAGTATTTGCCATAATGAAAAAATTAGCCGAGGTTGATACGGTTATTTGCGGTGATGGTGTAATAGAAGTTATGCAGGACGGATTCGGTTTTTTACGCTCGTCTAAATCAAACTATTTAGCAAGTCCTGATGATATATATGTGTCACCTGCTCAGGTTAAACGTTTCAGCTTGCGTACAGGCGATACTGTTGAAGGAGAAATCAGAGCACCTAAAGAAAATGAACGTTATTTTTCTTTAACTAAGGTAAATAAAATTAATTTTGATGATCCTGAAAAGTCAAAATTAAGAGTTAACTTTGATAATTTAACTCCTCTTTATCCTACCGAAAAGCTTAATTTTGATATAATCTGCGGTGATAAGGATTATACTACTCGTGTTATTGATTTAATATCTCCACAAGGAAAAGGGCAAAGAGGACTTATTGTTGCACCGCCGCGTACCGGTAAAACAGTTATGTTGCAAAATATTGCTCATGCTATTTCTACTAACCATCCGGAAGTATATTTAATGGTGTTGTTGATTGATGAACGTCCGGAAGAAGTAACGGATATGACGCGTTCAGTTAAAGGTGAAGTTATTTCTTCTACCTTTGATGAACCGGCAACACGGCATGTTCAAGTTGCTGAAATGTGTATAGAAAAAGCTAAGCGTTTGGTAGAAAATAAAAAAGATGTTGTTATTCTTCTCGATTCTATTACTCGTTTAGGACGTGCATATAATGCTGTTGTTCCATCATCAGGAAAGGTTTTAACCGGTGGTGTTGACGCTAACGCCTTACAGCGTCCTAAGCGTCTGTTAGGTGCGGCTCGTAATGTTGAAGAAGGTGGCTCATTAACTATCATAGCCACGGCTTTGATTGATACCGGATCACGCATGGATGAAGTTATTTTTGAAGAGTTTAAAGGTACCGGTAATTCTGAGATTATTCTTGATAGAAAATTGACTGATAAACGTTTATTCCCTACAATTGATATAACCCGTTCAGGAACTCGTAAAGAAGAACTTTTGGTTGATAAAGCTACACTTACTAAAATGTGGGTTTTACGCCGTATATTAATGCAAATGGGAATGACTGACGGTATGGAATTTTTACTTGATAAATTACGCATGACTAAAAATAATGAAGACTTTTTCCAAAATATGAATTCATAAAAAAATAGTAACAAATTTTGGAGAAAAAATGTCTGGAGTAAAAACTGTTATAATAAAAAAAGAAGATGACGGTATAAGGCTTAATAGATGGTTTTTGCGTGAATATCCGGCTTTAGGATTAGGCAGATTACAGAAACTGTTGCGTACCAAACAAATAAAAGTTGATGGCAAACGTGCTGAAGCATCAACTCGTTTACAAACGGGGCAAGAATTACGTTTGCCTCCGCTTGATGAACAAAAAGCAATAAAAAAAGAACAAAATATTTCACCAAAAGATATTGATTATATAAAGTCTATGGTTATATATAAAGATGCCGAAATTATTGCGCTTAATAAACCTTCGGGATTAGCGGTGCAAGGTGGAACCAATACATTAAAACATATTGACGGAATGCTTGATGCTTTACGCTTTGAAAGTAGTGAAAAACCACGGTTAGTTCATCGTATAGATAAAGAAACAAGCGGACTGTTAATATTAGCACGTAGTCGTAAAATTGCAGATTTATTAACCAAAGCATTTCGTGAACATAATTTACAAAAAACTTATTTAGCAATTGTTCGCGGCTGTCCGCAAAAATTTTCCGGTGAAATAAATATACCGCTGGAAAAAGTTGGAGAAAAAATGTGTGTAACTGCAGGAGGTAAAAAAGCGATTACCAAATATAATGTTTTGGATAATGCGGCAAAAAAATATGCTCTGGTTGAAGCATTTCCTTTAACCGGAAGAACTCATCAGATAAGGGCACATTTGGAAGCACTGGGTACTCCTATATTGGGCGATGATAAATATTTCGGTAATAGCAGACAACATCTGACGGAAGTTACAAATAAACTTTATTTACACGCTTATAAAATAGATCTTTCGTCTGTATTGGGAAAAAATAAAATTTTAACTGCTCCCCTGCCGGAACATTTTAAAAGTGCTTGTCGATTTTTAGGATTGGAAATAGAAAAATGAAAAAGTTTTTACTTGTTTTTTTATCGCTTATTTTAGTTTTAGTTATAGGTTTTATAGTATTTATAAAATTTTTCGATTTTAATAATTATAAGCCGGAAATTGAAAAATTGGCTCGTAAATATGGTAATATCGAAGTTAAAATAAATGGTGATTTAAAGGTAGCTTTATCTCTTAAACCTACTATTGAAATAAATGATGTAAATATATCTATGCCTGATGGTCAAAAGATTGCACAAATAGGGGATGCCTTTGTACAATTTTCCATACTTCCGTTGTTAAAAAAAGAGTTTGAAATAAATTTTTTGGAAACTACCGATACAAACATTTTTTACAATGAAAAAGACAGTGTTCTTATTCGTTATTTAGCTGCCGATATGGATAGTATGGATGAGCCTATAAACATAAAAGCACAAACGACTGTTGAAGGAATAGAAATTGACGGCACAGGTAAAATTTCATCATTAAAAAAGCTGAAGGAAAATAACTTTAATGATATAGATATAAATGCCGATTTCAAGGCTATGGGATATAATTTAAATTTAGTTGGTATTTTACAAGGTTTGCAGGATAATTTAAGTGCCGATGCAACGTATAAATTAGAACACAAAAATAATGAGATTAACGGTCGTATACAAGCTGATTTAAGTGGTGAAATTCCTTATATTAAATTAGATGCAGAAAGTGCAAAAATAAATGCCGCAGATTTTACCAATACCACACAAAAAGCAAATAACGATTGGTTTGTATCAAGTGCTTGTGCTGCCGAATATATATCGGGAACAACTATACCTTACGGATACTTAAATATGTTCAATTTAGATGCAAATATTGATATAAAAAAATTGATTGTTGATGCTGCTACAACAATACAAAATTTACAAGCAGAAATTATAATAAAGAACGGTGTATTTAAAGCAGATATAAAAAATGCAGAAACGTTAGGTTTAAATATAAACGGAAAAGTTAGTTTAGATTCACCAAAAAGCCGACCTTATTTGAATTTAAATATAAAGGGAAATACTTTCGATTTGCAAAAATTTACATCTCCTAAATCGCAAAAACAAAGCTACATAGAATGGATAATTCCAAGTGCTGCCGCTTCAAGTTTGATGCCTAATACTACTATTCCTTATCAATATTTAAATTACACAAATGCCGACATAAATTTTACAGTAAAAAAATTGATTATTAATCCACAAATTCAACTTGGTAATATCAGTGGAAATGCATCGATTAAAAACGGTGTATTTAAAGCGGATATAAAAAATATTTTAGCAGGTGATGGAAATATAAGCGGTACAATAAAGGTAGATTCTAAAAATCAAAATGCAGCGGCAAAGTTTACTGGAGTAAATATTATTTTACAAAGTTTAGATAAAGATTTAGCAAAACCTGATTACGAAATATATGTAAAAAGCGGTGGTAAAACAACGGCGTTTGTTGATGTCACCACAAGTGGAAAAAATACTGATCAATATTTGGCAAATTTAAGCGGAAAAATTATTGCTTTTACTGATCCTTCGATTGTTAAAATAAAGAGTTTAGAGCATTTGCAAGGCAATATAATTGTACAGATTTTACAGGCTTTAAAATTAAATGTTGTAAATAAAGAAATGAATATGAAATGTGCGGTTTTCCGCAGCGACGTACAAAACGGTAAAATGAGTTTTCCCAAAGGTATAGTTTTTGATGCTAACGATTTGTATTTGGTAGCTGATGGAGATATCAATTTAGGTAATGAAAAAATCAATTTAGCAATTCAACCTTTTTCCGGTAAAATAACCGATGCCAGTATTTCATCATTACTTGGTTCTTTAATAAAAATAAAGGGAACAATCAGTAATCCGCAATTAGCCATTAACCAAACAGCGACAGCAAAATCGGTTATAGGAGCAATTGCCACGGCAGGAGCATATAATGTAGGAGATATGCTTCTTTCTGCCGATTCTTCTCCGTGTCATACGGCTCTCATCGGTACGCAATATTCTGAACATTTTAAGCAGTCAAAAACTGTTCGCAGTAAAGTTTCAAACAGCTATAATAATACACAAGATATGGTAAAAGACATAGGCAAAAATTTGAAAGATTCAGCTAAAGAAATCGGTAAAGGTTTGAAGGGCTTATTTAAATGACGGATACTAAAGCGGCGGAAAAATATATTTCGCAAAATAAAGATTTTATACTTACAACGTTATCGGAATTTGTACTTACGGATACAATTCTTTTTTGGAGCGATAAACCGGAAATTAAAACCTTGCAATTACAAAAATGGCAACCTGTTTTAGATTGGCTTGGTATTACGTATAATATGCATTTTTGTACTACCGAAGATTTTTGTTTACCTCAAGAAAATGAGCGAACGTGTGAAGTTTTTTCTGCCTATTTAAGAACACTGTCTTTAAAAAAATTAACGGCATTATATTTAGCGGCAACTAATATGAAATCTCCATTATTAGCAATAGCAATGGTAGAGCAAAAATTGTCAGCGGATGAGGCATTTAATTTGGCATTTTTAGAAGAATTATATCAGGCACAATTGTGGGGAAAAGATGAAGCTGCAGAAAATTTACGTAACAAAATTAAGGAAGATTTATCTGAAATTGAGGATTATATAAAAAATGGAATGCTGTGTGCTGATTAAAGGTCGGGTTCAAGGCGTCGGTTTTCGCTATTGGGTTAAGTGTCAGGCAATGCTTATCGGCGGCATAGACGGCTATGCAATGAACCTTGACAACGGCGACGTTGCAGTGTTGATGCGTGGAGATGAAAAAGCCGTAAATTCTATGTTGCAAAAATTACACGAAGGTCCGTTGTGGTCGAGGGTAGACAGTATAACAATAGCACCTGAATATAAAACATATTTTCCACCTGTTTTGAACGGTGTATTTAAACGTATTTAAAAAATAATATTAAAAAAAATCATTTTTTCTATTATATTTTATATGATAATATTTTGCATAAACACGTCAGGTAGTGGAGCTGTAATATAACTGTCAGATTTGAATAAAGTTTATCTGCTGTTTTGTAAACTGTTACCGCGCTCGATTGAGTTATGATATTCAAGGTATTGTCCATCCAATTCACGACGGAAATTACGTAACAGATTTTCATCTTTTGGCGTGCGATCAAGTGCTATAACCAAATCATCGCCACGTCCGCTGTTTAAGACACTCATCATCATACTACGTTCGGTGCCGTCTAATACCATATAGAGGTTAATCAACAAATTGTTGAGATAGGTGTTACCTTCAAGAGGTGGACGATTAGCGAATTTTTCTTCAATGAAAGCGGCAAATTTTTTTCTTGTTGCTTCCTCTTCACGTTTTTTACCGAGTTCTATTTCATTGTGTTTCAAAACAGCCTTTTGCCACATTTCGATTCGATTGTCGAGCGAAAGTCCGAGATTTTTATACGATTCCATTCGTTGTTCCGGATTAGTACATTGCTCGCATTTGAGAGGCATACCCATTGTTTTTTGCAATGACTTACGAAACAGCTCACAAAATGTGTTCTGCGCTTTTAAGAACGGACAATATTCCGGACATTTTTTATTTTTATCATCAATCGTCATTTTGACCTCCGCAAGACATCATAATGTAAAAACGGTTAAAATTCAATGTAAAAATTCGTCTTCGCCAAATGCGATTTGAGTTGACTGTTTTAAAAAAAATGATAGTTTAATCATCAAAGAAGAAAAAACGTTCCAGCGGCCATAAAAACGGCTTTTAAGAGGATAAAACAAATTGATGACCGATAACAAAACAATTTATGCACTTTCAACCGTGATGGGAAAGTCCGGCGTGGCGGTGATACGTATTTCCGGTAAGCAAGCATTCACTGTTTTTGAAAAATTAACTGACTTATCATCTGCCAACATAGTTCCCCGCAAAATGTATCTGGTAAAGTTGCATAATTTATCGGGAGAAGAGTTAGACAACTGTCTTATTGCAGCATTTAAGGCACCGCATTCGTTTACCGGTGAAGATACGGTTGAAATAAACGTTCACGGTTCAAAGGCGATAATTCGCGAGTTGCTGGAAACTCTCTCAGATATGACGGATTTTCGTTTGGCAGAAGCCGGCGAGTTTTCGCGCCGTGCTTTTTATAATGGTAAAATGGATTTGACTGCTGCCGATGGTTTAGCAGATTTAATTGATGCCGAGACATCAATACAGCGTAAAGTTGCTCTGGAACAAATGGGTGGAAAATTGCTTTCGCTTTACGATGGCTGGCGTAACCGTTTGGTAGAAACTCTTTCTCATGTTGAAGCATATATTGATTTTCCTGATGAAGATATTCCGGAGAACACTGTATTTAAACTGCAAAACGACGTTAAAAAATTGAAAGAAGAAATAGAAAATCATTTAAGCGTTAATAAAATTGAGGAACGCTTACGTGAAGGTTTTAAGGTTGTTATTGCCGGTCCTACCAACGCCGGAAAATCAAGCCTGATTAATGCAATAGTCAAGCGCAATGTTGCCATTGTTTCGGATATCGCCGGAACAACTCGCGATGTTATTGAAGCGTATGTGGATTTAAATGGTTTTCCTGTTATTTTTACTGATACTGCCGGCTTGCGCGATTCTGATGATGCTATTGAAAAAATAGGTATAAATTTGGCCAAAGAGAAAATAGCGTCGGCCGATTTCAAAATTTTTATGTTTGACGCATCCGTTGATTCTCCCGCTATTTTTAAGGACTATTTAGATTCTGAAAACAATTACTTGGTTGTAGCAAATAAAAGCGATAAATTAACATCTGCGCAACGACAAAAGCTACAAAACATGGGTTGCGAACTTATAAGTGCCAAAAATAGTGAAAATATTATAAAAATTACTGATAAAATA
>Ga0247611_10011222_pt1 | contig 10367 bp, 7 predicted proteins | sample 177DNAGHGhighgp2_FD_192422 | JGI IMG/M metagenome (GOLD analysis project Ga0247611, IMG submission 192422) | Sheep rumen microbial communities from Palmerston North, Manawatu-Wanganui, New Zealand - 1770 DNA GHGhigh gp2 | ecosystem: Host-associated > Mammals > Digestive system > Stomach > Rumen ... | reverse complement strand
ATGCGGTCGCTGCCGCGCAGTTCGCCATTCTCCTCAATAAGCAGGTGAGTGCCAGGCTTGAAGAAGAGGCTGCCGCTCACCACGAAGCCACGGGGAATGACAATCACGCCGCCTCCCTCATTTGCCGCACGGTCGATGACGGCCTGCAGCTTTTCCGTCTGCACTTGTTCGGAATAGTTCTTCACACCATAACTGGTCACCACATAACGCTTGCCCAGTTTCGACACATCTACACGTGTAGAGTCGCTGAACCAAGCCGGGATCGGTGTTCCGTCGGGCCACAAGTCAGGTTGTTTTTCTACTTTCTTTTTTCCCATGGCTGTACCACAGATCATGGCGAGGAACAATCCGAAAACAATTAGTTTTTTCATCGTAGATATAGATTAGTTTTTATTGAGTTCAGTTTTAGTTTTGCGAAAACACCCCAAACAGTTTGTTGCTTGCAAATGTACAGGAAAAAAAGCGGCCTGAAAGATTTTTAGCTGATTTTCATGTATTTTTAGCCAAAATTATCTTACTTTTAGTTTACAATTACTACCTTTGCACCAAATAACATAAACTTAACTAACAAATGAAGAGTTTTCTGAAGTACACACTGGCCACCATATGTGGCATACTTATCTTTTCGTTCATTGCATTCTTTTTCGGCATAGGTCTCCTGGCCGGTATCGCAGCAGGCAGCTCGGGCTCAACCGAGATTAAAGACAACTCCGTTCTGGTTTTGAAACTTCAAGGCACGGTTACTGAACGTGCTGACGAATCTTCGCCATTGGCCACACTCCTCAACAGCGCCGATGCTGAGATGATGGGCCTCGACGATCTCGTGAAGGCTATCCGCAAGGCAAAGGAGAACGACAATATCAAAGGTATCTACCTCGAGGGCGGAGCACTGACCTTCGATGCTCCTGCAACGGCACAACAGCTGCGCGACGAGCTGGCTGACTTCCGCAAGAGCGGCAAGTGGATTATCGCCTACGCCAGCCAATATCTACAGACCAGCTACTGGGTGGCATCGGTGGCCGACTCAGTGTTCCTCAACAAGACGGGAATGATAGACTTCAAGGGCATGGGCGGCAAGCGCCAGTACCTAACAGGCCTATACGAGAAGATTGGCGTGAAATACCAGGCCACCCGCGTGGGCAAGTATAAGAGTGCCGTGGAGAGCGTCACCCGCAAAGACATGAGCGAGAATGACCGCGAACAGGTGACTGCCTATCAGAAAGGCATTTGGCAGTATATGCTGAAGGACATCGCCGAGAGCCGCCACACCACGGCCGAACAGCTCGACCAGTTGGCCAGCGACAGCATCATCGCCTTTGCCAATCCAGATGACTATATCGCAGCCAAGCTCATCGACAGGACTTTCTATCCTGAAGAGATTAAGAAAGTCATAGCCTTGAAACTGGGCATAGACGATGACGACGACATCAACCAGGTGCTCGTCAGCGAAATGCTGGAGGCAGAAGACGACAAGAAGGAAGAGGGCGACAAGATTGCCATCTACTATGCCTATGGCGAGATTGTCGACACACAGATTGAAAACTTCTCAACAGAGCATGCCATTGTAGGCAGAAAGGCGGTGGAAGAGCTCAACGAACTGGCCGGCGATGACGATGTGAAAGCTGTGGTTATCCGCGTCAACTCGCCAGGTGGCAGTGCTGTGGCCTCAGAGCAAATCTGGCACGCCGTACAACTGCTGAAGGAGAAGAAGCCCGTAGTCATCTCAATGGGCGGTCTGGCTGCATCAGGCGGCTATATGATGAGTGCAGGTGCCAGCTACATCTTCGCTGAGCCCACCACCATCACGGGTTCTATCGGCATTTTCGGCCTCATACCCAACTTCTCAGGCCTCGTAACCGACAAACTGGGTATCACTTTCGACGGTGTAAAAACCAATCGCTTCAGCGACTACGAGCAGAATCTCGTGCTGGCCAAGGACAACGCAGCCGAGATACAGCATCTGCAGCATTACGTAGACCGCGGCTATGAGACATTCCTCAACATCGTGGCCCAAGGACGTGGAATGACCCGCGACGAAGTACATGAAATTGCCCAAGGTCGCGTATGGCTGGCTACCGATGCGCTGCCGCTACACCTCGTCGACGGGATTGGTTCGCTCGACGATGCCGTGAAGAAGGCTGCCGAATTGTCGAAGAGTGAGGAATACTACACTTCTACTTATCCAGAAAAGGCCAAATGGTATGAAGACCTGCTCAATCAAGACAAGGACAAGGATACCTATCTCGACGCTCAGCTCCGAGCAACGCTTGGCGAACTCTATGAGCCCATTCGCGAACTGCGACTGAACCAGCAGCGCAACCGTCTGCAGGCTCGTTTGCCTTTCTCTACGGTCATGGAGTAGTTTGCCACCTACATTTTTTAAGCAACACAGAGAATTACAGCGTAATTAATATAAAAGATGGAGGGCGATTTCATCAAAATCAACAAATGGCTACTGCCCGTCAGCTGGCTCTACGGCTGCGCAGTAAACCTTAGGAACTTCCTCTTCGACGTAGGAGTCCTAAAGAGCCATTCGTTTGATATTCCCGTCATCTCGGTGGGCAACCTCACCGTTGGCGGAACAGGAAAGACACCCCATGTGGAATATCTTGTCCGACTGCTAAAGAAGGACAACCACATCGCCGTACTCAGCCGAGGCTATAAGCGGAAGACGCACGGATTCATTATTGCCAATGAACAATCGACGGCGCGCGAAATAGGCGACGAGCCATTCCAGATGAAGCAGAAGTTCCCTGACATCACCGTGGCCGTCGATGCCAACCGCGTGAATGGAATAACTCAGCTCATCAGTCAGAATCACACGATAGATGCCGTGTTACTCGATGATGCCTTTCAGCACCGCTATGTCAAGCCGGGAATAAACATTCTGCTCGTCGACTATCACCGACTCATCATCTACGACAAGATGTTGCCAGCCGGACGACTACGCGAGTCGAAGGATGGTAAGAACCGCGCCGACATCGTTGTCATCACGAAATGTCCGAAAGACCTTCGCCCTATGGATTTCCGTGTCATCGCGAAAGACATGAACCTCTACCCATATCAGCAGCTCTTCTTCACCAGTCTCGACTACGACACCCCATACCCCGTTTTCAAGGACGATGCCAAGGAGACGCTGACGCTCGGTACTCTCCACGACAAACATGTACTGCTGCTCACAGGCATTGCCTCGCCCGAACAGCTCGTAAAAGACCTGACACCCGTAGCCAAAACCATCACCCCGCTGACCTTCCCAGACCACCACGACTTTTCGCATAAAGACCTGCAACTCATCAACGACACCTTCTATGCCATGCCTGAGCCGAAGGTTATCATCACCACTGAGAAAGATGCGGCCCGCTTCTATTCCTCGTCCTCAAGCGAATTGCTCAGCAAGGAAGTCCGCTCTGCCCTATTTGCCTTACCCATAAGAATCGTGTTCATGCTCGAACAGGAAGAACAGTTCTGTCAGTTCATCAAGAGCTACATACACAAGAATTCCAGAAACTGCATATTGGTGAAAGGAAAGAAAAGAGAGCCGAAGGAGGAGAATCCCAACAGGATCGTGTTCAAATAGGGCACAATGACCTTCGGCAGCACCGTTACCGATGAGCTCATAACAAAGGAATAAAAAAGACAATACATTTCTTCGTATGATATACAATGAATTAGGAAAAACCGGAATGCGCGTATCGAACCTCTCATTTGGTGCATCGTCACTGGGAGGCGTGTTTCATGGTGTGCGCGAGGAAGAAGGTATCCAGGCCGTATTTACGGCCATCGAAGGCGGCATTAATTTTATCGATGTCTCGCCCTACTACGGCCATCTGAAGGCTGAGATGGTGCTGGGCAAAGCCCTGAAACAGATACCACGTGACAAATATTACCTCTCCACGAAAGTTGGCCGCTATGGAAAGGACGGCGTAAACACCTGGGATTACTCAGCCGAACGCGTGACACGTAGCGTCTACGAGAGCATGGAGCGACTTAACATTGACTATATTGACCTGATCAATGTCCACGACATAGAATTTCAGGCAGACCGTGAGGGTGGTCTCCAGAAAATTGTCGACGAGACCCTGCCTGCCCTAGTAGAACTACGCGAAAAAGGAGTAGTAGGTCATATTGGCATCACCGACCTGCAACCTGAAAACCTATGCTGGGTGATAGAACATGCAGCCCCAGGCACGGTGGAAAGCATTCTATGCTTCTGCCACTACAGCCTCAACGATACCTTACTGCTCGACTACCTTGATTTCTTCGAAGAGCGCGGCATAGGCATCATCAACGCCTCACCCCTCTCCATGGGACTGCTCTCTAGTCGCGGAGCCCCCGATTGGCACCCCGCTACTCAAGCCTTACGTGAGGCTTGCAGCAAGGCGGCCTCTCACTGTGAAGCCAAAGGCTATCCGATAGAGAAACTTGCCATGCAGTTTTCTACAAGCCTTAATCCACGTATCGCCACGACACTATTCAGCAGCGCCAATCCTGATAACGTGAAGAAAAACATCGCTTTCGTCAACGACCCCGTCGACGAACAGCTCGTACATGAGGTACAGACCATCATAGGCGATCAGATGGGCAGTAGGTGGAAAAACTCGTAATATTCTTTTTTAAAAACAAGAAAGAAACTGCGTATGTCCATGATTATCGATGCCCATAGCCATCTGTGGCTTCGCCAAGATACCAGTTGGAACGGTCTGCCCATCCGTTCGCTTCGCAATGGCCGCTCAATATTCCTCGGCGAGGAAGTGCAGATGTTGCCTCCATTTATGATTGATGGCCAAAACACCGCCGAAGTATTTCTCTCCAACATGGACTATGCCCAGGTAGGAGGGGCCGTGGTGGTACAGGAATTTATCGACGGACTGCAAAATGACTATCTGCGCAAGGTGAGCCGACAGCATCCCGACCGCTTATTCTGCTATGCCATGGCCGACTATCTGCAGGATGGCTTTTACGACGATGCCCAGCGACTATTGCTGGAAGAAGGCTTTCGTGGTATGGCCATTCCCGGCCATCGTCTGTTGGGCCGCTCACTCACACACCCTGAGATGATGCAGATGTTCCAACTGATGGAGGCAAACGATAAGTATCTTAGCATCACACTGGCCGACGGCGACCGTCAGGTGGACGAACTGCGTGAGGTCATCAGTGAGTATCCGAAGCTGAAAATAGCCATCGGACACCTCGGCATGGCCAATCCGCCACAAAGCGCTCCATGGAAAAACGAAAGCTGGCGCAGGCAGATTCGTCTGGCCCTCAACAAGCAAGTAATGATAGAGTCGGGGGGCATCACCTGGCTCTATAATTCCGAGTTCTACCCATTCCCCTCTGCCGTCCGTGCCATCCGTGAAGCCGCCGACTTGGTGGGCATCGGGAAACTGATGTGGGGCAGCGACTATCCACGCACTATCACCGCCATCACATATCGCATGAGCTACGACTTCCTAATGCGCAGTCCACTACTGAACAAAGATGAGCAAGAGGCTTTCTTGGGCGGCAATGCACAGCGGTTCTATGGATTCAGTAACCTGCCGGAACTACCTTATATTAAAAATATGAGCGAATAACAATAACCTTTCAACACTAACAATAAAATTAGAGGGTAGAATTAAAATATAAAGTTACTATGGATAAACCGAAGTTGGTACCACGAAAATACTTTGTGACGTTTATCATTATCACGTCACTCTTTGCCCTTTGGGGGTTCGCCAACGATATCACCAACCCAATGGTGGCTGCATTCCAGACGGTGATGGAACTGTCAGCAACAAAGGCTTCAATGGTACAGTTCGCCTTCTACGGCGGCTACGCCACGATGGCCATTCCTGCCGCACTGTTCATCCGCCGCTACAGTTATAAGGTGGCTATCCTCATCGGACTCGCCCTCTATGCCATAGGCGCATTTCTCTTCATCCCAGCAGCTGAGATACAGAGCTTCACATTCTTCTGTATCTCACTTTACGTACTTACCTTCGGACTGGCCTTCCTTGAGACGACTGCCAATCCTTATATCCTATCGTTGGGCGATAAGAGCAACGCCACACGACGGTTGAACCTCGCACAGGCCTTCAACCCGATAGGTTCGCTCTCTGGCATGGCTGTGGCATCGTTCATCGTACTTCCCAATCTCTGGAGCGACCGTCGCGATGCTGCCGGGCAAATCATTTTCGGCACTCTCTCGGAAGCTGAGAAGGCTGACATCCGCCTGCACGACCTAGCCATTATTCGCGACCCCTACGTAGCCCTCGGATTGGTGGTGGTGATGATGTTTATCATCATTGCACTTTTCATCAAGACGGAGAAAAAGCAGGAAGAAACGACTACGCAAGGTTCTGCTGTCAAAACGCTGAAACGACTATGGCACAACCGCCTCTATCGTTATGGTGTGATGTCACAGGTCTTTTATGTCGCTGCACAGATTATGGTTTGGACATTCATCATCCAGTATGCCGACCGTCTGGGCATCAATAAGGCCACAGCACAGCTCTACAACATCGTGGCCATGTCGCTCAGTCTCACGGGCCGCTTCGTGGGAACGTTCATCATGCGCTATATCAACGTGCACCGCTTGCTTAGCATCTTCGGTGTCTGCGCAGCCTTATGCACGTCGGGAGCCATTCTCATCGATGGTATCTATGGTCTCTATTCGCTGGTACTTATCAGCCTGTTCATGAGTATCATGTTCCCAAGCATCTATGGTATCGCCCTGGAGAATGTTTCCACGGAAGACACCTCTCTCGGAGCCGCATTCCTAGTGATGGCCATCGTTGGCGGTGCGCTGATGCCGCCGTTGCAGGGTATGATTATCGACAAGGAAGTGATTCTTGGACATCCAGCTGTCAATGTGTCGTTCGTGCTGCCACTCATCAGCTTCATTATCATTGCCATCTACGGCTATTGTACCTTTAAACTCAGCAAAGTATAAAAACAGACTGTTATCAAAAAAATGAAAGCAATTCAAATCACACACCAGCAGGAACTGAAACTTATTCAGTTGGAAACTCCTGCAGCCCCAGGCCCTGGCGAGATCCTTTTAAAGCTCAACTATGTAGGCTTTTGTGGTAGCGATCTCAACACATTCCTTGGCCGTAACTCGATGGCCCTCAATCCCGTCATTCCTGGTCACGAAGTCGGAGCAACAATCGAGGCCTTAGGCAGCGGTGTACCAGAAGGACTGAAGGTTGGCATGACCGTCACCCTCAATCCATATACCAACTGTGGCAAGTGCGCCTCATGCCGCAATCAGCGTGTCAATGCCTGCCAGCATAACGAGACACTTGGCGTGCAGCGCAACGGTGCTATGCGAGAATATATCGTGATGCCTTGGGAAAAGGTGATTCCTGCCGGACTACTCACTCCTAAAACCTGTGCCCTCGTCGAACCAATGAGTGTAGGCTTTCATGCTGTGAGCCGCGCACAGGTGACGGATATCGATGTGGTACTGGTCATCGGCTGTGGTATGGTGGGCATGGGTGCCGTGGTGCGCTCGGCCATGCGTGGTGCTACGGTGGTGGCTGCCGATATAGACGACGAGAAGTTGGCACTGGCCAAAGAGATGGGTGCTTCCTATACCATCAACACCAGCACGGAGAACGTCCATCAACGTCTTCTTGAGATGACCAGCGGCTTCGGACCTGATGTGGTGATTGAAGCTGTGGGCAGTACACCCACCTATCAGATGGCCGTCGACGAGGTGGCCTTCACTGGTCGCGTGGTGTGTATCGGCTATGCCAAGGCCGAGGTATCGTTCCAGACGAAGTATTTCGTACAGAAAGAGCTTGACATACGCGGTTCGCGCAATGCCCAACCATCTGACTTCCGTGCAGTAATACACTATCTGGAAAGACTACGAGCAGAGAACGGTGCGTCGGGAGTGCACGGCAGTCCTATTGACCGTTTTATCAGCCGTGTCGTGAAACCCGAGGAAGCCCTTGAGGCCATGCAGACATGGGCAGCCAATCCAGGCAAGGTATTCCGAATCCTTGTAGAGTTTTAATCTTTTCATCAACCGTTCACTATGACAAAAACCATTATTTCTCTCTTTACTCTTTTTGCTGCTATCCAGCTCAACGCACAGGAATTTCCAGTTCCAGTGGCTGCCGATGCAGAAGTGATGCAAACAGGCGAGTTTGAGCCTACCTGGCAGTCGCTCGAGACTCATGAGACACCCGAATGGTTCCGCAATGCGAAATTCGGCATCTGGGCCCACTGGGGTGCTCAGTGCGTAGAAGGCTCTGGCGACTGGATGGCTCGCGAGATGTATATTGAGGGAAATCGCAAGTATAAGCACCATGTTGAACACTATGGTCACCCTTCGGAGTTCGGCTATAAGGACATTCTTCCACTATTCAAGGCTGAAAAATGGAATCCTGAAGCACTCGTAGAGCGGTATAAGAAATGCGGTGCTCAATACTTCTTCGTGCTGGGCAACCATCACGACAATTTCGACCTTTGGGACTCAAAATACCAAGAGTGGAACTCGAAGAACATCGGCCCCAAGCGCGATATCCTCGCTGAGTGGGCTGCAGCTGCCAAGAAGGCAGGTCTTCCACTTGGTATATCTTTCCATGCTGATCATGCCTGGACTTGGTTCGAGCCCTCACAACGCTACGACCTCGAAGGTCCGAAAGCAGGCATCTGGTACGATGGAACGCTTACGAAAGAGGATGGCAAGGGAAAATGGTGGGAAGGACTCGACCCCCAGAACCTCTACCAGCAACGCCACCCCATGAGCAAGGGCTCGTGGGACAACGGCGCCGTTCATCGTCAGTGGGACTGGAGCCATGGTGCATGCAGACCATCGCAACAGTTTGTCACCAATTTCTACAACCGCACTCTCGATGCCATCAACCGCTATCAACCCGACCTCATCTATTTCGATGTGACGGTATTGCCTTTCTATCCCCTCAGTGATGCCGGACTGAAGATTGCCGCCCACATGTACAACAAGAACCCACGGGGTGTGGTCTTTGGGAAAATACTCAGTGAAGACCAAAAGAAGGCGCTGACATGGGACGTTGAACGTGGTGCACCAAACATGATGATCAGCGAGCCGTGGCAGACTTGCAACTGCATCGGCGACTGGCATTATAATACTGGTCGTTACAAGTCAGGCTACAAGTCGGCTCGTAACATGGTGAAGCAGCTCGTCGACATCGTATCGAAAAACGGCAATCTGCTGCTCAACATTCCCTTACGTGCTGATGGCACCTACGACGAGAAGGCTGCTCACTTCCTCGATGAGCTCGAAGCCTGGATGACGCAGAATGGTGAAAGCATCTTCGGAACCCGTCCATGGGTGAAGTTCGGCGAGGGTCCGGTCGCAGAAAAGAAGATTGAAATCAATGCCCAGGGTTTCAACGAGGGACAGTATAACAATATGGACTATCGAGACGTACGCTTCAATCAGACGGAGAAATTCCTCTATGCCACAGCCATGGGCTGGCCAGAAGATGGACGACTCGTCGTCAAGTCGCTGGCTAAAGGCAATACTGATTTCAAAAAGCACATCTCAAGCGTCTACCTTCTGGGATACGGCAAACTAAAGGCTCAGCAGACGGCAGAAGGCCTTGTCGTCAACCTGCCCAAGCCCTGTAATGACATCGCCCCTGTGCTACGAATCAAAAAATAGCGAGAAACAATGCTGTTTTTAGGTGCGCCTGACAGGACTCGAACCTGCACGTTGTGAAACACCAGATCCTAAGTCTGGCGCGTCTACCAATTCCGCCACAGGCGCATCAGCCGCTTAGAATCGGAAGCAAAACGGACTTCATCGCTTCTAAGCGGCTGCAAAATTAGCATGTTTCTGTGAAACAAACAAATTTTTCTAAAAGGAATTCATCCAACAGCTTTCACCTGTAAAGAATAACGGTCCATGAAACTTAAACATTTCGCAGCTACCTTCAGCGTGCTGCTGACATGCAGCAACCTCTGTGCACAACCTCAGCACCACCGTCATCATCGTCGCATGGCTTTCGCCACAGACACCGTGATGGCCCACGACCCCGTAATGGCCTATGAGAACGGCGTCTACTACCTGCTCTCAACGGGAATGGGCATACAGTGGGCCACGTCGAAAGACCGTAAGACATGGGTCGTACAGCCAACCCCGTTCATAGAGAAATTGCCAGCGTGGACCTACGACTCCGTTCCTGGATTCCGTAGCCATGTGTGGGCTCCCGATATCGTCCGATGGCACGACCGCTGGTGGCTCAGCTACAGCTGCTCTACGTTTGGGCGCAACACTTCGGCCATCGGTCTGATGTCGGCTGAGCGACTCGACGGGCAGTGGCGCGATGAGGGCTGCCTGGTAGCCTCGAAGGCCCATCGCGACCCATGGAATGCCATTGATTCTAACATCG
>Ga0247611_10011221_pt1 | contig 10367 bp, 10 predicted proteins | sample 177DNAGHGhighgp2_FD_192422 | JGI IMG/M metagenome (GOLD analysis project Ga0247611, IMG submission 192422) | Sheep rumen microbial communities from Palmerston North, Manawatu-Wanganui, New Zealand - 1770 DNA GHGhigh gp2 | ecosystem: Host-associated > Mammals > Digestive system > Stomach > Rumen... | reverse complement strand
CATTGGAGATACTCAAAGAGTCGATAGAAACGAGAGCGGAACACTTATCCGATGACAAAATGGACGAGGTGGAACAGAAGGAGTATGACCGAGCCATGGAAGAATTGACTCAGACATACGTCCGTTTCCCTGCTGTCCAACATATCAAGGATTATTTGCATCTACCCGACTATATCTGGCAGAGCGATTTCTTGGAGAATTTGACCATGGAACAGAAACGGAAATGGTATCACCAGCCAATAATGGGCAATTATTCCGATTTCTGCAATGACAACACATCCTTCGATGATGATTGTCCCTTATTCTCCGCCATATATAAAGTGGTGACGAATGAGAAATATGCCCAATTCTTGTTGGAGAGAATGGGACAAAGGAATGAACTCAGACAGTTCCGTGAGAAAAGGAGGAAAAAGAAAGAGACCGAAAAGATATTGGCGGAAGTGGATGCCTTCATATCAGATATAGAAGAGAAGTTGAGCGCGAGGCATACCGAAGTGCAAAGAAGAGAAGACGCGGCCTTGCGTAGCGTGGAAGAGGTAGAAAATCCGTCAGAAAAGCCCATTGAAATACTCACGGAAGAAACCAATCCGTTCAATCACAAATTCACTGACAGCCAGATAGCCTTCCTTGCAGAGGTGGTCAATAAAGTCCATTTGTTTTGGGGTAAGGACGTGACCGAGGAAGAAATGAGAGCCATCTTCGACTGCAAGGTGAAGGTGCCGCTCAAATCGAAGAACAACCGTTTGCTTGCCCAATTCTTCAGCCAACTGAGCTACCGTGAATACATCACTGAGTCGTGGCAGTCGGTTGTCGCCAAACATAAGTTGTTTATTTCATCCCGAAAGGACGATTATATCAACCAATCAGACCTCTCTTCTGCCTGCAACTATTTGAATAAGTGCCAGGAAAGCGGAAATTACTTGAAAATCAGCAACTACATCCAACAACTGAAAAAACAGTAAGCATCGGAATAATTGTAAAGAAAAAGAAAAAGGTTTGAGAGCTGTTTGAGACCTCAAACCTTTTTCTTGACCTCTCAAACTTAGAAAAATACCTTTGCACTCGAATTCAAAATTCGGAGGGCATGCACTCCTATTGTCTAATTTCTAAGTTTTTTAAAATGGAAACAAAAAAAAGCATTGAGGAAAGGATTGAGGAACTTGAAAACCTTATTTACCTTTCAAAGAACGTGCTGAGTTTCGAGGAAGCCAGCAGGTTTCTCAACCTGTCGAAGAGCTACCTTTATAAGCTCACCTCGGCAGGAGTGATTCCCCATTACAAGCCCCAGGGCAAGATGATCTATTTCGAGAAGACCGCCTTGGAAGAGTGGCTTCGGCAGAACCCGGTGAAGACCCAGGAACAGATTGCGCAGGAAGCGCAGAGGTACCTCTTAACCCACAAGTGATGCCATGGAGACGCAACATTCCAATAGCCCCATTAGGGAGCAGATGACCCGTGAGGAATTCCGGGTCATCTGGCAGTCCATTCATTTGAAAACGACCGATGAGTATGCCGTGCCACCCGAAATACTACGGGTGAACGGCTCCACCATCGGGACTCTTGGCAACTTCAGCGCATCAACCGGAAAGGCAAAGAGCAAGAAGACCTTCAATGTCTCTGCCATCGTGGCAGCGGCGCTCAGTAACAAGGAGGTGCTTTGCTATTCTGCTTCTTTTCCTGATGACAAGCGCAAGGTGCTTTACATCGACACCGAGCAAAGCAAGTACCATTGTCAAAAGGTGATGAAACGCATCCTTCGTTTGGCCTGTTTGCCCGAGCAGCAAGAAAACCCAAATCTGCTGTTTGTCGCCATGCGGGAATTGCCTCCAGAGAAGCGGCGCGCGGTTATCGACTTCATGCTCTCCAATATCAAAGGATTGGGTTTGGTCATCATCGATGGAGTCCGCGACCTGATGTATGACATCAACAATCCTACGGAGTCCACCGAGATCATCAATCTGCTGATGCGATGGTCGAGCAGTTTCAACTTGCATATCCACACCGTGCTGCACTTGAACAAAGGTGATGACAACACCCGTGGACATATCGGTACCGAACTGAACAACAAGGCTGAAACCGTGTTGCAAGTGACCAAAAACCTGATGGATGCCAACGTCAGCGAGGTGAAGGCAATGCATATCCGTAACAAGGATTTTGAGCCATTTGCCTTCCGAATCAATGACGAGTCACTGCCTGAACTGGTTGTCGACTATGAATGTCAGAAGAAACCGGAGCGCATCGCATTGACCGACCTCCCCGACAATAAACATAGTGAGGCTCTTGCCACCGCTTTTAATAAAGGAGGCATCCAAGGTTACAACAACCTGATTGAAGCGCTGAAGCGTGGCTATGCTTCCATCGGTTATGAACGAGGCCGTAACACACTGGTTTCTCTCACGAAATGGCTGATGTCGCGCAACCTCATAGTCAAACACGATAAGATGTACAGTTTGGCACAGGGCATATCTAAGGAGAACCAACATAAACCAGACCCTCAAAACCTCTTTGGCGATGAGCTTGGAATCAATTAATTCAACCATCAAAAGTAAAAAAATATGCAAAATATCATTCTTAACAAAAAGTTGGTCGACGATTATGTGTCGGTCAGCGACTACCTGATAGGCATGGGTGCCATGTTCTTTGAACAGACAGGCAATATGCGAAAATTCATATCGTTCCAGCCTGGCGGAAGCGAGCCTGACCGCTTCGTCTTTGTCAATATGGATAGGAACGAGTGGATATGCACAAACCCAGATATGGGCGGCAAGGTCACCGACCTCGCAGAGCATTTCTTTTCCCTTCCGTCAAATGATGATATGTTCCAGTCCATTATTGACACGGTGCGCAACGTCGCCATGACGCCGCTACCGAGTACTATCCAGTTCACGCACTCCAAGGTGCAGGTTCCTGTAGAAGTCAGTCCCATCTTCGATTTCGACCTTCTCCGTCCCATCTACAGTATGGGCATATCAGAGAAAATCGCCTATGAAAACTTGAAGCAAGGCACCTACATTGGCATCAAGGATGGCAAGAAACACCACGTGCTGCTGTTCCCCAATGGTCAGGGTGGCTATTACAGTTTGGAAGGTGACAAGTGGCACACCATAGGAGATGAGGGCATTACTATCATCGGTCCTAAAAGAGACACCCAGATGCTTTGCGTGTTCACCAACCCTCTCGATTTCCTTGCCTTGAAGCAAATGCGACAGACTCTCGGCATGGAGCCGTTTTTCGCCAATGACCGCTTCCTCGTCATCAACGGACAGAGGAACATGGACGAGGCACTCCGGCACATCCATGCCAACAGTGGGTATTACAACGTCTGTTGCTTTGTCCCCAACAATGAAGGAGGCAAGGCAGATTATGAGAAATTTGTTGACATCTGTCAGGGCAGTGCCATCAATTCCTCCAGACTGTATAAAGGACATATGACTTTTGCCGACTCCCTTGATGCCAACCTCCGTGTGACAAGGAATCGGTTGGATAAATGTCTGAATCCTCAGCAAATGATAGTCGCAAATCCCAACAAGCAGGTTCAAAAGACTCCGCTTGAATCGGCATCGAAACGAAAACCCAAAGTCGTCAAGACTGTCGAAGTGACCTTGGATGAGGAGGCTACAAGGAGAGGTTTCCGACTATAGAAGGAACAAAGATCTCCTTAAAGGAATGTCTGAATGACGAGCAAATGTGCCGCAGATTATCAGCAACGGCAAGAGGTGTCTGCGTTGCACATTTTCGCTCCACTCAATGTCCACTCCGACACTCTTGCAAGGGGGAGCCCCCCTTGACCCCACGGTGCTCGCTGTGCTCACTTTTTCTCAAAATTATCAAAAATGATAGCGAAGGTTAACTCCACTTCCCACATCACCCGGGCGGTGATGTATGGACAGGACGAGCGGAAGGGAGGCGAAGTCCTCCTCTTCCAGCACGTCGATATGACGGTCTCACCAGAGGAGCAGGCCGCCGACCTCAATGCCATGTCCAAGCCATCCTTCAAGGTGAAGGCTTACAATATCATCTTGTCGTTTGATGACAATGATACTGAAAAAATCAGACAGATGGAGGAAGGGCGTAGGTACAGGTTCGAGCGTGAAATCATCAAAGCGTTCATTGCCGAGATGGAGAAGCGCGGTACCAACATTACCGACTGTCCCTTCGTGGTGGCTCGTCACGGCAACACCGACAATGAGCACTTTCATATGACGGTGCTCACCACCACCATCGATGGCGAGCACATCCACGACAGCTACATCAAGAAGAACGCCATTCGTGCCGCTGCTAAAATTTCGGAGGACTTCGGGCTGAGGGCTGCGCCAAAGGCATTGAGAAACGAGATTGCCCATCAGGTGGCCACGGGTGAACGCGATGCTAATATAAAAGGCACTCGACGTGTGCGAAACCGCCAGTCGAACACTACAGAGAACATTCAGGATCGTATGCGACGAAGAGAGGCCGTGGAGAAGGCTGAAAGGCGCAAGACGATGCTGAAACGGAACATCGAACGGATTGCCCGCGAGTCCACTGCTGCCAACTTCTCCGAAAAGTTAAAAGCCGAGGGAATAACTCTTTGCCAGTTGCCAAAAGGATGGGGCGTGACCGTTACTTTTGAAGATGACAAGGAGCGCACTTACACCTTCGCCCAGTTGGACGTGGACAATGAACTAGTCACTCCACTGTTGGTGATTCCTCCAAAAGCAAAGGAGGAGTCTTCCAACAAGCGCAAGGTGTCAGAAAGGAAAAGGGTTGTTCCTTCCCCCTCTGGTTCCTTCACCCATGCCGTCAAAAATACCGGAAGAATTCTCAACCAAACCGAAGGACAGTCTGGCTGTTATTCGAGAGAAGACGAGGTTTCCAAAGGTAGCTATGAGGATTCCGATGAGGAATGGCGCAGGAGAGGTGGGCACTCTATGTAATATCACAATTATCATCTTGTAAAAAAAGTAAATAATGGAAAGAAATAATAATTCATCGGTACAGACTCATTACCAGTCTGGCAAGAGAAGGGAAAGGCCGCACCGCACGGAATACATCACCTTCCGTGTCACGCCAGCCGAGAAGCAAGCCATTCTCGACGACGCGCTTAGAAACGGCCACTCGCCGAGTGATTTCTGCCGCTTGCGCTGCCTGAGGCAGAAAGTGACCGACATGAGCGACGAGGCGAGAAATGAGAGGAGAATTTTTATTAATATGGCCAACAACTTGAACCAGATAGCCCGGCATTTCAACACCGAAGGAGTTAATTCTCGGACGGTGGAAGAACTGGAACAGTTTCTGGCAGAAATTCACAAACACAAAAGAGTATGAAAAAGGTTAGAAAACAACAGGATTATGCCGAGGATATGAATTTCTCGCAATCCAAAAACGAAGATCAAGAAATAGACAAGAGAGGTATGGATGTGCCGTTTGGCACCATAGAAGAACTGCTGGTGGCTGTCAAAAACTTGGAGAAGAACGCCAATACCATGGCATGCGCCGCCGATGGCATCGGCAGGTATCTCCTCAATGAGGACGGCACCATCAGGGACTTCACCAACTATGAATTGTTGAAGGGAATGCATGAAATGCTGAAAAAAGGAATCGTTGATATGAGGCGGAGCACGGAGGCCATTCAAAAGAAAATTGAAGAAACGCCCACAGAAATGACTGCCCATTTCGACAAGGAGAATATGACGCGATTGGAAAAACTGCTCAAATACTTCAAATGGGAGCGGGCTTTCCTATGGGTTTATATTGCCTGTGCAGCTTTTCTGATGGGGTCATTCACGGTCAAGTCTTGTTCACTCGATAAAAAGGAAGCCGACCTGAAGCAATGGTACGATGCCAACCACGAGGCCGCCAACTTTGGGCGTTTCATACGGATGCAAGAACCCGAGCGGTGGGATTACTGGCACAAGCAATGGCGCAGTGACCCCCAGATGATGGAGGATATGTACAATGCCCATATGGTGAAGGGATGGGAAAGCAAATTCAAGAAGTGACCTTGCTACTTGATATTGAAAAGCCCAACTGACCATGCAAATCAGTTGGGCTTTTTCGGATAAAGTGGAATAACACATAATACCATGTATGCAAGCATTCTCCACTTGTTAGTTCTTCTATTTCTTAATTGCAGCAAAACAATTCGTATTCTAACTATGAAAAGAGGCAACATGTGTAGCATGTTCAAACTCTTCTGGAGTAATTAGGGAGAAACCTTCCAATTCATCAAGAGATGTCACATTCATTACCTTGAAGAGCAACTCCTCTGGTTGATGCTTGAAGGTTTGTGGGTCACTTTCATCATAATGGATATGTGCCCCATCATCACCTATGACATTGGCCTTTGCTTGAACAACTTCAAATCTGAAAGAATGAACATACCATAATTCTTCATCAATGTGAATAGAAAAGTACAAATGATGGTCATCTTCTGACATCTCTGACAGGACATCAATGATACGACGCAAAATAGCCTTGGTTGCATCAGCCTTCCATATTCTGACAATGGTCTTGAAATAGAAGGGACTTTCTTCGGAGATTTCTTTTACTTCAACCGGTAGCCGCGCCAGTTCCATCCGTGCCCGAATCTTGTACCTACGTTCTTCACACTCTTTCTCCTGCTGTAACGGATTGGTGAACAATTTTCGACTTATAACAATAAACTGTTCTGACAAAGGGAAAAAATAGACAGTGGTTTTATCAGTAGATACAGCAAAAAGCACATTGTCACTCTTCTTGATTAGCAGCACTTTGCCTTCCATCCACCTCAACCTACGGTGAAACCACCCCTTGGGACTGAAATAGGAAAAAAACAAATAAAGCAAAAGGACAACTAATCCAACAAGGTACAATGTATAAAACCATCTATTTTGATGGTCATATATGCTCTCATGGTATATTGCATAAATGAAAATAAGCACAACACAAGAAATTGCAACGACGCGTATGATGGCCTCCACACGGTTTGCCTTCTTGTCCTTTACTTTGAAAACACCCGTTGATGCCACTAACAACACAATAAATGAACAAAAAGCCAACAAACACCAAACACCTTTTTCCAACAACAAAGCAATCCATAAAGATAATACGGATAGAAGCACTTCTATGAGTGATAATATCTCATTTCTGTTCATCGTGTGAATATACTCTTGATAGTTGAAACAATGATTAGAATGTCTATGTGACTATTATAAAACGTTTTCAGCTTTTATTTATCAATCGCTTAGTTGCTCTTAACTCCTTTTGGAGAAGTTCCATTCGTTCTTTCAATTGCTCCTCAGTAGGTAACATATCCTTAATGCGGATATTATTATAGGTGGCTACACCCATCGGGGTGGTAATACCCTTGAACGACCATTGAACATCTGCCTTGTTCATATTGGAACAAATCAATAAGCCGATTGTTGGGTTGTCGTCAGGCTGTTTCATCACTTCGTCAACAGCATTCACATAGTAATTCAGTTTGCCAGCGAACTCTGGTTCAAAGGCCTTGGCCTTCAGCTCACAGACTATATAGCAACGCAAACGTATATGATAAAACAACAAGTCAATTTTTCTTGTCCTGCCACCTACTAGTATCTCCCGTTGTTTGCCTATAAACGCAAAACCGTTCCCCATTTCAAGAAGCAATGCCGTGATGTTTTCATGAAGAGCCTTCTCCAGTTCACTCTCGTCATACGTTTCATGGTCCACTGTTGCAAAGCCGAAATCGTAGTTTTCCTTCACTACCTGCTCGGCTAGTTTCGCCAATTGTGGAGTAAGATGTTGGGGGAAATTGTTGGGGGCTCCACCGCATTTGTTGAAAATGTCATCTTTCATCACCCTCTCCAGAACATCGCGGCTAATCCCTTCTTTAATGGTATAGCCCACATAGAACAGAGCCTCCTCTATGGATTGCGAATGCTGGACTATGCGAACATGGTGGCCCCATGGAACACAAGCAAAAGGCAGCGGAAATTCTGAAACAGCTTGTTTCAGTTTTTCAGCACCCTCGTCATCAATCTGCTGTAGTTTTCTCTCATAGTCATTGGTTGGGAGCAATTCTGAAACAATTTGTTTCAGTTTTTCCATATTCTCTGTATAGAACAGATACCACTGTTTCATATACCACAGATTTCTGACAGAGAAATTAGTGCTGTCAGGGAACTCACGCTTTAAATCCAGGCTCACTTGCTCGACTACGCCTGCACCCCACCGTACCTCGGCTTTCTTCTGCACAAGATCGCGTCCCAGTTGCCAGTTGAACAGCAACTTCTCGGCATTCACTTTGACGGCTGCTTTCACCTGGGCAGAGCGATAGCGGTGTTTCAATTCTGCTATCCATTCTGCATATTCCGAATCGATATGAATGTCGTGAGACTTCACCATACGTGGTTGCTCAATCTGGTCGGTATCTTGTTTCTTGCTCATAATATCCTAATATGTTGTACAAAGTTAATATATATCCATCGCAAAGCGAAATGAAAATGGAGCTTTTTGAATGTTTAGTCCATCCCATTGCTATATATACGCAATTCGTACCAAACTTATTATCGGGACAAAAGGGAAAGAAAAAGATATTCTATTTCCCTTTTGTTCGACAACAACTGCTTATATGTTCAGTTCTGGCAGGCTGTTGATGGCATCCTGCTTTAGCTTATCTATGGCACGGGTGTATTTCTCGATGTGCTTCAGGCCGCTATGACCAAGGATGCTGGCGACGGTCTTGATGTTGGAGCCATTGTTGAGGAGGTTGACGGCGCAGGAATGGCGGGCGCAATGCCAGCTGATATGCTTGTCGATGCCGGCGCGTTTCACCCATCGTCTGACGGATTTGCAACAACTCTCGTAGGAAGGGAGGTTGAAGATGAGGGATTCCTTGGTTTCGCCTTCTCCCGGTCGGCCAACTAATCTGATGAGTCCATCGTTGAGGGGAATGGTGACCCAACTTCGGGCAGAGTGTCCTTTGGTCTTGTCCTGTTCGAAGCGCAGGAGTTTGTTGGCGTAGTCGATGTTGGAATAGCGCAGGTCTTTCACGTCACAGAAGCGCATGCCGGTATAAAGGCAGAAGATGAAAGCATTGCGGACATTCTCCTTCTCAAACTGATAATGGGTGTTGATGAGTTTCACTATCTCTTCCTGCGATAGGACATCTTTTTTCAACGCTTGGTCATCTACCACACAGACTACGCCCTTGCAGGGGTCTTTCGCCATGATGCCCTGATCGATGGCAGCGCGCACGATTTTCTTGAATCGCTGCAAGATGCTCTTGGCTCCCTCGCCCACGCTGCGGGTCTGAAGGTACTCTGCAAACTTCACCATCATCTCATGGGTGACGGTATCCGGTTTGATGTAGTCTTTCATCAGCGGATGATACTTCGAAAGAAAATCCTTGAAGCGACTGATGGCGATAATTATCATTCGGATGTCCTTCTTGGTGTACTCGTCGGCGTATGATTGGCAAAAGTCGAGGAAGTTGACGCCTTTGTCTTTCTTTAGACGGTACCCTTCCTTGTTCTCCAAAAACTGCTGTTCGCGTTCATATCGGATTTTCTTGGCCAGTTCAAGTGTTTCCTTGTTCTGTTGTCGTTGGATGGGGGTTCGCGGCGATGCCAGTATGCGCAATGACAAGCTTTCCTTCTTGCGGATGGAAGTGCCATTGTCCCTGTTATAGCCCATCTGATATTCCAGATACAGGCTATACTCTGTGCCGTTTTTCACAGGTTTCCTCAACAGGCGTGGGTTTCCTGCCTCAATAAGATCCTTGTTTTTACCTCTTTCTCCTGCCATATCTTTGAAGTTTTATCCTTTGTTTTCCCTTTATTAATCAGTGTTTGCAAAGGTACAAAATCTTTCTGAATTGGGGTGTTAAAAAGGTGTTAATTTTAGCATAATAAGGGCAATAATAGACAATTTTGTCAAGAAATAGAAAAATTGGATATTTACTTAAATAATTGATTATCAATTATTTCTTTTCCTTTTCTTTCCTTTCTTTGAGGCGGTTATGTTCCGGCTCTGGGTACTTTTTAAAATCATTTAAAATCTCGCAAGATGCTGATAACAATGCAGCTTGCGAGATTTTCGCTTTTGTATAGGGTGTTAATTTGCTCCACATTTGCTCCACAAGTCCACTCTTGTCGGTATGTTATTTTGCTTTGTCTGATTATTTATCTTAAATATCATCAAATTAAAGATTTTCATAGTTTTCATTTACTCTTATTCCTGTAATAAATCCGATAATCATACGTTAAAAAGATAAAGATGTAATTATGAATAAGATTTCAAATAGGGTGTAAAGAATTTGGTTCAGAAATAGTCTCGAAAAAGTGTCTGTAAATGACGTTGTTAAGTGTTGAAACAAATCTTCTTTTGTAAACATTATTTAACTATAAACATTTCTTTATCTCATT
>Ga0247611_10011220_pt1 | contig 10367 bp, 8 predicted proteins | sample 177DNAGHGhighgp2_FD_192422 | JGI IMG/M metagenome (GOLD analysis project Ga0247611, IMG submission 192422) | Sheep rumen microbial communities from Palmerston North, Manawatu-Wanganui, New Zealand - 1770 DNA GHGhigh gp2 | ecosystem: Host-associated > Mammals > Digestive system > Stomach > Rumen ... | reverse complement strand
GAATTGGTGATTGGGGATGGGGGATTGGGGATTGGGCCCAATCCCAAATCCCCAATCCCCAATCCCCAATCCCCAATCCCCAATCCCCATTTATTCAAAATAATAATATTTGAAATTATATAAAAAATTTTAAAATTATATTATTAAATTTACGAATATAGATTTTATCATTTTAATTAATAAAATGTCAGATTGGGAAAATGAGCTTGATGATATTGAATCAAAAGAAAAGGAAGAAAAAAAGCCAAAATTGAAATCTAAATTTGATGATGAATCAGAGGAGATAACAGTCACAAAAGAAGTCCAAAAAGAAACAATAAAACAAAAAGATAAACCAATTGATTATGAAAAAAAATATAATGAAAGAAAGAAGGAAGATATTGCTATTCAAAAAGAAATAGAGGAAAGTGTAAAAAATATAGCAGACCCAGAACTAAGACTTAAAAAGAAATTAGAATTAATGCAATTGAAGCAAGCAGAAAAATTTATGGGAACAAGTGAAGAAATAAAAGATTCAAAAGAAGAGATAAACTTAAATTTTGATTTAAAAGTTGAAAATGATTATATAAAATTAGCACAAAAAAGCTCTGCTAAAATAAATGATGCTGGTAAAAACTCAAATTGTACATTGGAATTTCTTAAATGTAGTTTAGAAAATTTATTACCTACTTTAGATGAAGATACTATTGAAGAATTAATTAAATCTATTAAAATTATAAGTACTAAAAAATCTAAAGAAAAAGGAGGAAAAAGCAAAAAAGGAAAGCCTGAACCTAAAAAAGAGGTAAAACCTGAGCCTAAAAAAGAAAAGTTTGAAGAAAGAAAGGCATTATATAAGCAATATGAAGGAGGGGATTCAAATGCTCCTGCTAAAGAAGAAGTAAATTATTATAATGGAGATGATGATGATTTCATGTAATGTCCTTTGATATTGAATATAAATTCATTGTAAAATAAAGTTTTATTAAAAATATAATTGAATTATTTTATATTTAAAATAATATAATTTTTTTAAAATTTATTTGAAATTATACAAATATTTAGCTATTATAATGGGGATTGGGGATTGGGGATTGGGGATTGGGGATTGGGGATTGGGGATTGGGTATGGGGGATTGGGGATTGGGCCCAATCCCCAATCCCCAATCCCCAATCCCCAATCCCCAATCCCCATTTCTGGCTCTTTAGTTTGTATATTTTTTTTATTATTAAAAATTAATTTATATAAATAAAATGTAATTATTTTCTTAGTTCTGCTGATTTTATAATAATTAAATTTTTATTTTCTTCTGTTATTTTATTTTCTCTTGTATAAATAAATAAAAAGCCATTAGTTTTGTCTATTTGAGTCCCAAAAGTATTATCATAATCACCATAAATAGAATTATTTATACTTCTAACTCTAGAATCATCATAAACATACCATATTTTATCAAAAAAATTTTTGCAAATTGCTATATTATGTCCTGAATTTGCCCCTCCAATATGTTTTATAAATCCTATTAATTCATATTTATAAGTATAATTATTAGTTTCTAATTCCAAATCATCTGGAATTTGAAGATTATGATTATAAAAATTATGTTCTCCTATTCTCTTAAAATTAATTATTAAATTTTTAGGATATGAAACAATAATATTTTGAGTTATTGCATTTTTTGACTTACAATTTGGACATGCAAAATCTATTTCATTTGTATGTATTTGATATTTTTGGTAATAATTAATTGCTTCTTTGAGAGAAAGAATAGGATTATTATTTTTATCCATGATAGAAAGATTTAAGACGCTGAATCCTTGAAAATTACATAAATAATAATTACATATGTTACATTTATATATATCTTTTTGAAAACCATAAAATAAATCAATTATAATTGAGTTTCTCTTTTCATATATTTTATTTAAAAATGATTTAAATTTTTCTTTTTCTTCATTAGTATTTATATAGAATGCTTTCATATCTTTAAGAATTTTTTTATTAGTATAATTTTTTGTTTCTTTTTCTAATAAATTTAAAATATATAAAATACAAAAATTACTATCATTTTGTTCACCAAAACGGAATATAGGGGCATATTCAGATAATTTAAAAAAAAACTCTTTTGGATCATAAAATTGCGACTTATCTTGATTTATCAAATTAGAAATTAATTCGCAATATTTATAAGTAAATCGATTTTTGTCATAATTTACATTATTTAACAAATATAAAGTTAAAGGCCAAACATTTTTTAAATTTTGAAGAGCAGAATTTAAATAACAAGTATTTCCTATATTAATAAGTCCTATTGTACCCTCTTTATATTTATATTTCCTTTGGGTCTCAGGCATTCTATTAAAATTATTATTTTGTCGATTTGCTTGACTTTGGAATCTATAATTATTACTTTTTTCTTCTTTATCAATTTGATAATAAGGTTTGTCAATTTTTAAATTATTTATTTGGGCTTCAAAATTATTGTTTTTATGAATTTCATTATTTTCTAAAATTTGAGGTTGGTGAGGATTGTGCTTTTGAAGATTCATGTGGTTAATAGTTGAAGGAGCTCTGATTTGATTATTTACTTTTTTATTTGTTCCATATATTTTTGTTGATTTTTTTACTGGTTGTTGTTGCTGGGGTAAGCCTATATAAAAAGCCTTTACAGGCTTAATATTGTTTTTTATGTTTAAGTTAGTATAGTTAGTCTTTTTTTGATTTTGATTTCTATATTTCATTTAATAAAATTATTTAAAAAATAAATAAATAGTTATGAGCAAAAAAATAGTTTAGCATCTAATTTATTTAAAATAAATAGAATAAAATTTTTAAATTATAATTCACATATTTTCAAATGAGAATAATAATAAGAGATTCAAAAAGTGTTCCAAAAACTATTTTAGTAGAAGAATCAATTCCAGTTTCTCAATTAAAAGAGCAAATAAAAAGTACTATCAATATAACTGGTGAGATTGAACTATTATTTAATGGAATTATTTTGAGCGATAATGATTATTTATGTGATTTAGATATAAAAGAAGGAAGCACTTTAGATTATCTAGGAAGATTCGATGCTGGACTAAATAAAATTGAATAATTGATATCTAATTATTTATAAATTTTATATAAATTTACACTCATATTTTATTACTAATATATAAAAATAAACACTTTTTGTAATTAATTTTAATTATTTTATTAATAAATATATAATCCATAAGAAATATTTTTAAAATTTGATGAAATCCAATATAGATAAATATTAATAAAATAAGTGTATATTTTATTTAAATAAATTATTCAGGAATTTTAATTGCATTTTGAGCACAGTTTTCTTTAACATTTTTTTCATATTCTGGGCGGTTTGAATTATAAAGTTCAGCAATTTCACCTCTATAGGGACTATCAGGATTAGGTTTAGCAAAAATAATAAAAATAGATTTCAGAACAGTACTTATATTTTGAAATTCTTTCCATCTTGATTGACTTGTTATAGAAGCAACACAAACTCTTCCATCTGTATCAATATTCATATGATAAATATTATTTGTTTTACAAAAAACTTCTGGTGGTCTTTCAGGATAATTTTTAGGAAATTTTATTTCAAATTTGAACATATAACCAGAGTAAGGACACTTTTTTGGTGCAGCCATTAAAGCATTCCATTCAAACATGTCATAAATACCTTTATTTTTTTTAGGACCAGCTGAACAACTTATCTGACTTAATAAACCTGATTTCTTTAATACATCCCATTCATCTCTTATTACTTGTTCAGGTGTTTTACTCATTCTTTTAAAATTATATTTTGTGTTCAAAGTTAATAAGCTAAAAGTTCTTAACTATTTTTATTAAAAGGATTTAATCTTAACTAATTATATTTCCATTTTATTTTCTCTTAAATTAATATTAATATTAAAATGAGTGAAATCTATATAAGAGAAGAATTAGATAGAATTAAAACAAGTGAATTATTATCCTATATAGGGAGTTCTGCTGGACCACAAAATAAAGCAAATATATTTGTGTGGAATGTTTTATTAAAAGGCCCTAATAAAAGTTGTTATGAAAATGGAATGTTTAAATTATTAATGCAATTTCCAACAAATTATCCTGAAGATCCACCAGATATAAAGTTTGTAACTAAAATCTTTCATCCAAATATTGGAAATGATGGAGTAATATGTATTTCTTCTAAATCAAGTGATTGGAAAGAAAATCCAAATATCGTAAATCTTATATATTCAATTTATGATTTGTTAAAAAAGCCTAATTTAGATCATGGATTAAATAAAGAAGCTCTTATGCTATATAAAAATGACTACGAAGGTTTTAAGAAAAAAGCAATAGAATTTACTGAAAAAAATGCTATTAAAATAAATAATTAAAAATAGTTGTAAAATTCATTTAATTTATATTTATAATTTTAAATTAAGATTAATTTAACAAATAAAATAATTCGAAATAAATTATAAAATATTGAATAATTAAGATAAATTTATTTCATTTTTGCTTATTTAATATTTCTATAATTTGCTTTAAATAATTAATACTTTCTTCATCTTTTCCAATTTGAATATAACATAAAAAAAATATCTTATCTAATTTTGGCTCATTTTCTAAAGGACTACAAATACTATCATTATATTCATACCATCTGTCATCAAACATATTTTTGCAATAAGCATAATTATGCCCATAATTTTCATTTCCAGAATGCTTAATAAATCCTCTTAATTCATATATTGAATTAATTTTATTATTTTTTATAATTTTGCTCATATCCAAAGAAAAAGGAATATTTATTTCATTAAAATAAGCACCTCTTTCTCCTACTCTTTTTAAATTAATTATTAATACAGGAGGTAACTCTAATATAATATATTGTTGAGATAATGAAGGCTTATAACATTTAGTGCATTTATCAGTTAAATTTTTAACCATTTGATAATTATCAAAGCATTCTTCTAAATTATTTATGAGATCATTTTCTGAAATAATTGGAAAATCTAAAAAATTTGTGGTTTGAAATCTTTCAGCCTTATCATGGCATGAATTACATTCAAATTCACTAGCATAATATATATAGAAAGTATCAAAGATAAATGATTGATTTTTTGATAAATAATAATCCTTCCAAATTTCAAATCTTTCTTGAAGATTTTTATTTTTATATTTTGAAGGATCTAATTTTTTAAAGTTTTCTCTCTTTGCCTTATTTAGTTTTTTGTGAATAATATTTAATAATGATATATAAAATATTGTTGAATCATACTGATCATTACCAGAAAATCTCTTATTTTCAATACCTAAGTTTGTTTTAAATTCTAATGGAGAAACTGAAGAAATGTTCTGATTACACATATTAATTAATAAATATTTTAAAGAAGTTAAAAATTTTTCAGAATTATTATTAAATTTTGTAAAATTATATGTAAATTTTGGAATATTTTTTAGTATTTGAATTACAGAATTTATATAACAATTGTTGCCAATATTATTTAATCCTACTCTTGCATATTTTTTATCTGAAAAATATTTTAATTTATTCTTATGCTGAAGTTCTTGATTTTTTAATAGACAATTTTTTATAAGTATATCATTAAATTTTGTAGTATATTCTTTAAGAATATGTATTGTATTAGGCCTGGTATTTTTGTTAAATATTTCAAATTTTTCATTTAAATTTTTTATTTCATTATCTTTCAATTTATTTTTCTCTATTAAATCCTCATTTTCCAAAGAAAGTTTTTTAATTTCTTTCCTTATTTCTTCTAATTCTAAATTTTTTTTTGCATTAAAAGTATTTAGTTGTTCAAACTTACAACTATTTTCTTTTTCTTTTTTTTCTATGTCATTTGCAATTTTCTTTTCCAGTTTTTCTTTTTCAATAATATTTTGATCTTTATAATTTTTAAAATCAGTATGGCTTTCCTCTAATTGTTTATTTAAATTTTCAATCATTGAATCCTTTTTATCTAAATCATCTTCTACTTTCTTTTTAAAATTTTCCATTTCATCATTAACTTTTATTATTGAATTTTCTAAATTTTTCTTATCATTTTCAAATTGTTTTTTTAAAAGTAAAATCTCATTTGAGATTTCATCTTTTAATTTATTATTATTTGCTAAAATTTGATTATTTAAATTTTTTATTTCAATTTTCAAATCTTTTATTTCTTCATCTTTTTTTTTAATAGAATCTAAAAGAGGAGTAATAAATTTAATTTTAATATCATTTTTAATTTCAAATTTAAATTTCTGTTTTTTCTTTTTAAGAAATTCATTCTGCATTTCATAAGTAATAAAATCATAATGTTCTGGAAACCCTCTATAAATATCTTTATTTTTTTTAGTCTTTTCATCTTTATTTTCTATAATATTAATATTATTTTCTTCATTAATATTTATTTTTTTTTCATTTAAAATATTTAATTTTGTATTAATGTCTTCTATTTTTTCATTCAATGATAGTAAAACATTTTCTATATTATTTTTATTTTTAATAACCAATTTATTTTTTTCATTATCAGAAATAGTAATAATATCAGTATCTATATTTTCTCTTGGTAAGCTATTAATATCTTCTTTTTGAGAGTAATTATTCCCCATTTATTAGTATGAGTCAAGATTTTATTAAATAAATAAAATGGATGCCTTAACTAATTTTAGTTAAAAAAATAGTTAATCAATATATATTTTTCAATTTATTAAAATCTCCATATAATAAATGAGTTCATTAAATATTGAGAAAAATGATACAATTGATCATGATAAATGGTCTAGACAAATTAGAACATATGGAATAGAAATAACCAAAATTTTATCAAAATTAAAAATTTTAATAATTGGACTTAGAGGGTATGGAGTTGAAATTGCTAAAAATATTATTTTATCAAATCCAAAACAAGTTTCAATAATTGATGATCAAATATGCAAAATAAATGATTTAGGAAGTAACTATTTTTTAACAAAAGAAGACGTTGAAAATAAAGCTAGAAGAGATCAAGCTTGTCTTAAAAAATTATCAGAATTAAATCCAACCACAAAAGTAGTTATTGAAGACGATTATTTATGCAAAATAAAAGATTTTGATGTTGTTATAATTACAGAATTTATGAAATCAGAAATAATTCATAAAATAAATAAGGAATGTCATGAAAATAATAAAGGGTTTATATATTCTGCAGCTTTTGGTTTAGCAGGCTTTGTTTTCAGTGATTTTGGAAGCAAGCATATAATTTTAGATAAAACTGGGAAGGAAAAAGGTAAATTTTATATTTCAAATATAACAAAAGAAAAAAATGGAAAAATGAAAATTGATTTTAGCCATACAGAAAAGAGATTAAGGGATGAAGGATATTTAATTTTTAAACAAGTTGAAGGAATGATAGAAATAAATTCTTCTGAACCTAGATATTATAAAGCAAATGAAGATAATGAAGAAGAATTTTTTATAGGAGATACTTCTAATTACAGTGAATATATTGGTGGTGGAATTGTTGAAGAATTTGATTATCCTGTTGAAATGGAATATAAAACATTAGAAGAAAATTTAATGAATCCATCTGATCATATGAACCAATATGATTATTCAAAAAATAAATACCTAAGAAAGCAATTATTACATATTTTAGTAATTAATCTTCAAAATTTTTATGATCTCAAGGGAAGATTACCTGATCTTAATAATGAAGAAGAATCTGAAGAATTATTTAATCATATAGAAAATTTTACAAAAAATATAAGTAAAAATGAATTTTTTAAAAATTTACCTGAATTAAATAAATTAATTATTAAAGATTTAATTAAATTTTCAAAGGCTCAACATCCTTCTCTTTGTTCATTTTTAGGTGGGTTCGTTGCTCAAGAAGCTATCAAATATACAGGCTTATACTCCCCTTTAAATCAATGGTTTTGGATAGATATATATGATGAAACTATAATAAATTTAAAAAATGCTAATAGAAGCCTATTAAATAGTAGGTATGATGATTTAATTTCAATATATGGGCAAGAATTAATTGAAAAATTGCATAATTGTAATATGTTTTTAGTTGGGGCAGGAGCAGTTGGATGTGAATATTTAAAAATATTATCTTTAATGGGAGTTTCTACAAAAGAAAATTGTAAGGTTACTGTAACAGATAATGATTGTATAGAAAATTCAAATTTAAATAGACAATTTTTATTTAGAAAAGAGCATGTTGGAAAAAGTAAATCTTTAATAGCCTGCGAAGAAGCAAAAAAAATTAATCCAGAATTTAATTGCGAAAATTTACAAATTGAAGTAAGAGAAGAAACAGAAGATTTATTTAATGAAAATTTCTATAAAAATCAAGAATTTGTATTAATTGCAGTAGATAATGTAAAAGCTAGAAATTATATTAATAATCAATGCACTCTTCATAGAATTAAATTAATTGAATGCGGAACTCTAGGTGAAAATGCAAGTAGTCAATTAATAGTTCCATTTATAACAGATGAATATAAAGGTACTGAAAGCAATAATAGTAGAATAGGAATGTGTACAATAAGGAATTTACCTTCTTTAATAGAGCATTGCATTGAATGGAGTAGAGATAAATTTTCAGAATATTTTGATAAAAATATTAAATATTTAAAAAATTTAATAGAAGATCCTGAAGAATTTTTTAAATCAAATGAAGGAAATGATTTTTATGAAAAATTATTATATTTAAGAGAATATTTGAAAATATTTAAATCTAAAAGTTATGATAAATGCTTAAATTTTGGTAAAAAATTATTTAATTTAAATTACAAGAAGATAATTGAAGATATTTTATTAGTAAATCCACCCGATAAATTATGCAAAGATGGTAGTAAGTTTTGGAAGGGAAGTAATAGACTTCCACATATATTAGAATATAATAATGAAGATGAAATGAATTATTATTATATAGAATATTTTTCAATTTTATTAGCAGATTCATTAGGGATTCCAATTAATCAGGATATTAATTATAAAAAAGAATTTTTAAAAATAAATAAAATTTCGATAAAAGATGAAATATATGCAAATACTCAAAAAGAAATTTCTTATGATGAAAAATTAAAAAAAATAGAAAATTTAAAAACGGAATTATTGCAATTACTTTCAGATGGATTTGAGTCAAAAGAAATAAATAAAATTCATGAGCAGATATTTGAAAAAGATCATGATGAAAATCATCAGGTAGATTTTTTATATATTGCCTCAAATTTAAGGGCACTTAACTTCAATATAGATCAATGTTCAAGAGATAAAGTAAAATTTATATCAGGAAAAATAGTTCCATCAATTCCAACAACTACTTCTAGTATAGTTGGATTCATATCTACTCAAATTTTTTCTTTATTACAAACTACAGAATTAAATCTTTTAAGACAAATAAATATTGATTTGTCTACACCATTTTTCTTGATTTATAGGCCTAAAAAAGTTGTTCTCAATAAGGATCAAATAAATTCATCAACTAAAATTTTGACAAAAGCTATTCCTGCTAATTTTACTTGTTGGGACTATATAGAAATAAATGGAAATAAAACAACGAGCGAGCTTTTAGATTATATTAATGAAAAATACCAAATTGAAATTAATGGATTATATTCTTTAAATAGTATAAATATAATTAAAGATTCTTCTTCTTTAGATATGCTTTTTCAAAATGCTTATTTTGATGCTATAGGAAAAAATAATTTAAATAAGGATAGTAATAAATCCATATATTTTAGAATATTAGCTGACTTAATTAATAGCGATGATCATGTAATTATGCCAAAATTTAAATATATAATTAATTAAAATAATTTTTAATTTTTATTTAAAATAATTTATTATTATTTTAAAATATTCAAAGAAAATGGTTGAAATATATTCTTAATTAATTATTCATTAATATATATTCCTCCCTTGAATTGGCCAACATAAATTATATTTCCTAAGTCTACTATATCATAATCAGAAACTGTAGCTTCATCATCATCAAGAATATTTCCATTATAATGAAGAAGAAAATTTGTATTATTTATTCCCATTTTTTCTTTTAGTTTTAATTTAACATCTTTAATTTTCTCATTCTGCTCAACTTCTATTACTTTTCTTCTATTTGTTGAATCTTTTACTAAAATTCTCATATTTATTAAATAAACAATTAAATTATTAACTAATTAAAATATTCTTAACTATTTTTTTTTTATCTAATTTTTAAATTTTATAAAGAGTGATTAATAAGACCAATATTTTAATTTAAATGAGTCATATTTATGATAGATATTATTATCAAAGCTTTAATGAGAAATCTTCAATAAAATCCAGCTCTAGAAAAGGTAATACTAATACTAATACTAAAAAAAAAAAAAAAAAAGAAAATAATTATAAAAC
>Ga0247611_10011219_pt1 | contig 10368 bp, 7 predicted proteins | sample 177DNAGHGhighgp2_FD_192422 | JGI IMG/M metagenome (GOLD analysis project Ga0247611, IMG submission 192422) | Sheep rumen microbial communities from Palmerston North, Manawatu-Wanganui, New Zealand - 1770 DNA GHGhigh gp2 | ecosystem: Host-associated > Mammals > Digestive system > Stomach > Rumen ... | reverse complement strand
ATTTGATCTGAATCTCTTTCTCTGCCTGCGCCTTGAAGTCCTCAAGCACGTCGGGATTCATCTCCGGCAGGTCGTCGATGGACTTCACTCCGAAGGAACGTAAAAACTGCTCTGTGGTTCCGAATAAAATCGGGCGGCCGGGTGCGTCCAGCTTGCCCACTTCCGCAATCAGACCGTACTCCAAGAGCTTGTTGATCGGAGAATCGGAATTGACGCCGCGGATTTTTTCGACATCCAGTCTGGTAACGGGCTGTTTGTATGCCACGATGGAAAGCGTTTCCAGTGCCGCATCGGTAAGCGTCTGTTTCTTCGGCACATTGGTAAGCTTAATCAGATCCTCATAAAAAGCTTCCTTCGTGCGAAGCTGGATGGCATTTTCAAGCTCGATTAACTGAATGCCTCTCTCCGCTTTGCCGTAATCGGTCTTTAAATCGTCAACGGCTTCGCGGACTTCGGCCTCTTCGACCTCAAGTGCCGTGGCAAGATCCTTGATTTCCACCGATTCACCCTTTGCGAAAAGAATGGCTTCGATGGCTGCTTTTAATCTCTTCTGTTCCATTTATTACTCCTTGGGTAACTATTTATGCTATTAGAACGGCGCGCAGCGGCCGGACGAAAACTGCCGCCTCGCGGTTCCCTCGCTATCGCTCACTCGCAGGGCGAGGCTTGCAGTGTTGTCCTGCGCGCGCCTACCTGTTTGGTAGTTTTCTTAACTGATATCGATTTTCACGAACGGCGCTATATGCGTAATGATGATGTCCGCAAACTGCTCATCCTGCTTTACGCTGACACTTCCGACCTTGATTAACTCCAGTAAAATCAAGAATGTCACTATCATATCCATTTTACTGCGTCTGGAGGACAAAAGCTCGGTAAAGGAGCATGTCTTGTGCGCTTCTATATATGCGCAGACCTCCAGCTGTTTCTTGTCCAGATCCACTTCCTGGCGTTTGATTTTACCGAAATTACTGCGGATCGGATCGACTTTTTCCTCGTTCCTCTTTACGATGGTCTGAAAAAGTTCGTTCAGTGCCTTCAGCGTGTTATCGCCGATTAAGCTTTCATAATCGGGCGGCGCCTTATAGCTCTGCACTTCCTTGGGAATGGTCGGCTTTTTGTAGATATAACGCTCGGTGCCCATCTGCATGTCCTTTAATTCCTGGGACATGTATTTGTACATTTTATACTCGAGAAGCTTCTGTACCAGTTCTTCTCTCGGGTCAATCAGTTCTTCCGTTTCCGGATCCTCTTCCTTCGGAAGCAGCATTTTGCACTTGATATCAAGAAGCGTTGCCGCCATTACCAGGAATTCGCTGACTACATTCAGATCCTCTTTGGGCATGGCCTGAACGTACTCCAGATACTGCTCGGTAATGAGGCTGATCGGAATATCGTAAATATCCACTTTATTCTTTTCAATCAGATGTAAAAGGAGGTCTAACGGCCCTTCAAACACCTGAAGTTTTACATTAATTGCCATAGATTATCCCTGTTTTGCAAAATTTCTCGCTTTCCCGCCGTTTAACTGAAGGGTAAGCTGGTTACCGTCAATATTTGCATAATATTCAAATACCATACCGTATTCTTTTTCATAAACGGTAATGGTTCCTGCGGCTTCGTCCACGGTATATTTTCCGTCGATTCTGAGGCCGTCTCCGGCATTATCCGAGTATGTGCCGTCTTTTGCAAAGGTCACTGTGGAAATTTCACCGTTAATGCCTCTCCAGGTTCCGTACAGGTCCTCTTTTGTTACATTTCCGCCTACAGGTGCAGCTTCGGATGCTACCTCTTTTTTACCGCATGCTGCAAGACATAATATAATAAGCAGCAACAACGAAACGGATACAATTGTTTTTGCTGTTTTTTTCATGTCTTACTCCTCTCCTACTATATCGATTACAGTAACTTCTCCGGGATTAAATAACCTCATCGGCACGGTATGGGTACCGAGTCCGCAGGATACATAGCCGTATTTGTCCGGATCCTTTTTGCTCTTATAAAGTCCCCCGCTGTATTTCGGGAACAGATGAAACGAGGGTGCTGCCACGCCGCCGATTCCGGGAAGTCTTATAATTCCGCCATGCAGATGACCGGATAAGAACAAATCCGCGCCGTAATCAAAATACGCATCCCCGTATTCCGGATTGTGTGCAATCATAATCTGATAAATGCCGTCTTTATGATTGCCGATTGTTTCGGAAATGTATTCCGCAGGCATTTTAATTCTTTTAAAACGCTTGTAGTACTCTTTTTCAATCGTAAGACCGGTAATCTGAATTCCGTACTCATCCTCCGTCACGGAGCTGTTGTCGAGCACAATAATATTCTTACTGCGAATGGCATCCATGTACTCGTCATACATTTTTCCGTAAGTCTCGGGATAAATTCTCGAGCGGTGTTCGTGATTACCCAATGCATAGAATATCACATAATCCTTCGAAAGGCTATTCATAAATGAAACCGCCGTCTGATTATTTTTCCCGGGTTTTGCGGTCATCATATCGCCGCCGCAGATGATATAATCCGGCTTCTGATCCCGAATTGCCTTTAATAATGATGCGTTGTTGTCCGCGTATTTGCGGGAATGCAAATCTGCCAGATAAACGAAACGGACTTTCCTGCCGGCTTCGATTTTCTTTGTTTTGATCTGAACCTTCCGGACTTCAAAACGATTAATATCGATAATATTAAGCACGATAAATAAAACCAGCAAAATATCGAGGATTAAAAAAAACCACTCTGCCGGAGTATCGAGCCATTTTATTTTCAGAAGAATCAGACCGGTCATATTTTCCTAAAAGATAAGCCACACATTCGTGTGGCTTATCGGAAGTTTTCATCATTTAATTAGCTGTTGTATTTACGCTTTCTTGCAGCTTCGCTCTTTTTCTTGCGCTTTACAGAAGGCTTTTCGTAATGTTCTCTTTTACGAATTTCCTGCTGAATGCCTGCCTTCTGGCAACTTCTCTTAAAACGACGTAATGCGCTGTCTAAAGATTCGTTTTCTTTTACTTCAACTCTGGACATAATCTCAACCCTCCTCCCAGTTTTGGAATTGTGCAACTGTTCGGGTAATACTACTAAAAAAATGCACATAACTAATTATACAGATTTTTCGGACTCCGTCAAGCTTTTCTTTCATCAGAGAATGCTGTAGAAATAACTGAGTGCCATCATGGAGGCCAGCATCACTACAATATATGTGACATTCAGTATGTGTCGTATCTTCTGGGCGTTTAAATTTGCGGCAAATTCCCGAATCTGCGCATTCATGTAAAAATACCACTTGGTGCGTGCGCCAACCCCTAGTGCATTCAATCCGAGTTCATTGGCCAGGTGTCCGCTTCGGAATACATGATAATCCGTGGTGGAAAAGGCGATTCGTGCAGGCTCCTGCTGTTTATTATTGTCCTGAATCACCTGTTTTGAAAACTTCATGTTTTCATACGTAGAACAGGATTTTTCTTCCGTCAGAATGCGGTCCTCTTCGACTCCGCATGACAGGAGATAATTTTTAACAGCCACGGCTTCGGGAACCGCCTCATCCTCTCCCTGTCCGCCGGACGAAACGAAAACAAGGTCCTTGCCTGTTTTTTCCTTTTGCTTTTCGGCAAACCAGATTGCTCTGTCCGCGCGGCCTTTCAAGAGCGGCGTTACCGTTCCGTCCTTCTTAAGACCGCATCCTAAAATAATCATATAATCCCTGTCAAAATCCGGAATTGCACGCTGTGCTTTCAGCGAACCGATAATGGTTCCGATTAACATGCTTTCCAGATAAGAAAGAATCCCGAAAAAGGCAAGCTCAAAAAAGAGTTCAACATGCATTCCGCGATAGCTGTGCACATCTATGATATTGTCCATAAGCGAATAAAGGAAAAACGTAAAAACAGTCATAAAAGTCAGCACAAATCCGAGTCCGATTCCAAGCATGTTATGAAGCGCAAATCCCTCTTTTTTGATTAAAACAATATTGCTGATAATAAGAAGGATTGAAAAAATCACCACCGCCGGAAATAAAATCATAGGCAATCTTGAGAAAATACTTGTGATTTCCGAGAACAGCATAAAGAGTCTGTCCTTCCAGACATTCGTTGAAAGAACGATGCTGAGAAGCCAGAAAAACAAATTCACACCGGCGAAAACAAGCGCTCCGATATAATACATATTGGCATAGGAATACGGATTGATTTTCTTGATTTTCTTTAAAGCAATAAAAAGATTGATAAATGTCACAAGAAACAAAAATGCCATCTCATAACGTAAGATCATCAGATTTCCGACGGAACCGAGGTATCCCTCTTCATAAATTATGCCTAAACGGGTAACCCTGATTTTCCTGGTTTCATCTTCCATTTCAGGATCCCCGTAATGCACGGTCATGTTCACGGCTCCACTTCCGACGGCTTTTACCTTGACGCAGAACATATTCTTTTTCGAAACATAAATATCCGTAATTTCCAGAATATCATCCCGGTCAAAAGATACGAATGCGTTCACTGTTTTATCCGGATCAACCATAAAGCGGAATTCATAATGTCCGCGGATTACGAAAAAATTGATCAGGGTGAAAACAAATAAAATCAATAATACTAGCAGAAATCTTTTAACATATTTCATATTCAATCGTTCTTTTCCGCCTGACTATATCTTAATGTATACGTTCCGAAGTTTATATTTTCATCGTCCTCAGCAGAAATTTTGATATAATAAACGCCTTTCTCAAGAGTCATTTCCGCGGAAAATCCATCCGTCAGCTCCTTTACGCCTTCCGGAAGAACATTTTCTTTTTTGACATTATAAACCTCAATCCTAGGACTTACTTCGCTGTCGCAGTCTCCCTTCAGTAAAATCTTAGCAGTGTTGCCAATCGTTTTGGGTACCGAAAACTTATAATAATTCTCGGTATGCTCCAGATCCAGCACGCCCTGAACCGTCTCTCCGTCTTTCATCTCATAAGCGGATTTTTCACTTGTTCCACCAACATTTTCAGCTGCTCCGCCTTTGGCCTTTACAGAAAAGGCAATATCCGTCTCACCGATTCTCGGCGATTCAACCGTCAAATAATAAATTCCCTGATTTAACGATAAATTTACTTCCTCTTCGTCTTGTGCTTCAACCGTATAGGTTCGGATGGTTTTCTTTCGCTCGTTGCAAATTTCAAATATTAATTCATCTGCGGAATTATTGGTTAAAATCATCGAAACATCGGAATTATCTTCGAGTTCATAGGTAAAGTATGATTTCTTTTTCGATATGAATTCCATCGAATATGTTTTTCCGTCAATTGTAATTTCTTCGGCTTTGATGAAGCTCTCTCCTCCGATTTCTTCCAAATCTTCGTTTGCTTCTCCGCTGATGGTAAATGTAAGTAAAACTTCATCATCGGTTATTTTGTCGTCTTTACTATTTGTCTTTCCAAGCATGAAATAGTATTTTCCGGCAGGCAATGTAGTTTCATACGGATTCGTAAAATCATCAAAAGAAACGATTTCATTTTTATCACTGTCAAATATCGTTGCAGTTACGGGGATGGAGGATTTGTCCTTTTCGCAATCTATTGTCACATCCGTCGTTTCCTTCAACGTAAAAATAAAATATTTGTTTCCGGAATTTGTCAGATTACAAATAATATTTTTCTCGGTCAGCTGTATATCTTCCGCAGTCAGGAAATCATTACCACCCTTCATGGAGGCTATATTCGTATTAAGCGGAGTCAGCGAAAATCCATAGATTCCATAATCATTTCCATTATAGTACTGATCAAAGTGATGATCTTTATAAGAACGCACTTTAACAATATACTTTCCTTTATTCAGTTTTACATTCCAGTCCGTCGTCTCCCCATCAAAGTAACGAACTACAACTCCGTGAGAATCCTGAATGGTATATCTCAATATAAGATATTTAAATACATCTGAACTACTTTGAAAAAGATATTCCGTATTTGATTCAACATCAAACATAAAATAATGCGTATCAGGATTATAGTTATCAAATGTCATACATCCCCAGACAGTAGTTCCGTCCGGCTTGAAGACAATTGGATTATTTTCATCCAAAGAGCTATCAATAACATCGATGCCGGAAAGCGGATTTGCTTTAACCGAAATCTCATAACTTCCTATGGCTTTGTAAGGGGAAGTGTTCCATACATCCAATACATAATTGCCCGCAGGAAGTTTGCTTTTATAAACAACAAGCTTACCATTTGATTCAACCCTTCCGACATCATAATGAACAAGACCACCGTACAAGTAAAATTTAATATCCTCATCTACAAACGATTTACAATCTATTTCAATTTCACTCGGTTTATCTAAGGAAATTGAAAATACATTATAATTCATATAATAATCGTCCATACGACCTGAAATCGTAGTTCCATCCGTCGGCATTTCCGCCGGGTAATTAGAATCCCTGCTCAGTCTCATTTCCGGAACATCAACAGAGTTTTCCAGAACGCCGAACTTGAATGGTCCGTAAGGATTCTCCTCTCTCGTATCCGCACTGAAAGTTAATATAAAGCTGCCTTCCGGAAGAACTAATTCTCTTCCGAAATACTCTTTTCCTTTATCGTCATATATTTTTTCAAAAAACAGTAAACTATAGGATTCGTTTTCAGCATAAGATATTCTTAAATATGGCGGGGTTTCGGTATCACAATCAGCATAAATCATTACTTTTGCAGTTTTATCAAGTGTAAATTTACAGAAAAATTCCTGATTCTTCTCGCCCAGCTCCGTAGTATAAATCTTATTATTATCAATGATATAAGGATCTGAAAATCTGGTGCCGTTTATTCCTTTAATTTTTTTAGAAGACATCGAAATACTATATCCAGATGATTCTCCTATGGATTTTTGAATATCACCGAGTTGCATTCCGTTTTTGCTTCGAAATGCACAAAAAACGAAAAAGAACAATATTATACTAAGTAAAACAGTTTTTCCTATACTGCTTTTAATAGCTCTTTTTTTCATTTTTTCGTTCTTTCTGCCGAGCTTTTTGTTTTTAACTACGCATTTAACCCATACAAATGCAATTAAAAATAAAGCAATAATACATGCAACGTCAAAAATAATGTGAGAAATCGAATAAAATTCAAACCACTTAAGAAGCTGCGGGATAGCCAATAGACATTCTGCTGCAATCGAGGATAAAACACCGAGAATTATGGTCGGAAGCTGTTCTTTCACATATATAAAAAAGTTATAATTAGCAGTGTCATCAGCCATACCGCTATTATTATCTGTTTTTTCACCCAAAGAATTTGCCCCAATATTCTCTACTGATTTTTCGGCGTCCACCTGCTTTGATGTATCGCTAGTTTCTTTGATATCTACTTTTTGATCTTCTTTCAAAGTTTCAGCGTTTTTATCTTCACTGCTGTTTTTTACGTTTTCTTCCGCCATTTTCCACTTCTCCGTTAACTATAATTGAAAAAATCCCATCAACCCCAAACCGGAGCTGATGGGATTTGTAATCATTAATCTTAATTATCCAATCAACCAATCGTACATTTCCTGATATTTTCTTGCGGAAACATTCCAGGAGAAATCAACTGCCATTGCGCGGTCAATCATCTTGTTCCATTCACGCTTGCGGTCATAATAAATCTTCTCCGCATAACGAATGCTTGCAAGCATTTCATGTGCATTGTAATTTACGAAGCTGAAGCCTGTTCCTTTGCTTTCGTACTCGTTGTAAGGCTCTACCGTATCCTTCAGACCGCCGGTCTCGCGAACAATGGGGATGGTTCCGTAACGAAGCGCCATCAGCTGGGAAAGTCCGCAGGGCTCGAATAAGGAAGGCATTAAGAACGCATCGCTTGCTGCGTAAATTTTATGGGATAAAGCTTCGGAATAATAAATATTCGCGGAAACCTTGTTGTTGTACTTCCAGTCGAAGTGACGGAACATATTTTCATACTGCTCGTCACCGGTTCCGAGAACAACGATCTGAACCGCATCCTGGCAAAGCTCATCCATCACATAAGCAATCAAATCGAAGCCCTTCTGGTCGGTCAGTCTCGATACGATACCAATCATCATCAGCTTGTCATTTTCCTCAAGACCAAGCTCTTTCTGAAGCGCTCTCTTGTTCTTTACTTTTTCCTTACGGAAATTCTCGGGAGTATACGGGAACTCGATATTTTTATCCTTAGAAGGATCGTAATCCGTATAGTCGATACCGTTTACGATACCGCGCAGATCGTTCTGGCGGGCTCTTAAAAGGCCGTCCAAACTCTCGCCGTAAAACGGTGTCATAATCTCCTTCGCATATGTTTCCGACACGGTCGTGATGGCATCTGCATAAACCAGACCGCCCTTTAACATGTTCGCATTTTTATAATGCTCGAGTTTGTCGGGTGTAAAATAATAATCCGGAAGTCCTGAGATTTCCTTTACGGTCTTAACATCCCACTTGCCCTGGAATTTCAGGTTGTGGATGGTCATAATCGTCTTGATTCCGTGGAAAAATTCATTTCCCTGGAAACGCTCTTTTAAGTAAACAGGCAAAAGTCCGGTCTGCCAGTCATGGCAGTGAATGATGTCGGGACGGAAATCCAAAAGCGGCATTGCGGAAAGTGCTGCTTTCGAGAAGAAAATGAATTTTTCCATATCGTCCAGAACATTTCCGGAGTAAGGACGGAAGCCGCCGAACATGGACTCGTTATCGATAAAGTAGTACGTTACTCCGTCAACAACAGCCTCTAAAATTCCCACATACTCGCTTCTCCAGTTAAAATCCATGTAGAAGCTGGTCTTGAAAACCATTTTATCCCGCCATTCCTGTGAAATGCAGGTGTACTTGGGAATCATTACACGAACATCAAAATACTTCTTATCCACGCATTTCGGCAAGGATCCCACAACGTCTGCAAGACCTCCGGTCTTAATGAAAGGAACGCTCTCCGATGCAACAAATAAGATATTCTTCATATCTTCACCCTCCGGCATTATATTTTACCTTTTTAAATGAGAAATATGCCCACTCATTCCTAAATATTATACTTCATATTTCCCTACAAGTAAACAGAATTTCCTTACAAGAAGCCTTGAAAATAGCGAAAATACTGTGAATTATATGAACCGAATAATCCATAAATTGCAATACCCGAAATAACCAAAAAGCACTTCAGAACCACAATCATTCTGAAGTGCTTTCAAATCACAATTATTATATCATTTACTGAATCTGACCGGCTAACACCACTTCCGCTTCCGCAATCGCATCGGGAATTCCTGCGGGATTCTTTCCACCGGCCTGTGCCATATTGGGACGTCCGCCGCCACCGCCGCCGACCTTGCCCGCAACGGCTTTGATTAAGTTACCTGCGTGAGCACCCTTCTTCTGCGCTTCGTCGGTCGCCATAACAACCATATTGACTTTGCCGTCGCAGTCGGATAAAAGAACGATGACGCCTTCGCCGAGTTTCGCTTTCAACTGGTCGCCCAAATCGCGAAGTCCGTTCATATCAACGCCGGGAACCGCGGTTGCAAGGAGTTTTACGCCTTTTACCTCAACAACGCAGTCCATCACATCGCCCATGGCCTCTTTTGCTGCCTTGCTCTTTAAGGATTCGATTTCGGAATGCATAGCCTTGATTTCGGCATTCATATGTTCCAGCTTGGCCGCAAGATCCGCAGGCTGGGATTTTACAACCGCACAAGCCTTTAAGAACTGCTCTTCCAGATTTGCATAGTATGCAATAACATTCTCGCCGGTAATGGCTTCGATACGTCTTACGCCCGCAGCCACACCGCTTTCGGATAAAATCTTAAACGTGCCGATTTCACCGGTCGCCTTCACATGGGTACCACCGCAGAATTCCTTGGAATCGCCCATCATTACGACACGAACCGTATCGCCGTATTTTTCTCCGAAGAGCGCCATCGCGCCAAGCTGTTTTGCTTCTTCGATATTGCAAACCTTGGTTATAACCGGATAATCCGCTGCAATCCATTCATTTACCAGTTTTTCCACTTTGGCAAGATCGTCCTTTGAAACAGCCTGACCGTAGGAAAAATCGAATCTGGTACGGTCGGGATCCTGATAGGAGCCCTGCTGATGCACATTATCGCCAAGCACGGTCTGAAGTGCCTTCTGCATTAAATGTGTCGCGGAATGGTTTTTGCAGGTAAATGCACGGGTCTTAACATCTACCGCAAGTTCTGCCTTGGAACCCTTTGCGATAAAGCCCTTCACACAGGTTCCGACATGGCCTACTCTGCCCTTATCAAGCTTCACGGTATCTTTTACCAGGAATTCGCCGTCAGCGGTTTTAATCACGCCGATATCGCCTTTCTGACCACCCATGGTAGCATAGAAAGGAGTTTTTCCGACTACAATGGTTCCTTCCTCACC
>Ga0247611_10011215_pt1 | contig 10369 bp, 10 predicted proteins | sample 177DNAGHGhighgp2_FD_192422 | JGI IMG/M metagenome (GOLD analysis project Ga0247611, IMG submission 192422) | Sheep rumen microbial communities from Palmerston North, Manawatu-Wanganui, New Zealand - 1770 DNA GHGhigh gp2 | ecosystem: Host-associated > Mammals > Digestive system > Stomach > Rumen... | reverse complement strand
AGGCTTACTGCTGTCGGGTACCAGCTTTTTTTAATATGTCTACGCCCTCCTGCTCGTCATAGTACTTGATGGCGCGAGAGAACGCTTCCACACGCAATTCGGAATATTCCAGCGCGGACTTTAAACGCTGATTCTCTGCCTCAAGCTCCGCCAGGCGGGCTTCCAGGCTGCCCGATGCGGGCTTCTCTGATTCCTTCTTTGACATAGATTCTAAACGTTGGACGGTTTCCACCGGCAAAGATACGGATATTTCTGATAACGGATGCTCCTTTAACCATCTTTTTATGCTGCCATCGCTCAAACCGTATTTCTTATGGAGGGAATAGTAGCTGGAACCCGAGGCATAATACTCTTTTATAACTGATAATTTGAAGTCCTTGCTGAAATGGCGATAGACTCGATGGGATTGATTTTCGATCATGATGCTAATTTGTTAAATCATGTGCACCTAATCTGTATTAAGTCACAGAAATAACAACTGACAGTTGTTTTAAATGGATATTTCATACTATCTTTGCATCAGATTTAAGATGTAAAGTATGACATTTGATTCTCACGGGTGCGTTTACTGTTTTGCCTGTTCGACAACGAGACGTGACAAACCATTGGGATCTCGGAGGTGATGGCAAAAGATATGTGAACCCTTCTCCAGAAGATCAATGGTACATCAAGTTGATGAGGAAATAGTCGCCAGCTTCCCCTCTTCTCCTCATCCCTCCGGCTATAAAAATCGGTTAGTTTTCTCATATTTTGGCTTTAATTTCGGAGATGAGTTGGAGGACTGAGGCTTGGGTGTGGTTGTTGATGTTGGAATAGATGTACCAGCCGTCGCACTCATGCTGCCAAATATGGCAGAGGACGGTGAGATGCTTGTTGCATAATAAAATAAGCATAAAAGTAAATTTTATCCATTTTAAGTTGTCTGTATCAACTTATATGTTTATCTTTGCGGCGCAAAACAACAATATCATGAATAGGAACCTGCTTATAGAGCTATTGGAAGATGGTGAGCAAGTGAGCCTCTATTCCCCTCATTTTGAGGGAGAAGAATACTCAGAATTTGAGCAATTCCTTCTCACCTACAAAGATGATTATCCCGATGATGTCCGTCAATTGGTATATCGTCTTGATATCATCAAACGCGATGGAGCAGCAGACCGTCATTTCCGTTATGAAGGAACACTTCGCGACAGGGTGATGGCGCTACCCTCACATATGGAAACAACCTCACTTCGCCTGTACTTGCTGAACATACAATCTAAAGTTCTCATTTTAGGCAATGGAGGCTTGAAGAGTACTGCGAAGTATCAAGAGGACGAAAATCTGCATCGCTGCGTTCGCACATTACAAAAAATAGATATTCAATTGAAACAACTTGAGCATCAGAAGGTATTAATTGTCACAGGTACACAGTTACTCGGGAACCTTCAATTTTCTATTGACGACTAAAACCACCAGCTTATGAAAACGAACAAGATACTGGATGAGATTCGTCGGACCATCTCTCCGGAGATGAAAATGCAGATGGAACTGTCTGTTGCAATTGCTAACCGCATCTATGACATCCTTGAAGCCAAAGGACTGTCACAGAAGGACTTTGCCAAAATGATGGGAAAGACCGAAACCGAAGTAAGCCGTTGGCTGTCAGGAACCCATAACCTCACCCTGGCGACCCTTTGTAAGATTTCTGTAGCTCTTGGTCATGACATCATCACGATTCCCAGACATCAACCCTATCCACTCCTTGACGAAACGGCTATGCCTTCTGTAGCTGAGGCAGAAGAGAAGAATATTTGAGCATCAGCATCATCAAATTAAAAACAACGGCTGATGTATGGCCGTCCGATAAACTTTGCACTTTCTTTTTTTCCTTCGTTTATTGCTAAAAATTAAGCCCCCTTGCGGAGGTTTGAACCAAGTAATTTGCATACAAGGGGGATTAATCTTTCTTTATACAGTTAAATATGTATAAAATCGTATTGCATTTACATAAACAAGCAACAAATGTGGCGTCAATTCCAAATAATATTTGTATTTTTGTAGCAAAATTACGATAATAAATAAAATATTACGATATGATACGAGAGTTTTGGGTAAAGAACTATCTTTCCATTCGCGACAAGCAGGCATTAAGCTTCGTGGCCAAGGGACCATCATCAGAACTTGTTTCCGAAGTTGCAGAAGGAGTGTTTTTGTACAAGTTAGGCATCCTATATGGCTCCAACGCTTCAGGTAAGTCGAACATGCTGATTGCCATGAACGAGGTGTTCCGTCTGTTGGTCATGCCAAAGTCTGATGCAACAGACGAAATAGGCGGTTGCATACCCTTTGTGCTCACCAAAGATGATCCAACGGAAATGCACGTATCATTCTATGCCGATGGCACCCGATATGATTACGATGTCAGATTTAACGGCAAACACATCCTGAGTGAATCCTTGTACTATTACCCAAACAAATCAAGATCTCTGTTTTATGAGCGTAGTTTTGTGGGCGAAAAAGTACAAGCTGACATCAAGTTCGGTGCGAGTCTCAAACTGCAAGTCAAGACACAGGAGAGTATCCGTGAAAACACGCTGAATAATCATAGTGTTCTGTCGGTGTGCCGGAAAGCTGCCTTGAAAGAAGATATTGCACCATTCAACGAACTGCATAGCTGGATTATGGAGAACTATCATGATGTGGATGGCAATGTGGAAAAAGGTCTTGTAGAAATCATGAAGGATGCTTACAGCAATCCCAAGAAGCGTAAGTTCTATAACACGATGCTTCAGAAGGCCGACTTGAACATCCTGGAGTATCGTCCTGTCGTAGAAGACCGCATTGTACCCAATGATTTCCGCGAGCGTATCCAGAAAGAGAACATCCCTGAGGAGATGAAAGATGTTCTGTTGAAGCCCACAACAGATTCCATTACTTTCTTGAACCATTCCGACAATGGCGACTTTGATATTCCCCTCAGATGGCAGTCAAAGGGTACTCAGAAGTATATCCGTATATTAGATGCCTTGTACGACTTGATAACGAGCCCCCATGTGTACTATCTTGATGAACTTGGCGAAGATCTTCACAACGACCTGTTGTACTACTATCTCAATGTCTTCATCTTCAACTCCGACAAGTCGCAGCTGATTATTACGAGTCAGGAGACTACCCTCCTGTCGCAGGACATGATTAACGAGAATAGAGGCGTGGTGTGGTTTGTCGAGAAGAACAAGGAGACTGCTTCATCTGAATATGCCCGTGGCGACTCCTTCGGCTTGCACAAGAATCTCTCGCTTTACAATTCTTATCGTATTGGCCGATTGGGTGCTAAGCCCGAGTTAGGTAGTATCTTTATAAATCTGGAGGACTGATATGGGAAAGCTACGACAGACAGCACTCATCCTGGGTGAAGGACCAACGGAGTTCTTCTACTTCAAATCCCTATGCGACGTGTTCAAGCGTCTAACCATCAAGCCAGACTATCCGAAGCATACTAACATCAAGGAACTGGAAGCCAAGATTGCAGAGGGTGTGGCAATGGGTTATAGTCATATTTTCTGCATTATCGACATGGACACGAAGGACAAGGAGCCGGAGCGTTCACAATACCAGAAGCTAAAAGCAAAGTATGCCAAGCCTATTGATAAACCAAAGAAAGGTATCTACTGCGAAGTCGAGTTCTTCGAGACTCACCGCTGCACAGAACTGTTCTTTCTCTATTACTTCCGCTACACCTCACGTCCATACGAAACACAAGAGCCATTGCTCAAAGACCTCGACCAATGTGTGGAATATCGGAAAACGATAGAGTTCTTCATCAAAAGCAAGGGCTTGCACGGCTACTTCGAACGAAACGGAGGAAGTCTCGAAAAGGCTGTGGCCAATGCCAATCGGTCAATGGAAGAGAAACAGAAGAGCGACAGAGATTATACGTACTCTGAGCTCGGAAGGTTGATGGAAAAGTTGAAAGAAAAATAATACAATCTTGTTTCCAATGATTAGCTCATTAAATGATAAAAACAAATGAAATGCAAGCGGATATTGATGAAAAAGGGCTCTCTGATATCCTTGGAGTCTTTCTTGCTTAACCCAACTTTGACGCTGTAAGTCTGATTTTTCTTGCTAATCAGCGACTTGCACATTCTCGCTATGGTGACTGTGTTCTACAGATTTTGATTCTTCGGACGGCATTTTCTTGTAGTTCAACATGGAGTAGATGTCAGCGGCCTGTTCCGTTGGCGTGCTGCATATTCTCATTTCGACCTTCTCGCCCATCGCATTGACGGCCTCAAAGGTCACCGCCTTCTGATCCGCAGATGTGGCGAAGAACAATTTCGACAGGCGCTGAACAACTTCAGTGCAGTCAAAGGATTCTGCCATGATGGAGAGGTATTGTCTCATGTATTATATTATCTGCCGCAAAATTACAAAGAATAATTGAGATCAAATAGCATTTATCACAAAAAATTATGTCGTTTTACCTATCTTGATTTAAATCAATAATTCTCATTATTCCCACAAGAATGAAATCCGCTTCAGGGGTAACATATTCTTGTTTTCATCAGACATCTTATAGTAGTACTCTTACCACATGTCGATGAAGTCGTTGCCATTGATGAGCTTTAAGACGTGGAACCGATTTAACACAGCGATTGCCACAAGGAGCTATCTGGCAAACCTTGTGGCAATCTTTTCATAACCGCTCCACTTCCTTCGAGAAGACTCGGTAGAAGATGAGGGTTTGGCTAACCATCCATTCAAGTGCGTCTTCCACGTTTTGCGGGTCTGACAGATCCGTCTTGTGGAACAGAGCGATAGTCTTGTCTTGGGCAGTGGGGTTGGCATCCCATTGCGGTTCGCAGCCTAATGCCTGGTTGATCTCTTTCTGTCTGGCCAACAGCGCAGGGTAGTATTTCTCCACCACCTGATTCCTGATATAAAGCTTCACACCGACAAAGTTCTGCTGTGTGTTGCATACATTCGACAGCAGGATACCTGAACGCCCGATCCTCACGTCATACCAATATTGAGGTCGGGGCGACTGCTGGCTAAAAATCTCCCCGGTAGCTTGCAGCTTCTCTTTGAATCGAGTCCAAAACTCCAGTTGAATCTTACGCGAATCTACAATCTTCTTGGCACGAACCTTAGTGCTGTCTGAAAAAACCACTTTGGTGTCTCCGCTGTTCCTGTAAACATTCAGTTCTTTCCCGGCCTCATCTCTCCATTGACTCCAGCCGTTGGAAGAACCGCCGACACAGAACTGCGCTGCACCGCTGGGTGACTCGAAGCAGACATCCTCCTTAACGATTCTTTCGCCGCCTCTGAGTTCTGTATATTGTGCAAAAAGGATGTCACGCTTCTTCCTTCCCGCAGGGCTAATCTTATCAAGATGCACAGGATTGATACGGCTCCCTTTCAGCACCGTCAGCGATTGGTCTGCTGGGTTGAAGAGGCCCTGAGCATTCGCATTCCTGGTGAGAAAACACTGGATGAGATTACTCTTTGTGGCAGGCTGAGGTTGGGGAACAACAACCTTTGGCGCTGGTTGCACTCCGTCGGCAGAGGCTGTAAAACGTATGGTTGCCAACATCCCTCGTATCTCGTCTTCCGAGAAACTGCTGCCATATTTATCCAACAAGTAAGGCTTCAGGCTCTCGGCTATCTGTGTCTGGGCGTCGGCTATCAGATTCTCCTTGATTTTATTCAGGCTATTCTGTCGTTGTATCTCCTTGATGCGTTCTTCGCAGAAGTTTACAATCTCAGCTTTCGAGAAGTTCTCTTTCGAGAACAACTCCACGAAACGTGAACCACGTTTTTCTTCCAGATCTATAGCCATTTTATACACCGAAAGTACATGGCTGCTATTGGGCTTATCGTAGAACACCTCTATGTGTTCACCGATGTATATCCCGACATCCAGCCGCAGTTGTCTCATGTAAGATTCCAACTGCGTAACCTCCTCTTTTATCTGCGTATTTCCAGGGCGCTTCACCTCAATTACAAACTGATACTCACCATCACGCGCTATAAGGATATCAGGTTCCATGCGGTTTCTGTTACCTATTCTCAGCGATTGCTTGTGAATGACTTCTCCTTTCCAAGGCTCCCATCCCAGCAGCATCAGTTGGTTCTCAATGTGGCGGTGGTAGGTATCTTCCTCCACGTCCAGTTTCTTGTCCTCAATAAGAGGATATACGAATCGCTTCCAAGTTTCCTGCATTGTATTTCGGTTATTTATTTAGCTCCTTTTCTTCTGTTGCACTCCCTGCACAGCATCTGGCAGTTCTCGATGACGGTGCGGCCGCCGTCGCGCCACGGGGTGATGTGGTCGCCCTCCATGAACTCATAGTCGAATTCTTTGCTGCAGAGGGGACAGATGTGGTGCTGCTGCTCCCAAATCGTGAGCTTGATGTCTTCGGGGAAAGCGCGGAGGTCGAGGTAATGCTCATCGCCTGTCAGCACGTAGGGGATGATTCCCGACTGCCGCTGTATCTCGCTGTCGCGCATCAGCTCAGAAATGCGCTTGCCGAGGGCTACGGTGTCCAGTGTCTCGCTGCCGTATTTGTCATACAGTTGCGCCCAGTCCAAGCCCTTCATGATCCTCTTGAAGCGTTTCATGTCGAAGTTCGTGACGGCCCAGTTCAGCACGTTTTGAAAGTACGACCAAAGGTTGTTGGCATTTGGGTCGTGCTGGTGGGTTGCCATGTATCCGACAACGGTCTGCCGCTTGCCCTGCCGCGTCTCATGGTCAGCCATCCACTCCAACGCTTTCTTTAGATAATCCTGACGGATAGGTGTCCCGTTCACGAGGTCTTTGCCCAGACGATATGCTCCGCAGTTGGACTTCGAGAAGTGGCGCTTGGCATCGCTCACGAAGGGTCCTGCATAAATGGCGTTGTTGATTTCCTGCTCGTTGAGGGGTTTGCCTGCGATGTTGATGGTCTTGAACCATTCCAGCTTCTCCGATGCCTCACCCTCGCAGACGTAGATGGTCAGCCGGTAGTCGAGGATGCGCTTCTGGATGTCAGCGGGTTGGTTGAAGAAGTTCTTGAAGTCGTAGGCGAACTTGCCGGCCACGTATTCGCAGAGCGAGAGCGTGCGCTGCTGACCGTCCATCACTTCGTAGGGACAGTCGGCATCGTCGCTGCGCTGTACCCAGTACATGACATTCAGCGGATATCCGTTCAGCACGGTCGTGATGACAGCCTGCTGTTCCTTTTCATTGTAGATGAACTCGCGTTGGTAAGGCGGACGGATATCCAGCAGTCCGTCATAGCCGCGGACACCTAACTCGTCGTTGTTCACATAACCACGGGTTATCTCGCCCACGGTCACATCTATTTGCTTGATGGTCATCATGACAATTTCTGTTTACAATTTGACTTGAGGGTGTTTGTTGCGGATGAGGATACGGCTGTAAGGACATTTATGTTTACCATCTTTAGTATAAGCTAAGTCTGTGCGACCTCGATAGTTCTTTCCTACACCTACTTGTTTGCCGAGATCGCCACAACCTAATCCTATTATCTCAAATTGTTCAGGGTTATATTGCCCTAATATGGTGTCTGGTACTCCCATTACACCTTCGTAATCGAATGGAATATCCTGGACTCGACCAACATCAATAGCATCGTAGTTATCATAAGAAGGATATTCTTCTGCCGAGTAGCGGCATACTAAATCAAGTTCTTCATGACGCTTATTGTGGTCAAGGTTTGTAAACCATATAACCCCCATAATATTCTTAATAATCTGTCCTCGTTCATTTATTGAAAACGATTTTGTTTTTGACGGGTCAAAATCTGTTGGTGTTTGAATCATATCCATGCCACCTCCAAAAGGCTTAAAACCTGTCCACACCTTATTCACTTTTATAAGTGGAAAAACTTCTTTGTAGTGGATTGCGTTCATATTTCCGATGACCAGGAACTTCTTCCCATACTCCATCAACTGTCCTATATACTCACGAAACAGCGAGAAGGGAGGGTTGGTGACTACGATGTCAGCTTCCTTGAGTAGTTCTATACATTCAGGGTCGCGGAAGTCACCTGTCTTCAGAATGCTAAGTACATTCTTGTCGTTTTTCAATAAGTACTGTACATCTGAAAGATCAACAGCACCATCTCCATTCAAGTCACGAACTTCCGTAATCTCCACTTTAAACGCAATCTTCTTCGGTTCTTCCGAGAAGTCACCGAAGTCAAGCATCAACTCATTGCCTTGCACGGGCGAACCATTGTAGCACGTGCAAATCAGTTTCTTCAGCCCCAGCTGGTTGAAGCGCAGAGCGAAGTACTTGAAGAAGTTACTCTCATAAGGGTCATCGCAGTTGCAGAGCACCACCTTGTCACGGAAGTGCGGCCAGTAATGCTGCAACTCCCGTTCGATGTCCGTCAACTGCGTGTAGAACTCATCCTTCTTTGCCGTCTTGGCGGCGTTAAGGTTCTTGTTTGCCATACGTTATGCATCAGCGCGTATTGCTTATCTTCGGAGGCAGGCTATGGAGAGCACAAGAAAGCATGGACGGTGTTCCAATCCATGCTCTAAAGGCTCTACCAAAGCCCGTCAATCCAGATAAGTCACGTCCATGCCTAACGCACAGACGTTTGCGACTTATTCTTTCGGATTGAACTGTTAATAATTTGGTAGATTTTTAGAGCAGTTCCGAATAACAGCAAACGCTTGTTATATATTTCCAATAAGATTGATTAGGCCCCTTCGCTAAGGTTATCCACGGCTTCTTATCTGAACCGATTCGTGCCCTTTCGGCTACAAAAGTAGGTATTATTTTGATGCGAACAAAGAAAAAGGAGGAAAAAAAGAATTTCCGCCGCAATTTCTCGTTGCGACGGAAAGAAGGGAATTGTAAGAGGCTCTATCGTTGGGGGCGTTCATGTCCCGGCAGGCGGCTTGCCATCGAAGGACGGACGGCGGTCGCGCTCAAGTCGGCCTACGGCCTCATAATGATAAGAAAATTATGGATTAGTTCTTGTCCGTGTCCTTGACAATGAGGGCACCGCGTACGTTCTCGTCAGCCTTGAGGCCGGAACGTATCTCGATGTTGATGCCATCGGAGAGGCCGGTGGTGACGGCGCGGCGCTCGTAGGCGGGTGTGCTGCCGCCCTTCTCGACATAGACGAAAGTGCTGTCGCCCGAGAACTCGATGGCCGCTTCGGGGATGGCCAGAACTTGCTTGGCTTCCTCGAGGACGATCTGAGCCGTAGCACTGTAGCCGCTGCGGATGGCCTCTGTGGACACTTCTTCGGGCAGACGCACGGCAGCCTTGATCTCGAACTGATTGGCACCGCCAGTAGTGGCCGTGGCCTTAGGACTGATGTATTCGAGGGCGGCAGCGAAGCGCACGTCCTGCATGGCACCGATGGTAATCTCCATAGGCATACCCACGGTGAGGCGACCCACATCAGTCTCGTCGATATTGCCTCGGAAGATGAGGTTACCCATGTCGGCCACGGAAGCGATGGTGGTACCCTCGTTGAAGGTGTTGGTGAGGATCACGGAGTTACCGACCTTAACGGGAATGTCGAGGATGATGCCACTAATGGTGGAGCGCACGAGGGTGTTGGACGACGAGGCGTTGGAGGCGGACACGCCGTCACGGGTGAGTTCCAACTGCTCCTGTGCCACCTTCACTTCTTCGCGCGACTGATTGTAAGTCTGCCGCACCTTCTCGTACTCGTTGGCCGAAATGAGACCCTTGTCGTAGAGCGTCTTCTGACGTTCGTAGTCGGTCTTGGCCTGCTCGCAGTTGAGGCGTGACAATCGCACGCGGCTCTCGGCGCTGGCCAGCTGGTTCATGTCGGGTATGACCTTGAGCTTGGCAATGACCTCGCCAGCCTGGACATACTGTCCCGCCTGTTTGTATAGCTCGGTGATGATGCCGGAGATCTGCGGTTTCACGGCAACCTCGTCACGCGGCTCAATCTTTCCGGTGACGATGGTTGTCTTGCTGATGTTCTTGACAGCAGGCATCAGCGTCTCGTAGCGGTCAGGCTTGGGACGCGAGTTGAGGAACAGGAATACGAATGTTCCGATGAAGATGAGTGCCACCAGCACTGCAATGATCACACTAATTACCTTTTTCATTATATTGTTGCAATTTCAAATTTCAGGTTTCAAACTTCAAAAGTAATTCTTATTTATCACTCTTTCATTTTTCACTTTTCACTTCCTTATTCTTCCCTCATCGCATCCACGGGCTTGATGCTCATGGCGCGTGCTGCGGGTGCAAGTCCGGCGATGACACCGAGGGCGGCGAGGAGTGCGGCAGCGCCGATGGCCGTCCAGAAGTCCACCTGGAAATGAGCGGTCACGATGCCGTCCTCGGTGAACCCCAATTCCATCATCTGGAGGATGAGCACGGCGA
>Ga0247611_10011213_pt1 | contig 10370 bp, 13 predicted proteins | sample 177DNAGHGhighgp2_FD_192422 | JGI IMG/M metagenome (GOLD analysis project Ga0247611, IMG submission 192422) | Sheep rumen microbial communities from Palmerston North, Manawatu-Wanganui, New Zealand - 1770 DNA GHGhigh gp2 | ecosystem: Host-associated > Mammals > Digestive system > Stomach > Rumen... | reverse complement strand
GAAGTAGCTGTATATGCTATAAATGATATTGGTGAACCAACTACTCTTTCAAATAATCAAAAATTAATTATAATGAAATACGGTTGTCTATTTAATGCAGATGATGCTCAAAATACAAATTGTGGAAAACTTAAATCTGAAAATCCTAAAGATGTATTTTTAGCTTTACAAAATTTAATAGCAACAAATAAATTAGTAATTACATATATTTGTTAATATGGGATGTATTGTGTTTTTTAAAGTTTCAGGTAAAAATTATAAATATGAAACAAATTTATCTGAAGACGAAATTGATTTATAGCATATTACTGAAGAGATAACTAACAATAAAATTAAATATTTTGAAGATGATTCTGAGAAAGCAACCTCTGGTACACTACCAGAGGTTCTTTCTAATTATTTAGTTTCTAAAAGAGATATAAAAAATATAAAACAGAAATTCTTAAATTATTTAAGAGGTATAAAAAAAGAAGATTAGGAAGAATATTTAGTTGGAAATTATTCTTTAGATGAATTAAATGGAAAGTTTTCTTCAGTTGATTTTAATGAATTAAGATTAGAAGATGATGAAAATATTTTATTTGTGAGAAATTTTGAATACGAAGGTATAGGTTTTGGAGGAAGTATTAAAATTGGAAATAAAAAATTTTTCATAATTAGAAATGTTCGTGATGCTTAGAATTTAGAAAAATACTTAAAAACTAGAAAAAATTTATATAATAAATCTGAGGTCGAAGATAAATTAAAAACTGCTCCAGATAGTGTTAAAGAAGCTTTAAATTATATTGCTGGAAAAAATGGTAAACAATCTTCAGCTTTATTAAAATTTTTTAATCATCCATCTGATTATTTATATAAAATTACTGAAAAAGGAGTAGATGTTCATACTACGCTTTCAAACTATATTCAAAGAGAATTTTAGAACGAATATATTAGATAGTATAATAATTAGTTTATAAATACTATTATAAATTCATCTGATAAATCAGGTTATGAATATTATATTTCAGAAAAAAAATTAAATAAAATTTTAACAGAATTTGGATTTTTAGAAGAAAAAAATAAAAAAGATGAATTAAATGAAAAAGAATTAGAAAAAGCTCAAGCAATTTTAGTAAAAAAGTTTAGAGAATTTGGATATCCTATAAAACTAAGAAAGGCTAAAAGTGGGGCTTTTGCTATTGAATTTGCTTATAGAACTTTTAATGATGTTGAATCTGATTTAGTGACAATGGAACCAACTGAATTGGCTGTTTAGCAAACATATTCTAAATTTGGATTTAAAATTTACAAATATGCTAATAAATTCTTTGTTTCTAAAAATACTATAATCACTAGAAATTCTTACGCAAATCAATTTGATTCAGAAGAAGAAGCTATAAAATACATAGAAAATAGAATAAAAAAAGGAACAATTTATTCTAATGTTGATAAATCAAAAATTGGAATAAAAGTATATCCTGGAGCATTTAGTTATTATAGTATTGAACATCTTTCTTTAAATACAGCTTTTTCTGCAATTACTAATTATTCTATCCCTTATGGTACAAAAATAGAATCGGAAGAATTAAATAATTTACTCCATAGTAATATTAGTGATTTTCTTAAATATTTTAATCAACATTATAATATAGATTTATCTGAATCAATTGACAGTTATGAAAAAGCTTATATCTTTTTATAGGAACTATCTAATAGTCAAGTTATAAATGAAGAATCTATAAAAGATGCTATTAATACTATAAATAAATTAGAATTTAAAAGATTTTTAGTATTATCAAATAAATTTGGAAATAATGATTATCTAATTCAAGAAATTAAAGAAGATCCAGAAAATTGGCAACCAAAAGATAATTTTGCTATTCCAGTAATAGGAGCTTTAGAAAATCTTGCTAATTAGATTAATAAGACTTATATAGCTCAAAAAAATGTAGATCCTGAATTTGAATTAGTAAAAATTATAACAGAATGTGATTTTGAAAATCTTAATCTTCCTAAAGAAATAAATAGAAATGCCAGAGGGTTTATTTATTAGGGAGTTATTTATATAAATGCTTCAAGAGCCAGTTTAAGTGATTTGTCGCATGAAATGGGACATTTAATACTAGGTATGATAAAAGCATCTAATATAGAAGTATATATGAAATTAATTGAATAGTTTCAAACTATTCAAGAAGTAAAAGATAATATAAATAGAAAAAGATCACAACCAGAATATTAGTATTTAGCACAAGAAGATTTAATTGAAGAAATTTTTGTTGATTAGTTTGGAAAATTTATAGTAAGAAATGATAAAGATTTAGGAATATTTGGAAACGAAGTAAATTCAACTATTGAAAAAGCATTAGAAGATTTTGGAAATAGTATAATAGGATTTAATACAACAAGAGATTTTTTCAATAATTTTAATAATAACATGAAAACTTTTCTATTTAATGGAAATGGACTTGAAGTTGGAAATACTATGAAATATCGTCAAGCTACAAACTTTATATCAAAAGGAATAGAAGAGAAAACAATTGAAATGAACTGTAAACCATGAGTTGTACATATACATATAAAGGAGGAAAACCTCTTTCTTACGGAGATTTAGTAAATTATTTAATAGACCAAAAATTAGACAATTCTGATATATTATATAGTATTAACAGTACTCGTCAAGGTGAATTATATTAGGCAATTAATAAAATAAAAGAACAAAATAGATCATCTCATCTAAACAAAATAACTCCAGGAAATGATTTTACTTTTGGAGGAGATCCGATGTTAGATGAATCTGCATCGAGAAAACATTTAACTCATTTCTTTGACGATCCTCGTTTTGAAAATTTATCTGGAGAATTATCAATTCCTAGAATGGAAGAATATTCTTTTATTAAAAATAGAGCTTCTATACTTCGTTAGAAAGATGAAAATTTAACTGAAGAACAATCAGAAGAACTTGCAAAAAAAGAATTTTCTGGATTTAAATTATAGAAAATAGATAATTTTATACTACATCATTTACTTAGAAATGTATCATCAGATCCAACTTTAAAAAATATAGAAAATGAAATTAATAATCTTATTAAAGATTATGGTTCTAATAATGATTTAGTAACAAGATGCAAAGCTATCTTAAATAATCCTAAATTATTAAATAATATTTTGGCTGCTTAGAATAAATTACCTGGAAAAGAAAACGTTAATGGTTCAAAGGTTATTTATAATATTCCATTATATAAAAAAATTCAAACCGACTCTGGAGAATTAGAACTTTTTGATTAGATTGACAAAATAGTAATTGATGCTAATGGATATATTAATATTTATAAATATAAAATATCTGAAGAAAATACAGCAAATTGGTCAAATCCATCAGAGATGAGTTCTAAAGTTTAGAAATATAGATTGGAATTAGCATTTATTAGAGCAATTTTAGAGGACTACGGGATTATTTCAAATGAAAAGAATAACATGGATAAAGTTACTCTTAATTTAATTACTTTATAGACAAATTATAATCATGATGAGAACTTAACATTAGAATCTATCTCAGAACGTCCAGAAGTTCGTCAAATGGATACATTTGAAAATCGAAATGTATTAGAAAGACAAATGCAAATTGCAAGAAAAATAATAAATCCACAAATTCGTATAAGAAGCGTAGGAGAATTTGAAAATAATATAAATAACCATTTAAATAGAGTATGGCCTGGATAGAATATTAAATTAGAAGCTTCTACTCAATCTGTTGAAAATTGGATAATTTAGAATAAAGATAAAGCTATTAGAAAAATTAATAGTCTTCCAGGAGAGAAATAGTATTCATATAAAATTCGTTGGAAAGGTAAAGATTATTTTATAAAAGAATCAACAGAAATTGAGAGAAATAAAGAAATAGAAGAAAAAGTTTCAGAACTTTTAAAATAGCAAGAAGAAAGTTAGGGAAATGTTGTAGGTAATTTACAAAGAGTTATTTTACAAGCCTTTCAAGCTAAAGAACCAGAAAATGCTTATATAGATTAGAGTCAATTAAGAAGAGCATTTGGTAATGAAACAGCAAGTAATATAGCTTCTATTATAGAATATTATTTAAAAACAAGAGTTGATTCTGAAGGAAAATTTCATTTTGAATGGACTTTTATTGACGATTTAATGGATTTTAATATTCTAATGTTTAAAAATAGCGAAGGATAGTTAGATATTATAAATTTAACTGACTTAAATTTAGATTCTAAAATTAGTCTAAAAAAAGGAAATAATCTTGCTGGATATTATTTATCTGATATGAATGCTGGTGCTAGTTATCTTCCATCAACTTGGGGTAATATACAGGCTATGAAAACAATGATTATTCTTAATCATATTATTCCTGGATTAAGTGGTACTTTTAAGTTAGGAAATATGAAAGTAATAAGCAGTTTTGCAGGTAGATCAAAAACTTATAATATGCAAAATTTCTTAAAGAAATATTACGTTCCTTTAATGCGTATTGTTAATTAGAATACAGCAAATGAACCAACTTTAGAAAATAATTTTGAAAAGGTAAATTTTGTTGATAAATATTAGGGGTTGTTAAAATAGTTTGAAGAAATAGTAGTTAATGGTAATGGTCTTTCTGATATCTCAAAATTATCTGAAAAAGTATAGAAACTTAAAGATAATGTAACCTCTTCTGAATAGGTAAAAATTCAACTATTATTAGATTTAGGTTAGGAAATTACTGAACAATATTTTGGCAAAGGTATTCCAATAGAAAAATTAATAGAAAAATATAAAAGTTCAGGAGATGGAACTTGGTCAATCCCAATAAAGATCTTATTTAAAATAAATGAAACAATTTCTTATTTAAGAAGTGAATCTGTTTAGGATTTTAAGTATATTCCAAAATTAGCTAGATGGTCGTTAGTAACAGGAGCAATTCCTTCAAATAATTTTAAAGTTGTTTTAAAATTCTATGATACAGCTTCACAAAGAATAAATGATGAAGCTTATCAAATTGGATTGGAAATTAATAAAATAACTCAAGAATTTTATAAAGCGTGTGGTTATTCTGCGTTATAGAATAAAACAATAGGAAATCAAACTGCTTAGTTTAAGAACTTATTTGAAGATAACAATCAAATGCGATTTAAAAATCCCTATGATCCAGCAAATGATTTAAAAGATTACGAAAGAACTTTTCTTAAAAAAACTTTGTTAATCTTTGCAAAATACAGATACATGAATAATGGAATGACTTTAAGTTTTACAGATGCTAATAGTCAAGAAGTAAAAGATTTTGCATTAAAAAATGAATCGTGGTATTTTAACTGCCCATTAAAAAAAGCTTCAAATCGTTCTTTAGAAAATATTGGATATAGAATTTCTCATACAAAGGAAACAGTAACTAAATTAATTACAACACCAAAACTTTGGGCTAAAGAATTTTTTACAGAAAAAGAAGTAGACGATTATATAAAAAATATTAAAGGAGTTGAAGATGTTACTCAATTAAGTGTTAGAAATTTATTTGGAAGAGGAGAAGTTACATTAAGTAGTGATTATACTATAAATGATTCAAGAGAAAATGAATTAACATTACACGAAGATACAAGATATTTTGAGCATAATGTTGAAAATTTATTGAGAGATTTTTCTTTTGAATCAATCAGAGTGCAAAATATGACTAAAATGATGTTTGGAACTAAAATGTTTCTTCTACAAATGCATTTATCTAAAAGAGAAAATAATGATTTAGATAAAGATTTTAATTCTGAATTAAAATACATTGAAGATTTTTTAAAAGTTAATGTATTTTCAATTCCGTTAATGGAAGAAACAGAATAGCATTTAGCTAAAATTATTCTTCCTTTAAGAAACGTTGTTAGAAAATTATTTTTGATGGGAAATGTTTCTGGAGAAGTTCGTGATAGTATTGAAGGTTTTGGACAAATAATGGCTAGAGCCATAACTCATGTTAATACAGATATAACTCCATCTGATGTTACAAAAGCTTATAAAATTGTTACAAAAGAATGTTTAGAAAATACATTTACAGGAAAAAATAAAGCTGGAATTGTTAGTCAATTGTGTATAAAATATCGTCTTTCAAATATAGATGTTAGTAATGTTGCTGAAGGACAGAAAACTGGAAATAAAGGTTTAAATCACTGGCAAGATGAACTATTTAGAACTATGAAAGATCCAGATTTTTTAAATAGAATGGTTTTATTTGTTGCTAGATGTATACATGACGGAGTATGGAATGCTTTTTATTTGGACAATAACGGTAATTTAGCTTATGATTGGAAGAAAGATAAAAGATTTAGTTTATTAGTTTCAGGAAATAAATCTTCTGAAAAAACTTATAATGATTAGAAAAGCTTATTTTATACTCTAACTAAAATTTGGAATGAAGAGCATCCTAATAATTTATCAGAAATGGGAAATCTTGTAATGCCTTATTCTGAACTGGATATACAACAACTTTAGCATTTAGCAAATAATATTTGGGGTGCTTATGATAAAGCTGCTAAAGCGTTAGGAGAACATGCTTTATTAATGATGACTTTTGGTATGTTTACTACGTGGATGAATGGTCAAATAGAAAACTATTTTAAACCTTTACAAGTATCTAAAGATTAGTATAAATGGGAACAAGATACAGATTTTAATGGAAATTTATTATATTTTGAAGAAGATGGTACATTAACAACAAAAGAAACTCCATATCCATGTTTAAAACAAGTACCTATTATGGTTCAAGGAATATGGTAGACTTTAATTGAAATAAAAAATACATTTTTTAATCCAGATGGTTCTATAAAAGAAGATGTATTAAGTAATGAAGTTAATAGACAAAACTTAAAGAAATTAGCTACCGATGCAGTAATGACTTTAATTTATTACACATTAATTAAACTTGCTTTGCAAGCCTTTAAAGATAAGCAAGAAGAATTAGTAGATCCTCATGACTATCTTACAAATGCTATTTGTGTTGTATTATATAAAGGAGCTTATACTGCTTGGGATGGATTTGCTGGACCTTTTAATTTAATAAATTATTTAGGAACAAATACTAATCCAGCTATATATCAAGAAGGTGGTGCTTTAATATCAGATTTGTTAACAGTAGTTACAGGTGATATGTCAATATTATCTTATGGTAGTAGACACTTTGCTCCATTACGTCCATTTAGACGTCAATTTAAATTGGCTGATTAGGAAAGGAAATAGCAAGGTGAATAATATATAAAGAAAAAAAAATAAGGGGAAATGCGACCGAAGTCACATTTCCCCTTTTTGTTTATTTAATTTCTAAAAGAATTTTAGCTCTTATTAATAAATTTTTAACTTTTTCAAATAATTCTGCTAAACTACCATCATTGTCTAATATAGCATTAAAATTATCATAATTATCTAAATTTGTTTCACTAATATGATTGTCATAGCTATTCTGCTTCCTATTAATTCTAATTAAATAACCTCCTCTATTCAAAATACTTTCAGCTTCTTCGATATATCGAAGGTCTGAAATTATCCAAAAATCGGAGTCTTTATAGTTTTGAAGCAGGGATTCAGACCAAAAATAATTGTCTATAGCAGTCCTAATTCCTTGTCCAAACCGTTGTAATAATTGTCTGTAGGAAATGTTCATCCAAGGAATTTTAGAGGATTTTACATTTTGCTTATTTAATTCGTTAAAATTTATTCCGCAACATATACCAACACATTTCTTTAAATTGTCTGCAAAAGAGTGTATATTTGGTAATGTGAGCTGAGCTTTAACTATATCATTGGAATCTAAGAAATTATTTCTAATATCTTGAGCTTCTCTAAATTGATTAAATGTTCCATTTGGATTTTTAAATAATAAAAATGAAATCATATCAGCAACTTCATTTTTACCACTACCCATTTTTCCAGATATTCCTATTAACATGCTATTATTTGGATAATTTCATTTACATCCCAATATTCAGATTTTACTCTATCTTCTGCATCAAATTCATCACTAGCTGTTGTCCAGACATGACACAGATCATTATCGAAATCTAAATAATCAACTTTAAATTTCTTCATACTGCTTTAAAATATAAGTTACTTTTGTTGTTTCTTCGTACTCTGGAAGTTCATCTACATATTCACCAAACTTCGTCCACTCATAACCATACCAAGCAGAATAACAATAATCAAATCCATAAAGTTTATCATTATACTTTAAGATAAGAGTACAGCTTTCATAACCTTTTTCTAGATCAAGCTCATAAGTAATGGTGTCTAATATAGTAATATTTTCATCAAGATAGTCGGCAATAATATCTGCTTTTTCAGTATCATCAATTTCACCTTCTGGAAGAATATCTTTAAAATCTTCAAAGTCTTCTTTCTTATATGCATCCGAATCCCAATATTCTCCCCATTAACAAATCAAAAGCAAGCCGATTTAAACGTATTCTCATACCTGTTTATCAATATTTATTCTTACTTGAAATTCATCTGGATCAGCTGAACTACTACGATGCCATATATCTATATAACTAATCTTGACATCATATTCTTTTTCAAATTGTTGAACTAGTTCAATAAATTTGTCTTGATATTCTTTTATAGTCATAATTTAATCGATTTAAGTTCAATACTCACTTTTATAATTATCTAGACTCATTTCTCATAATCTATTACTAATGGAGAATACTGAGGTTCATAATATTCATTTAATAAACTCACATTATAAATCTTAGATTTTCCAAGTATCTCTACAGCATGATTAGAGGAGTGAAGATGTCCATGTATAACATAATCAGGTTGTTTCTCCTCAATTGCATTACATAGTGGTTTTGATCCAATATGTCTATATGGATTAGTAAACGCAGTTGGTTGTAAACATAGATCACTATATCCATAAGGAGCATCATGTGTTAATAAAAAATCAACATCATCTGGGATAGTTGAAAATCTTTTTTCTAACCATTCATCAGAATTCATGAATGCCCATTCTCCAAATTTATGACACCACGGAGTACCATAAAACTTTATTTTGTTAATAATAACATAAGAGTCTTGTAAATAAGTTATCTTAGTATTATCAAATAATAAAAATGGTTCTGGTGCTTCCATTGATTCAAAATAGAAATCATGATTACCAGCAATTAGAACAATATTATTATATGGTAAATCTGTTGTCCATGGAATAAATTTAGTTTCTAACCATTCTGAAGATTTTTCAATATTATCTTGATAAGCTAGTGGAAATATATCTCCGCAAATACACAGGATATCTCCTTCAGGAAGATTATCAGGGAGATATCCATGTGTATCACTTATGAATATTATTCTTTTCATCATTATTTATTTTATTAAATTCAATATAATCTATACCGTCAGGATATTTAATTTTAGATTCAAAATCTTTAATAATTAAATACAGATCGTATAAACTATTAATAGAAAAGTGATCACAATCAACTAAGCTCATTCTTAGAAATGGACCACCTCCACCATCACAAGTTTCTAAACGTAATGTTTGATATTCGTCAGAATCTTCCATACAATCTCCACTTTGAGTATAATCTACTGTTACTTTAGAAACCTCAACTTCAGTACCGAATTTATTTTGAAATTCAATCATTTTCTTTAATTTTTTTAAATTTACTATTCTTTGGCACACAATCTTCACAGTATGGTGAAATCCAGTCGGTAGTTCTATATTTAGCTGGTTTACCACAACAAATACAGGTATTATAAGAAATATTTTCATACTTATTTATAATGTGCCAAACTTCTTCTGGAGCTCCATTGTCATACCAGCGTAAACCACCAAATTTTTCTTTAATTTGAGTTATTCTATACTTTCTAAGAAACTTATGTTTCTTTAAAGCATGTTTAATCTCTTTACAAATTTGTATACCGAAAGCCTTTCTCCATCCAGGTTCCAAAGCATCTAGTTCAGTATAACTAGGTAAGAATAAAATTCTATCCAAAATGTTTTTATCAATCCAGGAAATAATCTTATACAAAGAATGTTTTGTTTTATTACTAATTAATAAAATTTCTTTAAAACTAAATCCATAATTAGTAGTATCTTCTTCATTCTTATTTTTAAGACGTATAATTATCATAGGATGTCCAAGCAATGTTGTTTCAACATAGGCTCCAACAATATAAAATTTATCACAACAGAAAGAGTTTAAACTCATACACTTTTCATCAATGCCATTATTTAATGTAAGCATTTTAGCACATTTGTTTAAACGTACTTCTATTACTTTATCCCTATAAGTAAATCTATTTATGTCATCATAGTTTGAAGGTTCTAACTTTGCAGTAACTATAATTTTATCAAAAGATTTTTCATATAACCTATATAATATACTACCTAATGCATTTACTTGATGCTTTCCGGT
>Ga0247611_10011212_pt1 | contig 10371 bp, 8 predicted proteins | sample 177DNAGHGhighgp2_FD_192422 | JGI IMG/M metagenome (GOLD analysis project Ga0247611, IMG submission 192422) | Sheep rumen microbial communities from Palmerston North, Manawatu-Wanganui, New Zealand - 1770 DNA GHGhigh gp2 | ecosystem: Host-associated > Mammals > Digestive system > Stomach > Rumen ... | reverse complement strand
TTCTATTTTTTCTGCTGATGACTCCTCATCATTATGGTTTACAATTTTGATATCATTATTTACTTCTGTTTCAACTTTATCAGCATTTATTACTGCTGGGGTTTCAACAGGTTTTTCTTTTACTGGTTCATAATCAACACCAAAGTCATAATAGTTTTCAGCGGCCTCTTCAATAGTTACATCTTTCTTTGGCTCACCAACGATATCTTCTAGTAAATTGATGTCATCATCCATTACTTTTTGTCCATTTTTCTTTATTATTTTTACTTCTTTATATAGTTCACAATTTTCACATAAATTATTTCTTATATCATCAGTTAAAGTTCCATAGGCTTTATTTCTTACTGTTTCGAAGTCTACTTTTCTTGAGGATCTTTGTATTTCGTACTTACTTTCATCTTGAACTTTTACTTCATCTTTTGTATAATTTTTATCTAATACTCCATATACCGGTGATATAACAGGAGTTGGTTTAAACTTTTTAGGCTTTGGTTCTTCTTTCTTTGAATATAGATCTGCTACTGTGGGTTTTGGCTTAGCTTCTTCTCTTTCTGCTAATACATTTTTATTACGGGGTGTATAAACAACATCATAATCTTCTTCTATGTCAATTGGAAATGCAAAACTATTACTTCTTGTCTTAACTACTTCTCGATCACTAACAGTTTTTTCTTCTTTTGGCATCATATTTATTTCTTTAGCCTTTTCTTCTTCTTCAATTTTATTTCTCATAAATGTTGGTAGTTTTGCAGGTTCTTCTTTTTCTTCCTCTACCTCTATTTCTTTTGTTTCAAATTCTTCTTCTTCGTCTGTAAACAAATCTTTTATCTTATCTAAAAATTTCATGTTACATGCTCCTTCTTCTAATATTCTGGTAAATCAGATATATTTGTTTCTTCATTTTGTACATATTCACTTAAATATTCCGCAAATCTACTTGTGGTATCTTCTGGTTTATCTATTTTATATTCTTTTTCTGCTCCTAGACTATAGGTATCTTCAAGGATTTTCTTTATTAAATTTTCATTATAATTAATACTATCTAAAATAATCATACTATTTGTTAATACTTTTGTTATATCGTTTTCTTTTACGTATGATTCTATTTTAGCATAGTTATATACTATTTTTATAAAGTATAAATTATCTTCTTCTTTTGTTATTTTAATAAAACCTACTTTGTTACCGTTAGTTATCTTACGATAATAGTAACTATTGAAACCATTTTCTTCATTAAAATTTAATGAGTTTTTATAAAAATAACTTACAGCATCGACATATAGATAAATATAATTATCTTCATATTTAAATTTTTGATTATAATCTTTATCATAAATTTTGGATATTCCTAATGGAAGATAGTATTTATATCCAAGTGCCATAGTATTAGGATTAGTCTTATTATTTATTACTTCATCTACAATCAAATCTTTATTATCTACTTTATTTATTTTTATGCATCCAGTACATAGTATTAATAATAGTGTTAGTATAAATATTTTTTTCATATCATACCTCTTCTACATTATAACAAAAAAAAAGGTGATTGGAAATAGTTTTTTTACTTTTTAATAAAAAAATATAGAATAAATCTATTCTATATTTCTTGTATTACAGTAATTATCATTGGTTTATTACCTGTTTGATCAATTAAATATTTAGATAATTCATCTCTTATTGTGTTCTTTATCTTATTGTATTCAACATATCTTGTATCTTTGGTATTTTCTAAAATGATATCTGTTGATAATTTTTTTATTTCTTTTAATAGTTCATATGAATCTTTAACATAGACAAATCCTCTGGTTAATATTTCTGGTCCTGATAATATTTCTTTTGTTTGTTTATTTAGTGTTACAGATATTATCATAATACCATTATCAGATAGCATTTCACGATCTTTTAATACCACTTCGCCTATATCATCTCCATTATCGCCATCTATTAGGATAGAACCCGATGGTACTTTACTAAATGTTTCCTTTAATTTTCCATTAATAAACTCGACAACATCACCGTTTTCTTTTACCAGAATATTTTCTTTTGGAATACCTGCTAGTTCTGCTAAATTAGCATTTTCTACTTCACAACGATATTCTCCTCTTATTGGAAAATAATACTTTGGATTCATTAAATTTATCATTGTCATTAAATCTTCTCGCGAAGCATGATGTGATAAATATTTTTTAGATGGCAATGTTACTACGCTTGCTCCTGTTTTAGATATTTCATCAAGCAAATGATAAAAAGTTTTTTCCCTATTTTCATAGATTGGTGTAGCTAAAAATATAGTATCATCTTCATTTAATTTAACAAATTTATCGTATCCTCCTACTATTCGCATTATGTTATAGTATGGTTTATCTTTTTCATTAGCATTTAGAATAACTACTTTTTTACTATTTAGATAAGATAGATCTCCTATTACATTCGGATTTATGGTTAAGTAATGATTTTCAGTAGCAGTATCGATAATATTTTTAAGTCTTTTACCCATGATTACTATTTTTCGATCTGTTTTTTCTACTTCATTAATTAACTCCTGGATACGATATAAATGTGAATCTAAGACATTAAAGATAATTCTTCCTTCAGCTGTATTTAGTGTTTCTCTAATAAGACCTGATATTCTATGTTTTGGAGAAGTAAATCCATCCATACCAGCATACATTGATTCCGTAAGCAAGCATAAGACATTTTGTTTACCTATATAGGCAAGTTTTCCAATATCAGTTTTATATGGTCCCTTCATTAGTGGATCGATACAATAGTCCGCTGCATAGAAGATTACTCCATCTTCAGTATAGATTGCATAACCAAAATTATCTGGTGTTGAATGTGATAAATTTACGGGAAACATTTTTATTTCATCTATTTCTATTGGTACATATGCCTTTAATTCTTTCAGATTATTATACTTAATATTACTTTCTTCAAATTCTCTCTTTAAGATGTCTAATGTATATTTTGAACCATATATTGGTACTCCATATAGATCTTCAATTATATCTGGAAGTGCACCAATATTTTCATCATGACCATGTGTTAAGAAAATTCCTTTTATCCTCTTCTTATTTTCTTTTAGATATGTTATATTTGGTATGATATAGTCTATTCCTAAGGTCATTTCGTCAGCATATTTAAGTCCAGCTTCAAAGACATATATACCATCATTTATTTCGATTACAAACATATTTTTTCCGTTTTCATCTAGTCCTCCTAGTGAAAACATTTTTATTTTACTCATTATTTCTCCTTTCTTTAAAAGTAAAAGACTGTTATCATTATATCAGAAAAGTACAAAAAGTGCAAATCTATATCATATATTTTACTATGAATGTAAAGTATTATGAATTTATTTTATAAAAGTTAATTTTATACTTTACGTTATTATTTTGAAATGTTATAATCAAGTTAGAGGTGAATTGATGAGAGAAAAGAATAATAAAGGTGGTAAATTAATACTAGTAACTGGTATTATGGCAATTATTATTGTTACAATTTGTGCATTTGGTAAAAGAAGTATTACACATAAGTACTATGAATATAATATTGATAAAAAGTATTCAAATATAAATGAGAATGAATATTATATTGATGATAATTTTAATTATGTAGAAAATTATAGGGGTACAGGTGTTAAAAATAAAGAAGAACTTTTTAATTATATATATTACGCTCTAAATTCAGGGATAGAACATTCAGAAAGATATATAGATGAAAGATATGTAGATTATTCAAGAGATATTAATGAACTTACTAAAGATAATGGCAGAAAATTTAAAGGACAAATATCTATACTTAATAATTTTGTTCATCCATATAATAGTTCCGATAATATAAAGTTATCTTATGGTAGCGAATATACTTTTGGTATAACTATTAATAAAGCTTATACTGATAAGGAAGTTGAAGAAATTAACGAAGTTGTTGATAAAGTTATTAACGAAAAGACTAACAACAGTATGCCTATTAGAGAAAAAATTAGAATAATACATGATTATATTATTGATAATACAGAGTATGATAAACTAAAGAACGAGAATATTAATGATGATACTTATAAATCGCAGACAGCTTATGGAGCATTAATAGAAGGTTATGCTACTTGTAATGGATATTCTGATGCTATGGCAATATTTTTAGATAAACTTAATGTTATTAATTATAAAATAAGTAATGATGAACATATTTGGAATTTAGTTTATTTAGATGGTAAATGGTATCATTTAGATTTAACTTGGGATGATCCTATTAGTGATAGTAATATTAATAGAGATACATATTTTCTAATTACAACGAGTGATTTGGAAGAATTAAATGATGGCACTCATGAATTCAATAAAAAAATATATAGTGAAGCTGTTTAATGGCTCCACTATTTTTTTGAAAAATTTTATTATTTTTGTTTACAAATTAAAAAAATATGATATAATTATATTGTTCTTATTTTTTTGGGGCGTTAGCTCAGTTGGTAGAGCAACTGACTCTTAATCAGTGGGTCTAGGGTTCGAATCCCTAACGCCCCACCATTTATGTTTTTTTATAAAAATATCTTGTCAATATTATTTTGATATGATATAATGTTAAAGAAACGGAAAAATGGGCTTGTAGCTCAGGTGGTTAGAGCGCACGCCTGATAAGCGTGAGGTCGATGGTTCAAGTCCATTCAGGCCCACCATTTTATGGCCAGTTGGTGAAGTGGCTTAACACACTGCCCTTTCACGGCAGCATTCATGGATTCGAATTCCATACTGGTCACCAAATTTGATATTTGAAGACTCATATGAGTCTTTTTTTATTTTTCAAAAATACTTGATATTAATATTCCTATTACCATTAATATTGTTCCCATAAATATTTTAATAATGGAGTCTTTATATTTAAAGGTATCTATTATCATAATTATAATTGTAGATAATAATAAGCCTAATATTACTGAGTACATTTTATTATTATGTTTTTTAAATAGATAGTCTATTACTTTTACCACAGATATTATTCCTAATATAGTACCTATACCAAATGGTATTATTATTTTTAAATTAGATATTATATTGGAAATATTGGTAATATCTGATATTGTCGATATAATTATTTTATATGTACCGATTGTCATTAATAGAGCTGTACTACTTACTCCCGGTACTACTGTACCTATAGCTTCAAATAATCCTGATATTGTGAATACTAATATATCAATAATGCTTCCTTTTATTATGTAATTATTTTTTACTCCTAGTAATGATGCTGATAAGAATATAATTAAAGATAGTATTATTAAATAATAATCTTTTCTATTTATTTTTTTTGTAATAGATGGAATAGTACCTATTATTAATCCGACAAAAAATAACATTGTCATTATATAGTATTTATCTAATAGATAGTTAATTATTTTACTAAAGAAAATAATGGATGTTATTATTCCTATACCTAGTGGTAATAAGTATTTTATACCTTCTTTTTTATTATCTTTGAAGTTATTTATATAGTATATACTTTTATCATATACGCCCATTAATATAGCTAGTATAGCTCCGGATACTCCAGGAATTATTTTTCCTATACCTATAATAAATCCTTTTAAGATATTTATCATGGTTTTAGTTCCTTGCATATTCCATTTTGTGGTTCATAAAAGCAATGATTTTTATATTGTCCCGCAAAATTTTGCTCCCACCAAGTATCAGAACATGTTTCTTCTTTTTTACAAGCATAAAACCAAAGGGCATTAGTAGCAGGATGATAATATTCTCCTCTTAAGATTCGCTCAGCAAGATATAATTCACTTTTAGTAGGATTTCCATTGAAAAGCGGACTTTTAGTTCCGGAAAATCCTCCAGGATTTTGAAAAACCATATCAGTTATCGTTCTTATATCTTTAAAAGTTAAGCAGCTAGCTATCACTCTATTTAATCCTACATTACCTACCATTAACATACCAAGATTTCCTTCGCCTTTAGCTTCTGCACGCATTAATCTAGCCAATAATCCTTTCTCTTTATCATTATATTTTACTATCATATATATCACCAATAAATTATATGAATTAATTTTTTATGTATTAAAAAAGTGAGCAATCATTTTGATTCTCACTATTATTTATTCATTATCAATTGTAAGTAGATTCAATGCCTCTTGTAACTGGTTATCAGTTGTTCTACTTGGGTTTTCAAAATATTCTTCGGATAATTCTACTACATTAGTGGGAGTTACTCCTACTTCATTAATAAAGTTACCGTCTGGAGTTAACCATTTCTGAGTGGTATATTTTATCATACTACCATCTAATAGTTTCTTAGTTTGCTGAACGGTTCCTTTACCATAACTATTAATACCTACGACTAATCCTTTATAACTTTCTTTAATTGCAGAAGCAAGTATTTCAGAAGCTGATGCACTTTCTTTATTGATAAGTACTGCGACTGGATATGTTCTCTTTTCTTTCGTAGTATCTTTTTTCTTAATAGTACCAGAGGTATCTTCTAGTTGATAGATAATACTTCCCTTCTTTAAGAATAAACTGCATATATCAGTAACTGATGTTAAATAGCCACCAGAATTAGATCTAACATCAATAATTAATCCTGTGATATCTTCTTTTTCTATTTCTTTTAATTTATTTTCAAATTGTTTATAAGTTGTACCGGCGAATAATGATATAGATATATAACCTATTTTCTTATCATTAACTTCTAATATTTCGCCATTTACGTATGGTATTTCTACTTTACTTAAATTTATTGTAATATCTTTTTCTTCTTCTTCCCTTTTAATAGTCATTTCTACTTTATCTTTACCGCTATCTTTTATGTAATTGGAAATGTCCGTACTCGTTTTACCTTCGTAACTTTCTCCATCTACTTTTAAGATAATATCTCCTACTTCTAGTCCTGCTTTTTTGGCAGGACTATCTTCAAAGACTGAAACTACTACTATCGTACCATCAAGATAAGTGGCTACAGAACAACCTATTCCTTCATAACTACCATTTATTTTTTCATTAAATGATTCAGTAGCAGAGGTATCTGCATAACTAGTAAAGGAATCTCCTACTCTTGATACCATACCTTCAACAGCACCTTCAACTAAAGAGTCTTTATCTAAATCGCCATAATAATTATCCACTATTGCATAATAAGTATCAATTACTTTATCTAGATCATGTACAACTCTAAAATAGTTTTTGCCTGCTAGTATGCTGAATAAACTGAAACATAATACTATTCCTATACACAAAGAAAAAAGCATAATAATAATTACTTCTTTCAAATTAAAACTTTCTTTATCTTTATTTTTAATTCTATTCTTTAATTTATCTATAATATTATCTTTTTTCTCTATATCTATATCTTTCTTTATAGTTTTTTCTTTTTCTTTCTTCTTCATAACACTTCTCCCCTAGCCCTCTATTTATTATTTACAATTAAATTATATCATTACAAAAGTTCAAAATCAAGGGCATAAATTAAATATATACTAATTATTTATGAAAAAAATACCAGTACTTTAATACTAGCATTTTTTACTATTTTATCTTAATATTTATCAAGTACTTCCTACCTTAGCACATATGGATCTGAGCTTGTTCCTGTACCAGATACTATAACTTCATCGGCATTAAGGTAAAATGTTGGACGTACTAATCCATTTTTGTAGCCTGCAGATGCTGAACCTATATTACCACCAGTTAGAGTATTTATATGCCATACACCACCGATGCTTCCTACTTCTGTATACGCAGAAATAGTCCAATAAGGTTTACTAGTATGCTGCAGCCAATCATTTGACCTACATGTTGTATCAAAATTGTATAACACATTAATATTACATGTATTAAAATCGACAGCATATCCATAGTCTGAAGGATAAATTAGTCCTATTTTTCCTATCCAAGTGTCCTGTCTTGTTACACCATCTTCTGAACTATCTGAATGCTCATTTCCCCTTTCATAAACATAATAATTTTCTACATAATCGAGAAGATTGGCATTTCCACCAAGCATCCAAGTAGCAGTAGCTATTCTATTTTTTTCAATATTAGATAAACCGCTACTAGTAAAGTCACATAATTTAGTAGCATTACTACGTCCTGCATAGCATGTTCCACTGCCTTTATTCCAATATAAACTATTATTAACTGTAATACTATTACCATTGTTATCTAAATCCTCATTGTCATCGTATCCAGGATTTAATAGTTTCATTAAATCTGCTTGATTCCATTCATTTATTCCCCAACCATCATGTATTGATAATGCGGCTGTATCCCAGGAATAACCACCTATATCTCCTTCTGTTACTACTTTTAACATATTATCGAATACTCCTATTATACGATATAATTTTTTTACTGTTTTTTGGGAATCAGAATAATCGCCAAGCCATATATAGTTTTTAGGATTAGCACCATAATAACGAATGTTTCCGGCATTATAATCTTTAGTAATACCACCTAATCTATCATTCATTAGAGATTCTGATGTTGCATAGTTGTATTCTATACCATTATTATCTACTACTGTTTTGGCAGCATTATTATATAGATTTGTTATATATGAAGCAGCAGATGATCCATAGTTAGTATTAGGAGATACTGCTATTCCATTTATTACTAATTGTGATGTGAATGTTTTTCCTATTTGGCTATTTGGTGTATTATTATCTAGCCATATTCTAATTGATATATCTACTGTTTCACCAGCCGCTAGTACTAGATTTGTTTTTATTTTACTGTCTGTTAATGCACTTAACGTTGTTACAGAATCATTATCTACTTTTAATTTTATATATTGTGGATCAAATGTATTAGCAGTAGTAGATAGTAATTGAATATCAAATTTATAGTCTACATTACCATTGTTTTTCACTGTAAATATATATGGCTCTTGTAATATACCATTTTCATCTGACATTGGTAATGTATTATCTAGTGATATTGTATCTGTTTTGGATATTGCTGTTATGGATAATAATCCTGTATTATAGTTATTTCTCCTTGTACTGGTATCACTATGAGTAAATAGTGCATTAGTAGAAGATAAAGTTAATGCAATAGCGATAACTGCTAAAAATATCGATATTATTATCCCTAATACTATTCTTTTCTTTTTTTTCATTATATCACCTTTCTTTTACTCTTCTACATATACTTTTAATGTTCCTATAAACGCACTATTCATATATTCATTTGTTATATTTTCATAACTTATCCATAATCCTATTTTTATATCTGTTTGTTCTAATGATTTTAGTTTTCCTTCATATAATAAATAAGTATTATTATTTAAATTTAATCCTTCATATTTTGATGAATCTTTTATATTATTATCTAATGTTCCATTTGTTTTATTTCCATTTAAATATACACTAAAATTTATATATTCATTTGGTAATCTTTTATTGGCATTATGTTTTACATAATTATCTGTTTCTTCTAGTACTATGATATAATTCATTTCTTTATTATTTTTATTATCTAATTCTAATGATTTTACATCGATAAAGTCTTTTATATTTACTTCTTTAGTACTATCAACTATTTCAAAGATATTATCATCATATTTTATATGTTCACTTTTTTGTACTATTATATCTAAATCTCCTTGAATTACTTCAGCATATCCATTATCATAGTATATTATTTTGATATTATCATGAATTGTTTCTTCTTTAGTTGGATAGTGTTTAGTACCATCTACAATTATATAGTTTTCTTCTTTGATTGTTCCATCAGAATAATGTGTAGTATTACCTTCTTTATTTATTGGGGCAGATACTCCACTTAAATTTGTATAAAATTCTTCTGGAGAACTTGTTAAATCGGTATTTCTAAGAAGAAATACCATATTATCTTTGGTTATTTCCACGGTTCCATCTGATAGATATAAAAGTTTAATTCCTAAATAGTTATTATCTTTTGATTCATACGATACGTTGTTGGAATCAGCACCACTTTTTATTGTACCATTCTCTTCTACTCCGTAATCGTTATTTAATGCTTTTACTTTTACATAATTTCCATTATCATATTTTATTAATGCTGTTTTATCTGAGTAAAAGATTATTTTTCCTAATTCAAAATTTACTTCTTTCACTTTTATTACAACACCTTTATTCATCTCATTTGCTACTGATGTATCAAATAATTTTGATGCATATGCTTCAGTTATTGGTACGCCATTTAGAATACTATTATTTCCCTCATCAAATGATACCATTACTCCGCTGGTATCGTATTCTACTTTTGTTGAAGCATTTAGATTTTTACTTACGGCATATATTGAAATAGTAGATATTATTAGCGCTATCATGAAAACTAATAGATACCATAACCATATATTTCTTTTGAAAAGTAGATAAAAGGGG
>Ga0247611_10011210_pt1 | contig 10373 bp, 9 predicted proteins | sample 177DNAGHGhighgp2_FD_192422 | JGI IMG/M metagenome (GOLD analysis project Ga0247611, IMG submission 192422) | Sheep rumen microbial communities from Palmerston North, Manawatu-Wanganui, New Zealand - 1770 DNA GHGhigh gp2 | ecosystem: Host-associated > Mammals > Digestive system > Stomach > Rumen ... | reverse complement strand
GTACGATTTTTAGCTGGTATGGACAGTGTCATACAAGCTGCTGGCAGGTGCAATAGAAATGGAGAATACGGTCAACTATCTACTGTATATATGCTCAATTGTACAGATGAAAATCTATGTATGTTATCAGAAATTCAATCGGGTAAAAATGCAACTTTTGACTTAATTCAGAGATATGCCTTAGACCCTAATAGTTTAGACAATGATTATGCATCAGCAGAATCGATTCATAGTTACTATAATAGTTTGTTTTCAAATCTTACACAAGGTTATACCGAATACACAATGGAGTCGACCTCTATGTATAAGCTTCTTTCAGATAACGCTATTTACGCAGGGAAAAGTAAGAGTTTATCATTATTGAATGTAGCTGCTGCTTTTAAAAAAGCAGGATCTAATTTTAAGGTCTTCGATGACGATCAAGAATCGATAGTTGTTCCTTATGGACATGGAGAGGAGATTATTTCCGAATTATGTACGGAACGCGCGAAGGATGATTTAGCCTATGCAAAAAAACTGATCAACGATGCAAAACAATACAGCGTTAATGTATACAGATATCAATTTAATAAACTGCTACAGACTAATGCAGTATATAAATCAATAGATGAAAGTGTTTGGCTGCTAAAACCACAGTATTACGATAATAATACTGGTGTAGCGACTGAAGAAAAGGAGGTGAGGGAATGCAGCATCCAAATATTGTAGAATTTGAAGTATATGGTGATTATGCTCTTTTTTCCGATCCGGTTACCAGGGTCGGTGGCGAGAAATCTACATATCAAATTCCAACTTATGAGGCACTGAAAGGCATCATATCGTCTGTTTATTGGAAGCCGACAATTATTTGGTACATCGACGAAGTACGTGTCATGAATCAGATTCAAACTGAATCAAAAGGAATTCGACCTATCAAGTATAACGACGGTTCTAATGATCTATCTTACTACACCTATCTTAAAAAGTGCAGGTATCAAGTGAGAGCGCATTTTGAATGGAACATGAATAGACCTGAACTTGAACAGGATAGGAATGAGAACAAACATCATGAGATTGCAAAACGAATGATAAAAAAGGGTGGTAGGAGAGACGTTTTTCTTGGGACTAGGGAATGTCAGGCATATGTAGAACCATGTACATTTGGATCTGGAGATGGGTTTTATGATAATGTGCCATCCTTACATTTCAGCCTAATGTACCATGGGATCACTTATGCAGACGAAGCCTACTCTAAAGACACTGAAGGGAAAATGACTGTAAATATGTGGACTCCTGTTATGGAGAAAGGTATTGTACATTTTCCTAGACCGGAAGAGTGCCCCTATCATAAGACAGTAGGAGAGATGAAAATCAAAGAATTTGGGTCAGACCTCAGCAATTTCTCTGGTGTCAATGAATTCAAGGAGGTTTGAGTTATGGGTTTAATGCAAAAAGCCATAGAGACCTACGATTATTTTGAAGCTGATTATGCTGGAAAGAACATAGAGGGACAAAAGGAACCTCTCGCTCCGGTGGCTCATATGATTGCAAAGGCCTCAATTGAAATAACAATCAATGCAAAAGGGGAGTTTGTTCAGGCTGTAGAGATCAATAATAAAGTTATAATTCCTTGCACCCAAGATTCAATGGGTCGGACTTCATCTCCATCACCGCATCCATTATGTGACCAGGTCGAATACCTAAGTAAAACTGGAGGAGAAAAATATGATCTTTACATTGCTTATTTAAAAAGATGGGTAGAATCACCATATTCCGATACTAAAATTGAATCTGTACTTTATTATGTGACCAAGTATGATTTAGAAGGTGATTTGAAAAAAGCGGGAATAAAATATGACAAGAAGAGTCTTGTAGTCTGGAGAGTTTTGGGTGTGGATGGCGTATCTGCCGTATATGAAGATACTACACTTCAACAAAAGTTCATAAATTACTATTTGGATTCAATTAGCTCTGGGTCTGATTCCTTATGTATGGTTACTGGTAAAAGAACAGTGGCCGCTACACAACAATTAAAGGGAATTGTATCACTCTTTGGGAATGCTAAGATTATTTCATCGAATGACTCTACTAATTTCACTTATCGTGGAAGGTTTAAGAACTCCTACGACGCTTTGACTGTGGGCTATATTACAACTCAAAAGGCTAATAATGCTTTGAAATGGATAGTTTCAAATCAGGGCGTCTATACCAAGAATCGTGTTTTTGTATGTTGGAATCCACATGGTATAGATTTACCGCCTCTTACAAACCCTCTTTTAAAATCAGACAATAATAAGAGGGCATTTGGTGAGTATAAATCAGATCTTGAGAAAATACTTTTCAAGTATACCTCAGTCATGAGTAATATGGAGAATGTGGTAATCGCTGCGTTTGAAGCAGCTACAACCGGTCGTTTATCTGTTACCTATTACAATGAATTATTAGGTTCAGATTTTATTGATAGACTTAAATATTGGGATGAAACTTGTTGTTGGGATAGTAATACATTTGGTGTTTATTCACCTACATTGAGTTCTATCATCAATTGCGCTTTTGGTACTGAGCGAGGTAAGGATAATTCAGTACGTTTTGAAACGGATGATAAAGTCTTCGGACAGCAGATACAGCGTCTTATTCACTGCAGGGTGGATAAGCAAATCATTCCTTACGATATAGTTAGGGCTCTAGAAAACAAATGTGGGAGATTGGTGAATTTATCAAAAAACAATAGAGAAACACTACTATTTGTAACATGTGCTGTAATAAAAAAATATTTTGTTGATAGATACAAGGAGGAAATATCGATGTCGCTTGAACCAGATAAACGGGATAGGAATTATCAGTTCGGTCGATTGCTGGCCGTACTCGAAAAAATTGAGAATGATACATATAGAGATGGTGAATCAAGGGAAACAAATGCCTTAAAGATGCAGTCTGTTTTTGTTCAGAGACCTGCTTATGCATCTCAAATAATAATAGATAAGCTTAAAAGTGCATATTATCCTAGATTGAATGCTTCTAGGCAAATTTATTACGAGAAATTGATTGGTGAAATCATGGAGATTTTGTCTGAGGATCCAGATAATTTTAATAAACCACTAGGACCTACATATCTGATAGGTTATTACGTACAACGTAATTCATTTTATAAAAAAAATAATGCTGAATTAGAAGAAAAGGAGATATAACGATGGCCAGATTTGAAAAAAAAGTTGATTTTGTTGTTTTGGTATCTGCAACAATGGCAAATGTTAATGGTGACCCTTTAAATGGAAATCGTCCACGTACAGACTATGAGGGTTACGGAGAAATGTCAGATGTCTGTATAAAAAGGAAAATACGCAATAGAATGCAAGACCTTGGGGCTTCCATATTTGTTCAATCACAAGACAGGAGCGATGATGGTGCTACAAGTCTAAGTAAAAGAGCTGAGGATTTGAAAGGTGTAAAGGATCCTGAGGAGTTCGCAAAACTTGCATGTGAGAGATGGTTAGATGTTAGAGCATTTGGTCAGGTATTTGCCTTTAAGGGAAATACCGTTTCAGTTGGTGTCAGAGGACCGGTGTCTGTACATCAAGCAGTCAGCGTAGATCCAATAGAAGTACAGTCTATGCAGATCACCAAAAGTGTAAATAGTGAGGACAAGGAAGGTAAAGCTTCCGATACCATGGGAACAAAACATTTCGTGAAGTATGGGATGTATATAGTAAAGGGATCGATCAATGTTCAGTTAGCAGAAAAAACAGGCTTTACGCAGGAAGATGCTGAACTTCTAAAACAGTGTCTAAAATCACTATTTATAAATGACGCTTCTTCTGCAAGGCCTGATGGTTCAATGGAGGTAGTAAAACTATATTGGTGGCAGCATAACTGCAAGGAAGGTCAGTATTCTTCCGCAAAAGTTCATCGCAGTGTTCATGTTAGTCTAAAGGACGGTATAGTTGTACCGAAGTCAGCCGATGATTACCAAATTTATTTGGATGAATTAGATGGTCTGCAGCCTGAGATAATAGATGGAATTTAGGAAAGAAAATGCCTATCTTTTCTTCTATCCCGCCAACAAGTAATGTCGTGCCTCGCATGAGGCACGTGGATTGAAATCAGATCGGTTACAAAGGACTTATAGTTCTTGCTTGGCGTGCCTCGCATGAGGCACGTGGATTGAAATGAAAGGGGCCTGGAAAAGCAAGACAGAAACGAGAGTCGTGCCTCGCATGCGGCACGTGGATTGAAATATTTACGAAATCGACGACGTGACCAAGTGGAACGTTGTGCCTCGCATGAGGCACGTGGATTGAAATCTTGACATCATTCCTCTGTCCATAAGACCAACAAGTCGTGCCTCGCATGAGGCACGTGGATTGAAATACATAATATGTTGTTCCAGGTTCAAGACCTTCAGTCGTGCCTCGCATGAGGCACGTGGATTGAAATTTCTGCAGCCAAACTCTGCAAACTTGAAATTGTGTCGTGCCTCGCATGAGGCATGTGGATTGAAATGGAATCACCTGGAGTGCAGCATTTTGCGGAGTACGTCGTGCCTCGCATGAGGCACGTGGATTGAAATGTTAAATGTCAGACTGTTGCTGAAAAGGAGAGTGTCGTGCCTCGCATGAGGCACGTGGATTGAAACGAAAACACTAACATAAAAAATGCATAATAACATTAGGAATGTTACTATGCATAAAAAATGTTAGTGTTATTTTCTACCTAAACATGGCAAGAAGGCTGCTTCAAAGACTCTCCCTGTTTAGCCTAAATGCTACTGATCTTTTTAGATAATCGATATAATTGGGATCCTGGCACATAGCTTTTTCGGGGGTGTCAGAAAGCTTTGCTACAGGTCTACCATTTACGTATTGAAGTTTAATTACAATGTTCAGGGCTTCTTCGCAGGTATCATTTGTGCAGAATGTACCTATTCCGAAAGATACCTTGGATTTATCTTTAAAGTACTGATAAATCTTTTCTGCCTCATCAAAAGTAAGACTGTTGCTAAAAAGAAGAGTCTTGGTCTTGGGATCTGCACCGTATTTTTTGTAGTGTGCTATGATCGTTTCTCCCCATTCATATGGATCTCCGCTGTCTTGCCTTACTCCTGTGTAGTTATTTACCATGGAGTGATTAAAATCCATAAGGAAAAGGTCTGTGGTTATAGTGTCAGATAGTGCCGTGCCATTATCGCCTTTGTATTCTTCATACCAATCCTTCATCGCATAGTAGTTGGTGTAGGCAAGGGGTATCTTGTCTATGCCTTGATACATCTGTACGAATTCGTGGGCATAGGTGCCTATAGGCATCAGATCCATCTTCATAGCAAAATATACATTTGATGTGCCGACGCAGGACTTTGTCTCAAAGCAAAGTCTTCTTATGACTTCTTCTTCCCATTCCCTTGACAGCCTTCTTCTGCATCCGAACTCAGCGAATTTGAAATTATATGTGCCGTCGTTTAAAGCCTTGATTTTTGCATCGAGTTTTTCTCTTGCGGACTTGACCAATACATCATAATCGTATTTCATTCTGAAATATACTTCGTTGATTATTTCCAAGAGATATATTTCAAACTGCATGGCTGAGAACATCGGCCCTTTGACCGTGCAAACCAGCTCCCCATCGTCTTTAAGCGATGTATGTACATAATCCCTTATTGGATGCCATAACCTTAGGAATTCAACGTAGTCGTCCTTAATGAACCTGATGGATCTGAGATAGTCAAGCTCCTCTTTTTTGAAGGTCAAGGAGCAGAGGTGATCTATCTGGGCATTGATCTCATCGAGCATTTCCTGTGTAAATACCACGCCTTCATTGCGGCACTTGAAATAGTATTCTCCCGTCAGATCCGTATGTTTGTGGAATATGACCTGGTCCATGTTGAATTTGTAAAGGTCTGTGTCAAGTAATGATATTACTATAGGGTCAAGTTTCATGTTATTGCCTTTCTGTTAACTGAGAAACGAGCAGATTAATATGTAGTTTTTAAATGCTGGATGTTTCCGATTTGTCTTTAGCTTCTAGTATGAGTTCTCTTAACTCGTCATATCTTGGCCATAGCTTTTTATTAACATACTTTTTCCAGCTTTCAATATCATTGTCAGCAAAGAACTGCCTCATTTCTGATGCAGATATATCAATGGTTTTTGGTATGTAAAGTTCTGATATGTTCACGCCTTCAATGCCGTCGAACCAGTTGCGCCTTCTTTCTTCTTTACCTGATATGAGCAGATCAGGTTTTTTGCCGCACACCTTTACAGCATTTTCTATGACATAGTCGCCCCAGTGACCGTTGTTGCCTACACCGATGTCCGGGAGCGGTGCTATGATAATATTGTCACCAAATATGGTAGTGAGGAGTTCTTGCCTAAGTTCATAGCTAAAGGGATTCTTTTCTGTTCCGGATTCCTGTGATGATCCAACGAAGACCAGCACCTGATCACAAAGAGCTCTTGCCATATTGATCATGTATTCGTGACCCTTATGAAGAGTCTGGAATCTGCCTACTATGATGCCAAGACCGTAAGCCTTATGCTCTGTTTCTTCAAAAACAGGAAGACCGGAATCAAAGGATGGCATCAGCTTTAGTTTGAATAGGTTTTGCCTGTGGAGTCTGTCTATCTTTTCTTTATGCTCTTTATTTTCTATTTCACCTGTTCTTATGTATCTATCAAGCTCTGCATATGTAAAGCCGAGCTTATCCTCATCGGTCATTCCTGACAGACCGTCTGAGGGTGCCTTTTCGATCAGGCACTCCGGGAGACCGAGGACTCTGCCGATTGCCTTGACTTCAGCCACCGTCAGGTGAGAGCAGGGCGAAAAGTCTCCTGCACTGTCTCCGTATCTTGTGGAGTAGCCTACCCAGTCTTCGGACAGGTTGCAGGTATTTGCGACTCTTCCGTTGTGACTTTGAGATACTGCGTACAGTGTTGACATCCTGATCCTTGGTGGCAGGTTGATCCTTGACTGCTCTGACAGTTCAAAGGGGAGAGCATCTTTAAGTCCTTGTGTGCTGTCCTTGATGTTTACGATATAGTGCTTTATGCCAAGATGCTCCACAAGGAGCTTTGCCATGTCTATATCAGCTTGCTCTCCGTCAGGCATCAGGACTCCTATGACTTTGTCTTTTCCGAGAGCTTCGCTACAAAGAGCAGCTACTACGGAGCTGTCCTTACCGCCTGAGATCCCGACTACTGCATTGCAACCCTTGCCGTTCTCCTCAAAGAAATTCCTGATCCATCGGACGCATTCGTCCTTTGCTTTTTTTGCATCAAAGCTATAGTTCATTTTATTCCTCGTTCTCGATCACTATCTGGCAGCTTTTCATAGTCTCAAGAGCTGCATTGTGTTTTTCCGGAGTTACTCCTGCGCAGCAGGATGCGTCTACATATATGTCTGCTTCTGGAAATGCTGCTTTTGTAAGCAATACATTGCTTACAACGCATATATCTGTGCAAAGACCTATGAAGCATACTTCAAAACATTGTCCTGTAGCCATGACCTCAAGGAGGTCAGGAAGCCTTGTGCTTCCGAAGGTCGGTTTTTCGAGTACTGTATGAGGTTTTTTTGCAAGAGCTTCTTCAACGGCCTTATCGAGTTTCCACCCTTCTGTATCTTTGATGCAGTGCTCTACAGGCAGCAAACGTCCTTCTCTTGTGTTCATATAGTCTTTGCCATGGGTGTCCATAGTGACTATTATGGTGTCTTCAAAGCTTTCGATCTTTTTGCATACATTGGGAACTATGGCCTGAGCCTCTTTTGTTCCAAGGGATCCGTCAACAAAATCCTTTTGCATATCAACGACTACAAGAAATCTTTTCATCCTGATTACCTCCTTAAGTTTTATCTGATTTGATTATACAACACGATGATTAAAAATTGATTTTTGTATCATCCAAAAGTGACTGTATCTTTTATTTGGATATAACAGTCAAATATCATTATATACATCCCAAAATATAAATATCTCCCGTGAGGAGAAAAAGATGTACATTGAAGTTAGCATTGAAGTAGACATTGAAGTAGTATTGAAGTAATATTGAAGTAATATTGAAGTACTTCGATAGGGAGGACTTGAAATGAAAATAGGATCGAAAGTATTGCTTATACTGTTCATATTGATCGTTGCAGTTATATTGACTCTCACATTGACCGGTGACAAGAAATCAGTGAAATTAAAAATCAGTAATTCTGATATAAAGGCTGTGCAGGTCGTTATTTATGATTATGGACCAAGCCGAATCAGCTACAGTTATGGAGATGCCGACTTTGAGGGTGAGACGAACCCTGCCTTATCTGCTGGTGATGTTGATAAATTGTCAGAGTATCTTTATGAACTCGAATGGGACGGCAAGAAACTGGTATCACCCGGAGAAATCATGAGAAGAGAACTTCCCTGTGAGAAGTTGACCATATATACAAGTGATAAGACCTACTACCTTCTTTTGACTGGTGATGGTACAGTATACAGGCTCTCTAAACAGCCAAAGAATACCGGAGTTCATCTGCCTGCCATACTGTCTTCATACAAAGACGGAAAGGGGATATTCGATCTCTTCTACAATATGGGGAAGGATAATTAGGTTATCGCTCCGTGCCTTTCAATCAACAAAAAAGAGAGTACCTTTTGGCACTCTCTTTTCTTAATGGAGGCACAGCGTTATTTAATGACCGAGCAATAGTTTGAACGTATCTGCAAAAAAAACAAATCCGAACACAGTCTTGTCCCAGAACCGGAATCAGCCTATTTTTCGCTAAAACGGGCACGATAACTATAAAATATTTAAAAATATCAATAATAATATAGTTATCTCGCATATTTGTGCCATTATAGAGTCGAGGTGAAATTGATATGGAAAAGCTTTACTACAGAGAAAAGTACCTGAAAAAACTTAGAGGATTCTATGACGATGTATTAAGCAACAGGGAAATGACAGAGCGTTGGGAAGTATATTCCGAGAGTAATCCATATGCAAGTGGGATATCGTTTAAAGAAATCGTGGACGCTGTAAAAGTATTATCGGAGATATGTGTGGAATCATGAGACAATAAACAAAATAAAGGGCTTACTCCTGACGCTACTGCAGCCATTAAAAGCTATGAACCGGAAGCCAGCGTCCAGTGGCTTAGAGATAACGGGTTTGTGAGTTGTCAGAATTAACTGGTCTTACCGAATTTGGAGTTATTTATAACATTCGAAAACTCAGAGGTGAAGGAAAACTTGATTATATTGGGAGTTCGAAGTCTTGCTACTGGAAAGTAAACGATTAGTCTTTTGTTAAGGAGCGCATTTGAGGTTTGCCCTAAAATATATCAAATATCAGTTTACCTAAACTCAGCGAGAATGCACGTTCTATAGGCTGGGGATGAATCTTGACGCGGTCACAATCTTGACAAGTTCCACACCAATAGATATAATTTAAGTAAACATAGGTATTTTTTATATTATAGCCTATAATCAGTAAAATATTAATAGCAGCCCCTTATGGGAATAAAGCAAACATAGGCTTTATTGTAAGGCTAGCCTATATATACAACAATCAGGAGATTTCAGTATGATCTACACCTATAAAGAGTGCATTGAAAAATGGTCATCAAACTATCAGATAAAAAAACAGATCGTGGAGGGGAGTCTATTTCAAATTGAGAAAGGGATATACTCTGATACACCGTGTGTATCTACCCTTGCAGTTATTTCTGCGAAGTATCCGAAAGCGATCTTCACTATGAACAGTGCATTTTATTATCATGGCTTGACTGACGTGATTCCGAATGAATATCATATTGCCACAGATAAACACTCTATTTATTATAGTGATAAGCGTATTCGTCAATACTATATCCAATCCGATATTTTGAATATCGGAGTTACATTGATGTCGCGAAGAGATGCTACTATTAAAATCTATGACAGAGAAAGAATGCTGATCGAACTCCTCCGATATAAAAATAAGCTACCCTTTGACTATTACAAAGAGATTCTTGGAAACTACAGAAACCTGATCTATGAGTTGGATATCGAACGCATACAGGAATATGCGGCAACTTTCCCTAAACCCAAGATGATCAGTGAAGCGCTGGATGCGGAGGTGTTCTGATGGCAACGATCAAGGAAATGATCCTGAAGGCAAATGCCGATGGATATATGGATGAAAATGCAGAGGCTAAAGTATGTCAGGACATTGTTCTCAAGGCATTATCCGAAAGCTCCCTCAGCCGAAATGCCACGATCAAAGGTGGTGTTGTGATGCGCAGCATCTCCCATGATGCGCGTAGGGCGACGCTGGACATGGACATTGACTTTATACGCTATTCGCTAAGTGATGAATCGATCAGGCTGTTCATACATAAGCTCGATTGCCCTGAAGATATCCATATCCGGCAGACCGGTGTGATTACTG
>Ga0247611_10011208_pt1 | contig 10373 bp, 3 predicted proteins | sample 177DNAGHGhighgp2_FD_192422 | JGI IMG/M metagenome (GOLD analysis project Ga0247611, IMG submission 192422) | Sheep rumen microbial communities from Palmerston North, Manawatu-Wanganui, New Zealand - 1770 DNA GHGhigh gp2 | ecosystem: Host-associated > Mammals > Digestive system > Stomach > Rumen ... | reverse complement strand
TATAGTTTCGACTTCGACGAGAAGGTGAACCTGTCGATGAATGCCAGCATCGGCGACAAGATGAATTTCAACTTGAATTACGACACCGACGCCACCTTCGACTTCGACTCCAAGAACCTCAAGTTGAAATATGAGGGGAAAGAAGACGAGATCGTTAAGCTGATAGAAGCCGGTAACATCACGTTTCCGTCCAACAACTCATTGGTTCAAGGTTCGTCGGCATTGTTCGGCATCCGCACCGACCTTCAATTCGGCAAGCTAACCTTGCAGTTGGCTCTGAGCCAGAAGAAGTCGAAGTCGAAAGCAGCCTCTTCTCAGGGTGGCAGTCAGCTGACTCCCTTTGAACTCGAGGCTTGCAACTACGATGAGAACCAGCACTTCTTCCTTGGACATTATTTCCGCAACACCTACGACAAGGCCTGCTCCACCTTGCCAAACATCACGTCGGGTGTGACTATCAACCGTGTTGAGATATGGGTTACCAACACAACAAGTCAGACCGAGAACACCCGCAACATAGTTGGATTTGTGGACTTGGGCGAGCACGACAAGATCAAGAATCCTATGTGGTCAGCAGGCTCTACAGTTCTTCCGAGCAACAATTCCAACAATCTATACAGCGAGATGGCCACGACCTACTCCGGAGCCCGCATCAGCGACCAGACGAGCAACATTCTCGATGGTTTTCTGACTGGCGGCGTGGACTATGAGAAGGTGGAAAACGCCCGCTTGCTGAACTCAAGCGAATACACCCTCAACAAATACCTGGGCTATGTGTCGCTGAAATCGAAGTCGCTACTGAGCAACAACCAGATACTCGCCATAGCATACGAATACACCTATGGTGGTCAGACCTATCAGGTGGGTGAATTCTCTTCGGATATAAAAGACTCCAACCAGGCACTGTTTGTAAAGCTTCTTAAAAATACGAGCAACTCTCCACAAATGGGCAACTGGGACCTGATGATGAAGAATATCTATTCGCTGAATGCGACGACCGTTCAGAAGGACCGCTTCAAGTTCGATGTGAAATATCTGAGCGATGCCAACGGAGTGAACCTCAGTTATCTTCCAGAAGACGGCTTCAGAGAGACTCCCCTGCTCCGCCTTATGAATCTCGACCGTCTGGACGACAACAACAAGACCAATCCAAACGGTAAGTTCGACTTTGTGGAAGGCTACACTATTGACACGAGCAGCGGCAGGATTATCTTCCCTGTGGTAGAGCCATTCGGCGACTGGCTTCGCAGCAAGCTGGGCAACGAAGCTCTTGCCGACAAATACTGCTATGATGCACTCTATGACTCCACAAAGGTAGTTGCTCGTCAGATGTCGGAGAAGAACAAATTCAGTTTTTCCGGCGAATACAAGGCTTCGTCGGGCAGCGAGATTAACCTCGGTGCCATGAACATCCCCCAAGGAACGGTAAGAGTGACAGCCGCCGGTGTGGAACTGACTGAGGGCACAGACTATACAGTGGACTATGCCGGTGGACGCGTGACGGTGATTAACCAAAGCATTATCGATGCCGGCACAAAGGTGGAGGCCACTTACGAAAGCCAGTCGGAATACTCCACGATGCGCAAGACTATGTTCGGTTTGAACTGGAACTACGATTTCTCCAAGAACTTCCAGATAGGCGGTACGTTTATGCGTATCCACGAGAAGCCACTGACCACAAAGGTACTGATGGGAGAAGAGCCACTTAACAACACGATATGGGGCTTGAACGTGAACTGGAAGACTCAGTCGCAATGGCTGACTAATATGCTCGACCGCATTCCGTTCATCAATGTGACCCAACCATCGTCTATATCGTTTACAGGTGAGTTTGCCAACTTGATAGCCGGTGCTCCGAGCGATGTTCAGGGCGGTTCATCATATATCGACAACTTCGAGCAGACGAAGAACGGCATCGATGTGAGCACCCCTTCGCAATGGATGCTCGCCTCCACCCCCGCCAACCTTCAATACGGCACTCTGACGAACGACCCTCGCTACGGCTACAACCGTTCTTTGCTGGCATGGTACACCATTGACCCATTGTTCACTCGCCGCAGTTCGTCGCTCACTCCAGGCCACATAAAGAGTGACTTAGACCAGCTCTCAAACCACTACGTGCGTGAGGTTTATGTTCGCGAGGTATATCCAAACCGCGACACAAACCAAGGAGAGAGCAACACCCTACCGATTCTGAACCTGGCATACTATCCATCCGAGCGCGGACCTTACAACCTTGATACCGACATGGATGCCAACGGCCGACTAAACGACCCACGCAAGCGCTGGGGCGGTATGATGCGTAAGATAGACAACAGCGACTTCGAGACCAACAACGTGCAATACATAGAATTCTGGCTTCTCGACCCATTCATCTATACCGGCAGCGATTCGAAATATGGCGGTGATTTCTACATCAACCTTGGAGACGTGAGCGAAGACGTTCTGAAGGACGGTAAGAAATTCTACGAGAGCGGCATGCCAGTAGGCAATTCCGGCAACTATACCGAAACCACTTGGGGCCGCATTCCAACAGAGAAGAGCGTGGTTTATTCATTCTCCACGGAGAGTGGTGCTCGCCAGCGTCAGGATATTGGACTGAACGGACTGACGAGCGAAGAAGAGCGTACGTGGGGCATATACAGTGAATACCTTAATGCCCTTCAAGGCAAGCTCACTCAGTCAGCCTACGATTCTATCGTGGCCGACCCTGCCGGCGACAACTACCATTACTTCCGCGGCAGCGACTTCGACAGTCGTCAGGCCTCGATTCTGGAACGCTACAAGCGCATCAACGGTATAGAAGGCAACTCTCCGAACTCCAGCGAGAGCAACGAGAGTTATTCCACAGCCTATAAGACCTCTCCCGACGTGGAAGACGTGAACCAAGACCAGACGATGAATGAATACGAGAATTTCTTCCAGTACAAGGTGAGCATCCGTCCAGAGGACTTGGCAATCGGCAAGAACCATATTGTTGACGAACGCCGCACCACCGTTAAGCTTCGCAACGGCAACACCGAGGAGGCCACATGGTATCAGTTCCGCATCCCGGTGGACGATTATGAAAAGAAAGTGGGCAGCATCAACGATTTCTCCAGCATTCGTTTCATGCGTATGTACTTAACGAATTTTGAAGAGCCGATAGTGATGCGTTTCGCCTCACTCGACCTTGTGAGAGGTGAATGGCGCAACTACACCCAGACTCTGTTCACAGGCAACAAACCAAGCGTGACAGGTGCTCTGCGCACTTCTGCTGTAAATATAGAAGAGAACAACGACAAACGTCCTGTGAACTATGTGCTTCCTCCAGGAGTGACGCGTATCACCGACCCATCTCAGCCACAGCTCACTCAGGAAAACGAGCAGGCATTGGCAATAGAGGTGGAGAATCTGGCTTCCGGCGATGCAAGAGCGGTTTACAAGACGATGGGTCTTGACTTGAGGAAATACAAGCACATCCAGATGTTTGTCCATGCAAATGCCTTGGAGGGCGACAATCAGCTTCAGGACAACCAGATGAGTCTGTTTATTCGCTTTGGTTCCGACAGCAAGAGCAACTACTACGAATATGAGATACCACTCGTTCTGACTCCGGAAGGTCACTACGACACCTACTCCACTCAAGGCTGCACGGCTGTATGGCCAGAGGAGAACATGCTCGACATCGATTTCGACGTGCTGACCAAAGCTAAGCATGAGCGCAACAAGCAGCGTGCCGGCAGCAGCGTGCCGACTAACGAAATCTTCAGCACGTACGACGAATCGCGTCCGAACAACAAGATAAGCGTGATGGGCAATCCATCGATTGGTGAGATTAAGACGATGATGATAGGTGTTAGGAACAACGGCAAGCAGACTAATTCAGTAGAGGTATGGGTTAACGAGCTTCGTCTGAAGGGTTATATCAACGAAGGCGGCTGGGCAGCTCAGGGCAATCTGAACGTTCAGTTATCAGACTTGGCAAGCATAAACATGACCGGACATGCCGAGACAGCCGGCTTTGGCGGGCTGGAGCAAGGGGTGAGCGACCGTCGCGACGACAACCTGTATGAATGGAGTCTGACCACTCAGTTTGAGCTTGGCAAGCTGTTCCCGGAGAAATGGAAGATGTCGCTTCCTATCTACTATTCATATTCATATCAGAAGATTTCTCCTAAATATAATCCATTCGACACCGACATGCTCCTGAAAGATGCTCTCGACGAGCTTGAGGGCGAGGCCCGTGACTCATTGTCGTCGATTACCGAGTCGATTACCAAGAACAGCAATTTCTCGCTGTCGAACTGGAAATCGGGTTATTCCAGCCGCATCCCGATGCCATGGGACCCTGCCAACTTCACGTTTAGCTATTCACACAGCCGGAGGGAGATAACCGGTAAGACCATTGTTTATGAAGTGAGTCACGACTGGAAAGGCAACATATCATATAACTATACTCCTAAATACAAGACATGGGAGCCATTCAAGAATCTGAAAGGGAAGTCGAAATGGCTCGACATAATCAAGGCTCAGAACCTGAACTATCTGCCACAGAACATATCGTTCAACACGAGCATGGTTAGAAGCTACTATGAGCTCCAAGAGCGAGACATAGACGCCGGCACCCAACTTCCAATCACGTTCTCCGAACAGTTCCTTTGGAACAGAGACTTCTCAATACGCTGGGACATCTTCAAGTCGCTTAAGATCACCTACACGTCGGCTACTCATGCAGAGATAGAAGAGCCATATACTGTGATTAACAAAGACCTTTATCCAAGCGAATACGAAGCATGGAAGGACTCTGTGAACCGCAGCATCCGCTCGTTTGGTCGTCCGCTGAACTATGCATCCACGCTGACCAGCTCTTACAAGGTTCCGTTTGACAAGATACCAATCCTTGCCTGGATAGGAGCCGACGCCACCTACAATGCCACTTATGGCTGGGTTCGCGGAACGGAAATGGAGGACGGCACCTCTCTTGGTCATACCGCCACAAGTCAGAGAACGTTTAATCTGAACGGCAAGTTCGACCTCCTAAACCTCTATAAGCAGATACCATTCCTCGAAGGCGTGGAGAAACGTTTTTCGGGTCAGAACAACAACCGCAACAACAATAACAACCGAAATAATAATCGTAACAACAACCGCAACAATAACAATGCCAACCAGAACCGCAACAACAATGTCAACAATGGTGGTCAGAATCAGAACAACGCACAGCAGAACAATAGTCGGAAAGGCTTCTCGAAGGAGATTACCCTGAACGACTCGACAGATGTGGAGGTGAAGCACGGTCAGAACACCAAGCGCATCAATGTTCGTGCCAAGGCAGCTAACGGCAAGAGCTACAGTTTGAAATACAAGGTTGTGGATGCCAACACGATATTAGTCAGGAACCGCGATTCAGTGAAGGTGACGGTCTACGTAACCGCCAAGCCGCCTCTTGAAGAGAAAGGCTGGTATAAGACAGCACAGGTGGTAGCCCGTGGCTTGATGATGCTGCGTAATGCCAGTTTCTCCTATAAGAACACCTACTCACTGACCTTGCCAGGCTTCAACACTGAGATTGGCGATGCTTTCGGTCAGCGCATGATTAACGGTATTATGTCGCCAGGTTTGGACTTTGCCTTTGGTGCCATTGGCGACAGCTATATCGACAAGGCAGCCCGGAATGGGTGGCTGATGCAAGACAACGAGAACATCACGACTCCAGCCACCACCAATGGTATGGAAGACTTGCAGGTGAAGGTACTTCTTGAACCAATCCGCGACCTAAAGATCGACCTCAATGCAGCACGCAACATAACAAAGACACAGAGTGTTCAGTTTATGTATGCCGGTATGCCACGTACTCAGAGCGGTAGCTTCACTCAAACAACCATATCATTCCAGTCGGCATTCGGTGGCATCGGCAACATCAACGACAACTACCGTTCGAAATACTTCAACAAGTTTATCTCCAATCTGTCGATTATCCAAGGCCGTCTTGAGAACAAATACGCCAGCACCACTTATCCGGCTGGTAGCGGTGAGCTGGCAGGCAAACCCTACAATCCAGAGAACGGCGGGGTGAACCTGTATTCAGCCGATGTGATGGTTCCAGCCTTCCTTGCAGCATATACTGGCGGGAATGCCCATAAATCTCCACTCGACATCTTCCCAACCATCTCGCGCATGCTACCAAACTGGAAGCTGACTTACAGCGGTCTGACCAAGCTCGACTGGTTTGGCAAGCGCTTTAAGAGCTTCAACATCAACCATGCATATAAAAGCACGTTCGGAGTAGGTGCCTACAATTCATTCACCAACTACATGGCCTACATAGGCGATATGGGCTTTATTCAGGACGTGACGACTGGCAATCCTATACCAAGCAGCATGTATAACGTAACGACGGTGAACATCAACGAATCGTTTGCTCCTCTGCTGGGTATCGACATGACATTCAACAGCGGTTTGACAGCCAAGGCGGAGTTTAAGAAGACCCGTGTGCTGAATCTGTCGATGACATCAGTGGCACTTACTGAGACATATTCCGACGATATAGTGATTGGGATGGGATATAAGATTAAGGATCTCAACCTCTTCGGTGCAAAGAACATACAGAATCCAACAAAGAGCAAGAAGAGCAAGAAGAAGAGCAAGGAGGAGGAAAACAAGAATCAGGCTCAGAGCAGCCGCAGCCAGCGCGGTCAAGTGAGTCACGACCTCAACATCCATTTTGAGTTCTCCTACAGGATGCAGAATGCTTTGAATCGCAACATACAAACCCTGATTACGACTGCCACCAGCGGTGCCACGGCCTACAAGGTGTCGCTACGTGCCGACTATACGTTCTCACGAATGCTGACAATGAGTGGATTCCTGGATTGGAACAAGAATGTGCCGCTCGTCACCACTTCGTCTTACCCAACTGTCAATGCCGACTTCGGAATTAGCTTGAAGTTCTCGCTGACAAGATAGTGTTATTTTAAATGAGGAATGATAAGCTTGCTTAAGCATTTACATGGCGAAGCAGGTTCAACGAAGTTAATGAGGAATTGATGCCATGCGTGTATATTTATAATGATTGACAAGAGTAATCGATGCAAAATTGGGACTAAAAGAAAAAATAGGATTTTATTTGGACAGGCATGACTACGATGGTTTGTTAGTGATGCTTCAGAGGTTGTCGAACAGCGAACTACGTCGTGCAGAGCGTATCGTTCGCGAGGAAATCCTTGCTTGCATGGACAATTCCAGTTACTGGAAGACATTCCGTTTTTTCGTATTGTTCCGTCCCCAAGGCTACCTGCCTTGCATTAGCAGCATTAAGCACCTGGCAGACGATGATTCACTTGATTTCAACAACGAAGATGTGGCAGCCATTTCGGAAACTCTGTCGGAAGAAAACATCAGTAAGCTAATAGGAATGGCCGTTGCTCATCTGAACTCCGTGGAACAAATTACAAGCTTGTTCGATGCATTCAAATTCCACAATGATTCATCTTGTGCATCAGTACTTATCAAACAGAACAAGCCAGTATGCTACTATATGCTTTTTACGACTCTGAAACGACACAGCGACAGGAAACTATGCGTCAGTTGCGTGAAATATCTCCTCCATCGTCAAACAGACATGGCATACAATATGGCCAGCATACTTATCAACTATTTTGGACTTCACGAAATCAAAGGACACCTATCATTGAGGATAGAACCTTACGAGATAAGCTATATCGACAAATCGGTTGAGAATTTCTTCTATATGCTTGAAGGGAAGAGGCCAAGAGTTAAGTGAAAGATTATTCACTTACGAAATATTAGTCATTCAATTGATTTTCTGCATTATTTTTTGAAAATTAGAAAGATTATTCCTAATTTTGCGTCCAAAAGAGACGCGGTTAAGAGCGAATTAGGATTAGAGAACATGACATTCTGGTTGCAGACCAATGAAAATGTCATTGAGCCAGAAGCTTCCTATACGGTTACAGACGACCTCAACATCACAGCCCGCTATACAGCCATCGACATTACGCTTTATGACGATTCGAGCAACTCCGACATCCTGTTCACAAGCGACGGGAAGAAAGCCCAGAATGTGACGCTCGCCGGACGCACCCTCTACAAGGATGGCAAATGGAACACGCTCTGCCTGCCATTCAATCTCACGCTCGCGGGCTCGCCACTCGATGGCGACGGCGTTGTCGCGAAGACGCTTGCCAGCTCCACCCTGAGGAATGGTGCTCTGATAATGAACTTATCCGACCCCGTGACTGTATTGCAGGCGTCTTAACGCAGAGCCAAAGGCAAGGGGCATTTATATAAAAAATGGCAAGAAGGTTGTTATTGGAAGATAGGGAAGTTATGGGAGTTAGGAGAAATTGAAATTTGTCTATATAAACTATAACAAAAACTATAATATGAAAAGATTTATTATCAGTGCATTTTGCATGCTGTTTGCATTAGGTGTGTCGGCCCAGGAAGAGAGAGCCTACCGCCCTTTTTACAAATATCGCGTTTATCTTAAAGACAAGAAGAACTCCAAGTTCTCGGTTAAACATCCTGAGGAATTTCTCTCCCAGAAATCTATTGACCGCAGGAGACGTCAAGGCTTGAAGATTGTTGAGAGCGATCTGCCTGTAAATCGCAACTATCTTGACGAAGTGGAAAGTTGCGGAGTAGAACTGCTCCACTGCAGCAAATGGAACAATACGGTTTTGGTTCAGACTGTTGACACCACCTTGATGGACAAGGTTCTGGCATTGCAGTGTGTGACCAGTGTCAGAAAGGTGGCAACTTATGAGAAGCCAATACCAAAGCCGAACCCAAAGCGCAAAGACCTTGTTACAAATAAGGACGAAGTGCCGGAGACCAGTTTTCTTGCCGGCTTGCAACAGGATTTGAAAGATGGCGAGATGAATAATTCCAACAAATATGGAAACGGGTATAACCAAATCAAGATGCTTAACGGCATTGCCCTACACGACCAGGGATTCCGCGGTAAAGGGATGACAATCGCAATCATCGACGGTGGTTTCCATAATGCCGACGTAATACCTTATTTCAAGAATATCGACATATTAGGTTATAAGGACTTTGCCCTGAAGGGTGGCGACGTGTTTGGTGAGGAAGAACACGGCACTATGGTGTTGTCGTGCATCGGTACCAACTGCCGAGGCAAGCTTATAGGCACAGCTCCCGAGGCCAGTTTCTGGCTATTGCGAAGCGAAGACGGCCATAGCGAACAGATGGTTGAGGAAGACAACTGGTGTGCCGCCATCGAGTTTGCCGACAGCGTTGGCGTCGACGTGGTTAACACCTCACTCGGTTATACAGTTTACGACAATAAAGCCGACAATGTGAAATACTGGGAACAGGACGGTAAGACCCGCCTCATTTCCATTTCTGCCTCTATGGCAGCATCTAAAGGCATGGTTCTGTGTCAGTCGGCCGGCAACGAGGGCGACGGCACCTGGAAGCGCATAGGCTGTCCAGCCGATGCAAGCGACATCCTTTCAGTTGGCGCCCTTACTGCCAATGGAGTGAACACAAGCTTTTCCTCCCTCGGCAACTCCTATGACGGCAGAATCAAGCCCGACGTATGTGCACAGGGTCAGGGATGTGCAGTAATCGACAAATATGGCGAGCTCACCCGTGCATCAGGCACATCATTCTCCTCGCCTATCACCTGCGGTATGGTGGCATGCTACTGGCAGGCTCATCCAAAACTGACAGCCCTGGAGGTGATGGACAGAATTCGCAAGAGCGGCAACAACGCAGAACACCCCGACAACGTGTTTGGATATGGAATACCGGACTTTATGAAATAACAACGCAGACAACCCCTTCGACACAACCACGAAGGGGTTGTGTTTATAGGACGAATTAAACGAAGATTTATTACTGATTTTTTTTGAACGCGGATTAAGCAGATTATACGGATTATTCAACTAATAATTAAAAGAAGATTTATTACTGATTTTTTTGAACGCAGATTAAGCTGATTATACGGATTATTCAACTAATAATTAAAAGAAGATTTATTACTGATTTTTTTTGAACGCAGATTAAGCTGATTATACGGATTATTCAACTACTTATTAAAAGAAAATTTATTACTGAATTTTTTTTGAACGCAGATTAAGCTGATTATACGGATTATTCAACTAATAATTAAAAGAAGATTTATTACTGAATTTTTGAACGCAGATTAAGCTGATTATACGGATTATTCAACTAATAATTAAAAGAAGATTTATTACTGATTTTTTTGAACGCGGATTAAGCTGATTATACGGATTATTCAACTACTTATTAAAAGAAAATTTATTACTGAATTTTTTTTGAACGCAGATTAAGCTGATTATACGGATTATTCAACTAATAATTAAAAGAAGATTTATTAC
>Ga0247611_10011205_pt1 | contig 10374 bp, 14 predicted proteins | sample 177DNAGHGhighgp2_FD_192422 | JGI IMG/M metagenome (GOLD analysis project Ga0247611, IMG submission 192422) | Sheep rumen microbial communities from Palmerston North, Manawatu-Wanganui, New Zealand - 1770 DNA GHGhigh gp2 | ecosystem: Host-associated > Mammals > Digestive system > Stomach > Rumen... | reverse complement strand
ATACGAGTTTTTCTCTCTTCTGTGACAGGCTCGGGGTTGAGCATTCGCATCTCAAATTTTTTGGCCTCTTCACCAAAGAGCATCGGTGTTTCTTTGATAGGTCTTGCCATAATCTTTGTCCTCCTGAGTTTTTTCTCAATGCAAAGTTAATCATTAATTTATATATAACTGCAATACTTATGCCATTATTTTGAAAATCTTTATAAAAGAAGTATTTTTGCAGAATGAAAATATTAGATGTGTGTAGGCCAAAACGATTATTCTGGAAAATTCACTTTTATAAAATAAATCTATATTATTGATTACATGTTTCATTTTAATAAGACAGATCGACTCATCTTTGTCAACATCAAGAACTCTTACGAAGCATATTTGCAGCAAGACAAAGATAATCCTTTGTATCGCAAGAGTCTGTATGACTGTACCGTGAAATTTTGGAGAATCGCAAACCCAAAAGCAGAGGCCGCAACTCACATCCTGGGCTGTTACAAAGGCAAGGTCGTTGAAGTAGTTCGCATAAATAGTTGTTCCATTGCATCTACAGGTGAATATGCTGGCCGTAAGGTGTTTGAAGGAGTTGAAGAGCCTGATTCAGTCTATATAGGGTTGAATCTTCACGAAGTATTTGATACTTTGGCAAACTTCAACACAAAGTATTATGGTTTCGATAAATTATAAGGGTTATTTAGGCTCAGTCGCTTTTAGCGAGCAGGACGGTGTTTTCTACGGCAAGGTGGAAGACATCAATGGATTGGTGAACTTTGAGGGCGAGAGCATGAAGGAACTGACCGAGGCATTTCATGAGGCGGTGGATGATTACCTCGCCTACTGCGCTGATGAGGGCATCGCGCCAGATAAGAGTTATTCGGGCGCTCTGAATGTGAGGTTGACACCTGCCATCCATCGTTGAAGGGGCACTAAAAAGCAGGCGGCGCTCACGCGTGGCCTGCCCGGGTACACACATATTAACAAACTATTGGGTTACCAGCAAAACCATGTGTTCAAGAGAGTTATGGGTTACTGGCTTGGAAGAAGCCGACGGGTCGCAGACCCGGCTTCAATGGAGAAACACCATGCAAACACTCTGTTACGCGTCTTCGACGCTTACCGCCGATAGTCGCTCCACCTGACCAAACTCTATCTTCGAGATGTTTGCGCGTGAAATGTTATACACATGTTTTTGCAGGTGACCCGAAAAACCGGAGCTTTGGGCGGGATTAATCGTCCTGGGAGATGCGCACGGCTCGCACGCTATGGCCCAAGTAGCACTCGCCCAGTCCTGTGTTCAGGAACATGTATCCAGCGATCTGAGCGTTGTTGTTACAGCCTGTTCTTGCCCAGAAACCGCAGTATGAGCCAGCCTTATAGAGCGAATCACCACTGCGATAGCCAGCAGCGGGCAAGAATATGGCATTCCCGTTGGGGCCGGTGATAAAAGTGCCCTCGACACCATTGAGCGATGTCCAACTCCACACACACTCAAACAACAGCTCCTTTTGCTGCTCTGGAGTCGGCATACGCCACGCTGGGCCACAGTTGACCTGTGCCGCATCATCTTCAGGATCCAGCTCGTTTTTGCCATCCACGGTGCCATAGTAGCTGTCGGTGCAGTACTTCGTCATCGCATGGTCGTCGCCATTGTCACACCACTTGTAAGTGTCCCAGCTATAGATCTCCTTGGGTGCGGTCTCGCCCCAAGCGAAATAGTCGCCATAGTCCTCGGGGTTGCGGGCTCCCACGTTGGTGGTGGCCCACAGCGTGCCGCTGGCCAGCCCCAGGTCAACATACTCCTGCTGCAAGCAATCGCCGTTAAAAGCAAAGGCACTGACTGGAATCACGCTTCTTGCCCCATTCATCGACGGGCTCTCAATGGTCACGTTGCCATTTGTCTCGCCAATCTCCGTTGGCGTGAACAACACAGTCACAGTGGTGCGGGAGCCCGGCTGCACCACAACCGAAATGCTCGAACCAGCATTCCCCTGCTGCTTAAACGAGAAAGGCTCCTGAATTGATAATGTAAAAGTCATGGGATGATCGGTGCTATTGGTGATGGTCAGTTCTCCTGTGCTAGTATCACCCATGGGCACAGCATCCAGGGCAAGGCGATTCGGCTCAATGTAGTCGGCTGGCGACTCACGCACGGGTCGCACAGTGTAACCATAGCAGCGAAAGCTGGTGAAGAAGCCCCAACTCGAGACGCCTGAATCGGTTGATAAGCCAAAGGCCATTTGACTAGTGCTATATGCTTCTTCACGTCCGCGCGACCAGTAACGCCCGGCATAACCTCCCGCGCCGCCACCATTGGGCCAATCGCCCGTTCCAGGCAAGAAGATGCTGTTGCCGTTACGTCCAGTAATCAAGCGCCCTTTCACACCGTTTCTCACTGTTCTGGTGCTACTGGTGTAGCTGCGGAGCTCATTAATCTGCTCCACGGTGGGCATGCGCCACGCTGGTCCCCAGTTGACAAATGCCGCATCGTCCTCACGGTCCAGTTCCATCTTGCCATCGACTGTGCCATAGTCGCTCTCGGTGCAGTACTTAGTCAACCTGTTCTCAGAGCCGTCGCACCACTTGTAGTTTTCCCAGGTGTAGGTCTCCTTGGGACAGGTCTCGCCCCAAGCCAGGTAGTAGCCATAGTCCTCAGGGCTGTTGGCACCGACGTTGCAAGTTGCCCACAGCGTGCCGCTGGGTAACCCCAAATCCACCCACTCGTGGTCATCGGGAGCGGGGGCTGTGCCGTCCAGAATGATGTCAATAACGGCATTAATGTCGGCGATGTTAACATCATGGTCTTGATTCACATCGGCTGTTGTGGGTGCGCCTTGGCCGTCAAGGATGATATCGACGATTGCATTGACATCGGCGATGTTGACCTCATTGTCGCCATTCACATCGCCCGGTAATGATGCGGGTGCGTTGCAAAGCAGCGCCGCCGCCGTAAGGAGAGAAATGATCTGATTATACATAACCGTTGGAGTGATTAAAAAGTAAATAAAAAAAGTTCAAAAAAGTTTGATATATCACTGGATTATAGTGATTTAGTGGTAGCAAAATTGTTAAATTCAAATCACTGCATGCACCACTTTCCTGCAAATATCGTTAAAATTATTGATATATACAAGAGTTTTTTTTAACAAATCTTGTGACGCGTTGTAGGTTACAGCGCAAAAAGTAGAGCGACAAACTCGTGCTGCTCGTGGAGGCACATGAAGCCCTCGCCATAGGGATAGAGGACTTCAAGGCCCGACCAGCGGCACAGGCAGTAGGTCTTCACCTCTGCCGCCGACTGGCACATGGTCAGCACGAAGAAGTAATACTTGAGCTGCTCCTGGCTCAGTTCTTCCCACGATCTGGGAACGATGAGGTTTACCCGAATGCGTTCAGAACCAGTATCCATTAGCTTTCTTTTTGTTCTCGAACACGGGGGGCTCGAAGAGTTTGTAGGTGGCTGAGTTGCGGAAATGCGGGAACGAGGCCTCGTTCTTGCGCATGAAGTCAACGATGTCACGCAGCGACAGCACGGGCACCTGGTCTCCGTCGGTCACCTGCGGGACGTTGGTGGACATGTCACATGACTTGCGCTTCTGAACCGCGAACAAGTCCCTCTGGCCTGGAACGGTGCCGCTCTCGGGTAAATACTTCACTTGGACCGCTGACCTTACTAATGATAAAGGATTAAAAATGCTTAAAAATCAAAAAATATTTATTGAAAGTCGATAATTTGACTTATCTTTGCGGCGGATTAAGTAACTATAACAAGTTTCATTATGGAAAAAACATCTTACAGAACCCTCAAGATTGTGTGCCTGCTCGCACTCATCGGCATTGTGTTGTGGGTAGCTTTCTATGCTGTCCAGACCTATTTTGTGTTGACTACTGGCAGTGGTCATGGAGTAATAAACTGGGGATCGCCACGAATGGGGCTGAAACTGACCATTTTTACCTTAAATCGTGTCACTATCTTATTGATGGCAGGGCTGATGGCGGGTTTCGTCCTTAATATCCTCAAATATTTGAGAGGGGGAACAATCTTCAACCGCGCCAATGTGGTATTGCTATGGGTAATGACCATCCTGCTTCCGATTCACTCATTTATCAGTGACAACATGAGCATCGCCTGCTCAGCATCCGAGCATTTTGATGTGGTTCTCACCGACACCCCATTTGTCTATGCGGTTGTTGCTATGCTTGTGGCATTGCTTTACAAGTTGGCAAGCGATGCGGCCCAAGAGCAAGAACTAACCATCTAATCGAGCTCAGCTATGATAGTAATCAATTTAGACGTGATGATGGCTAAGCGCAAAGTGTCGCTTAATGAATTAAGCACACGAGTTGGTATCACCATTGCCAATCTGTCAATCTTGAAGACTGGCAAAGCTAAGGCTGTCCGCCTCACCACGCTCGACGCCATTTGCCGTGCGCTTGACTGCCAGCCTGGCGATATTCTCGAGTATCGCAACGATGATTGACAACACTGAGCATTACTCGGTGTCAGAATCATGAAGCTGCTTTTATTGACATTTCAGATAATCGCAAATAACTTGAATAGAAGGCAGGACCTGCCGCAACGTCTCAACCCTGTAATGACTTTTAACATCCGGTCGTGACTCAAGTTGATGAGACGATGATGATGAAAGTCGTGCCAGATTACCTATCGTCTCCGCATTCAAGAGCCAGGGTGACGCGGCTGTCCGCCATTTGATGCGATCAAAGTGGAGGTTTTTGGGGTCGACGAGCTACGTTCGTTGACCTCAAAAATGTAATCACCATGTAACGTAAATTAGCCACACAAGTCATACCAGTTAGCCTGGTTGATAGTTAAACCGATGATAATCAAAAAACTAAAAAATCAAGAAATTTGCCACCATTTTCGTCGGAATTAACCTCGATGTAACATCTGCTGAAAAAGTCCCACTTTTTTGAGACACTCAAAAAAGTGGACTTTTTGCAAAGTGCAGATCCCCCATTAGACAAGTCCTGGACGGCCCAAAAAGTTTAGATTTTTTTTGCCCAAAATTATGCACTAAAAATAACAGTACACATTTCTCATTGCAATTGGCTGAAAAACAAGCACCTGCAAAATCTGTAGTACATCACAGAAATTTTTCGTTATTCAAGCACCTAGATTTCCACGCATTTTCCACACCATTAACCCGCAGCGCAAGTTCGAGAGAAGGAAAAGTGCGAAAATGGCACACTTTTACACACCAAAGATAGAGGCCGTTTCCCGATCTGCTGCGTTCGTCAAGAAACGGCCTTTGTATTACCGAAAATAACAAATATGTAAAATCGGCCTAAATCGCCTTTGTAACCGCTTGATTTTCAATACCTATTTTTGGGGTGGTTTATTTTTGAATAATTTTGTATTTTTTTAAGCCCATTTTAAAGTGCTAAAAAATCGCCGCACATCAGATCCGTCACGGTTGGATGTGCGGCACAGTTAACTCCATAAACCAAATGGAGGGAAGCACTTCCGGTACTCTCATCCTTCAATTCAAAGATTTATGAAAAAATTAACGTGTATTTCAACTGCCCACAATAATCCCTGCCATCAGTATGGAAGGAATCTATTGTGGTTTGGGTTGAAATCTTGTAGGTATGAGAGGACGCTTTCAAGCCGTGTGCGAGCTGAGCTCCCATAAAGATTTTGCAAAGTTACATGATTTTGTAACATCCTCGCACAAGATTCATCATAAATTTGTCAACTTTTTTGGGGGCACTAGTAGAACCAGGTGAATAACATTGCATGAGACAAACGTCCTGAAGATTGGTGTCAGGTCAGGTGGAGCGACTTAATTTTTGCATTTCACTATTATACTCGAGTGCTGCAACGTCTATATTAAATATGTGCATAGCAATTGGTTGTCAAGATCAGACACCTTGACAATAGCCAAAAATAAAATACTAACACTGTATGCTTACGATGCTTGGAAAAACACAATCCCTGCATCAGGGATAACAGCTAAGAAAAACAACCCTTGGTTGAAAAGGGTTTGCAAGGAATGGCAGCAAAGGCAATGATTACAATAAAGCCAAGAAAAAACCTAACAAGTCGTATCTCAATGAGTTAAATCCTTGAGCGGTAGACGGGACTCGAACCCGCGGCCCTCAGCTTGGGAAGAAACATAATCGAGCCAACAACCACCTGATTAATAATAAGTTAATTATTCACTATAGGCATGTGCAAGCCACGTGCAAGCCTATTTGTCGCTTTTTAAAAATCCTCAAAATAATACGCTGAAAAACATTTTTTGATTTTTGGTCAATTTGTCGCATCCAAGAATTTTTCTTGGTAGCGGGACAACTGACTCTCGAGCTCACGGATTCGCTCGTCTCGCCTGTCGAGCATATCCAACAGTCGCTTGATCATGGCCTGCAGTTCGTCAATGCGGTTCTCGAGCAACTGACGTGCATCCTTTGCGGCCTGTTCATCTGAATCGGGAAGATAGAACGAATCAAGGTCTTTGATGTTCAAGGCCTCTTTCAGCCGCACGAGAAACGCGGCCGGCGCATCCACTCGCCCATTCTCTATCTGCGAGATGAATCCCTGGGGGTACTTCGTGAGTTCGGCGAGCTTCACCTGCGTCACTTTGTACTCCTTTCTAATCCTTAGTAAATCAATCCTTTTCATATAGCGTATAACCTTTGTTGATAATCTATAAAAAATATTTAATAAATTATTTGCGAATATTCAAATATTATTTGTTACCTTTGCAGGCATTCAACTCTTTGAATTGTCGCATATATAGCACTTGTTTGGCTATCCGACTGCAAAGATAATATAAAAAATAGTTATAGCAAATATATTAACGATTATTTTTTGATAATTAACGATTAATAATCATCTATTAACATCAAAATTTTAAGTAACATGGTGACTGACAAGAATTTATCATTAGTTGACTACTACAAGTCATTGAGAGAGCAACCGCTGCCATCGGCAGAGTTCATCAAGAAGCTCAGAGAGATCACCCACCGCAGCGAGATGTCGGTGAGGAACTGGGTCGTGGGTAGGAACCGGCCCGACATCAACACCCAGATCCTCATCGCCGAACACATGGGATGCGACGTTGAAACATTGTTTCCCCCTATAAATATATAATGTGTCATGGTCAACGTAGAGCCTAATGTGAAACTCGGCGGCAGATACTCCGTCGAGGAGACCGCTACCCTACTGGGCGTGCATCGCAACAGCATTTTAAGGTACACGAACCAGGGGAAGCTGCGCTTCGGTGTAAGAAAGGGAAACTCCAGGAGATTCTATACCGGCGCAGAGATTCTCAGGTTCTGGAGAGCCGCATACTAGAATATGGGTGGATGGATTGCAATATACCGCGCCATCTGGGGCCATTGGATTTGGGAAACCACCCCGCACAGGTTCAAGAGATGGGTTGATCTGCTTATGCTCGCAGCATGGGAGAATAAGCAGGTTGGATTCGGCAGCGCCATCGTCAACCTCAAACGCGGGCAGTATGTCACGAGCATCAGGAGGCTGATGAGACGATGGGGAGCCAACAATACGACCGTCACCGAAACTCTGGATCTTTTCGTGCTGAACGGCATGATCACTGTGGATAGTGACAAGACCAAGACCATCATCACCATCGTCAACTATGACAAGTATCAAAAGGCAAGGAAAATTGCCGAGATATTGAACAGTTTAGACTTTGACAAGATAGGTGATTTGGAGACAATCAAGAGCAAGATTTTATCTGCTCTTGACGTAGAGAACGAACACTTATCGGTACAGAAACCGATACCCAATAAACAAGTAAAAAATAATAATATAATAAACAACACTACTTCTTTATCATCTTTGCGCGAGAACAATTTGAAGTTTTCTGAAGAATTTAAGATCAATGATTTTGAGATTGAAGAAGCGATGAGAATCTTAAAGTGTGAGAAGGAACAAATCCTGAAGATGCTGGATCTTTTCGTTGACGAGGTGAATGTGAAACTTGAATCTCATGACAGTCCTGGAAAATTCAGAAGGCACTTCATCAATTGGGCAAGAATTCATTTAAGAGTAAACAAAAAAGATGGAAACGGAAGAAAACAAGAAACCGGGAATCAACCCGAAGATCAATTCAAAAGACGTCGAGGAACTGATGTCGGCAATCATAAAGCGTCAGATTACGGTGGACCGTTTTCGGTTCGACCTGACCCCACAGAAGGCGTTTGACCTGCTTGCAGCATGTTACAGGGCTACTGTGGAGAGCAGAAGACGCACTTTCCGCAATGATGCCAATGTGGCTGAGGCTATCAAAGAATTTGCCGAATACATCACTGAGCCTACGCCAAAGTTCGGGGTTATGCTGTGCGGTACATGCGGCAATGGCAAATCCACGATGTTGTATGCTTTCCAGAAAGCGTTGAACTACCTCAATGCTAGAGGACACTTCTCATTTCTGAGCGAGGCTTTCAATGTCGGCATTGAGATTGTTGATGCGATGGAGATTTCAATCATGTCGAAGGACTACAACAAAATCCGTAATCTTCGCTCCCAGTCAATGCTGGCCATTGACGACCTGGGCAAGGAGCCCGCCGAGGTGTTGAGCTTCGGCAATGTGCTCAGTCCCGTGGTTGACTTGCTGGAATACCGCTACCAGCACCAACTGTTCACGGCCATCACAACAAACCTTGTACCGAACGAGCTGCAGGACAAGTATGGCGTCCGCATTGCCGACCGATTCAACGAAATGCTGCACCCTATCGTCTTTCAAGATGTCAGTTACCGACAGTAATTTTGTTTCACCATGTGTGAAAACAAACCGACTAACGACAATAACACCGAAGAGAGGCTTATCATCTACCTTGCACTGGAGCCATATCTGGCTCAGTGGCTGATGACTCGCCACGAAGGCAACCCGGTTGAGTTCCCGAGGAATTCAGCCGAGAACGACATACTGGAGATATACCTGAGCAAACCGCCCATCTTTGCCTCGAACAACCATCCAGGAGAAAACAGGGTACCCATACTTGTGCCTTGTTTCAAACACAAAAATATCAGGTACAACACCTACTTGAGCGCAGCATCAAGGAGAGTGTTGGCTCTATGCATTCGCAAGCGCTTCTCGATCGAGTTGTGGAACGACCTGTTCAAATTCGGCAACATCGGAAAACGCAAGCAGGACATCATTTGGGCTTGGATGGAAACCCATGGCATCGAAATGAACGATACCAACTGGAATACCATCGCCAAAATCTACATGCGCAAGAGAAATGTCTATCGACAGACACTCAGGCGCCAACGGCAAAAGGAAGTTAAACAAGAATAACAAAGGTTAAAAAGCCGACGACATAGTACCCTCAAAAAAATCAAATGTTGCACACTTTGCGAAATGTTGCACAGATTGCAAATTGTTGCACACTTGCGAAAAAATGACAAACCAATGAAATCAACCCAATCACTCCCAGGAATCAGGTTCCTCGGCTTCGTTCCAGCCGAGAGACTGCAACGTGAAATCATGTACAAATACCTTGCAGGGGTACCAGTCGGCATCTTCACGGATGTCACGCCCATCAACTTCGTCGGGGTGCCAACCTGTGAGGCTGTATCATCCTACAATAATAACGGCAGGATCGAGCAAGCGACACTGCGTTTCAAGACGCTCGATGAGTTGCCTACCAACAGTCACATCGCTTTTGTCATCACCGACTGCAACGGACAGTCCTACGTTATTGGGCAGCACGAGAAACCGCGCCCCATCATCAAAACCTCGAGCGCCACAGGAACGCCCAGCGGCGATCCTGCGGTATGCTCGGTGGAGGTGACGCTTTATGCACAGAAATCACTGATACCTTGCAACATGGTCAATAATAAGTAAAGATTCATTAGCGTATATACTTTGTTGAGCGGCTGGCGTTGGGAAACGCTGGCCGTTTTTTTTCAGCTCTTGACACCTGCGCCGTCTTGGACGCAACCGCTTGCAGGAAGAATCTGCATGTTGCCCATGAAAAACAAGCCAAACATACTTGAACTTGCCTGACGTCGCTTTCAACGCCTTTTCCCGCTGCAAAGTTATTGCGGCTTGCACACACGCAAGGCCGAGACGAGTTGCCTTCGGAAATTCTCCAGCCCTTCCAGGGTAGTAATTCCCGGGCAAGCCTTGCTTTCAGTGCGCTCCAGCCGCACTTTGCAGGCATCGTAAAAAGGCGAAGCGAAAGCGAAAACAAGTTCAAAATCGTATGTTTAACTTTTAATATTTTTCAGTTATGGACAACAATTTCAATTCTTTCAATCCTGTAAGCGGTGCTGACAGCGCCAGTGTTCAAGAGCAGTTGGTAAAAGGCTCGCTCAGCTCATCCAATTTCAATATCGTTGATGAGCTTGAGGAGGTTGACCTCGATTTCCACAAGTACGATTACCGCAGC
>Ga0247611_10011204_pt1 | contig 10374 bp, 7 predicted proteins | sample 177DNAGHGhighgp2_FD_192422 | JGI IMG/M metagenome (GOLD analysis project Ga0247611, IMG submission 192422) | Sheep rumen microbial communities from Palmerston North, Manawatu-Wanganui, New Zealand - 1770 DNA GHGhigh gp2 | ecosystem: Host-associated > Mammals > Digestive system > Stomach > Rumen ... | reverse complement strand
TCACCCAGCAGAGTAGCAGAATAACTAACGGAATAACCAGTTCCGTAATATTTGCCAAATTTTGAAAGCAAATCAGACCTTAATACCCAAAACAAGTACTCTGGCAAACAATTTTTCTTGTCTGCTCTTATTAAATAGGAATTCATAAGATTGTTAGTGTTCCTTTCTATGGAGGTACAATCTGCCCACTCCACCTTTCCTATCCGATTAACAATAATATCTTTTTCTTCAACAAGATCTGGCGAAAAAGGAATAATCGTGCTACAGAACTTCAATTTACTCTCCCTCCAATCGCCGGGATAAGAAGATATCCATGGTACATTACTCTTTCTGACGAAATCTTCATGTACAGCATCAAAACTATCGTGAACATTCAGAATTTCATCCATCAAGCTATGTAATTCGAAATGTGAATCTTGTAGATCTCTCAATATCTCCTCACTTTTTCTAGACTCTTCGCAGAAATATCGGCCAAATCTAACTTCATAACCGATCTGTGATTTTTGAATATCCACCCAGGAATCCTTATCTATGAAAGGATAAACATTTTCTTTTAAATACTCTTGATAGTCTACAGACATTGGAATTCTTTCAATGACTGTGTTTTTCTTATCCGCGCTCTTCTTTCCTTTATATAATAGTCCTTTATCGTCACGAATAGGTTGATTGATATAAAGAACCAAATAACCAAGCTCCTTATTGGGAACAATCTTACAGTAGTTGTTTTCAGCGAAGTTATGATAGACTTCTCTTATTTCGTCGATAAAACTGTGACTCAGGACGTTTTTTCTGGTATTACCAATTATGCTGCCATAAATGAGAGTAGCATCAATTAACTGAACTTTGTTTTGACGTTCAGCGGACTTTTGAGTGTTAAGGACCCATAAGTAAATATTGATACTTGTTCTTGGTTGCAATACAGCTGGCAGAGCAATAATACATTCCAAGAGGTCGTTTTCAATTATCCATTTACGGATTTCGCTTTCACCACTATTTGCAGAGCCAGAAACCAATGCAGAATTATTAGTAAGCATCACCAAACGTCCTCCATTTGGTTTTAATTTACTAATGTTATGTTGCATGAAAAGCAACTGGGCATCAGATAGTGACGGAACCCCTGCTTGGTATTTTGAATGTTGCAAGGACTTAACTTCACGTTCCCAATGTTTCCAAGATGTACCAAAGGGAGAATCAGATATGATATAGTCAAATAGCTTATCTTCGAAACAGTCCTCGACAAGAGTGTTGCCCTGCTTGATATTTTCTGTAGGGAGATTCTGTATTATGAATAGTGCTTGGGCAATAGCACACATTTCAGAATTAAACTCTTGCCCACAAATATCTATATTATTATTTGATTTCTCCTTTAAATACTCATAACAGTAAAGTAATGTCCCTGCTGTGCCACAAGTACTATCGTAAACGGAAATATTGTTACTTCTATCTTCAAAGAGGATGTTACACATTAGTTCATTAAGCCCCTGTGGTGTGGTAAATTCACCATTGTTTACCTGCATATCTTTTTGCAATACCTGCATCATGGCAGTAAAGATTGCTTTTTGGCCAACAATGCTATCATCTAAATTGAGTTCTAAAAAAAGGTTGGTTATATCATACAGCAGACTACCAGAGGAGAGATTGGACAGAAGGTTTTCTATTCCAAGGTTAATCAGTATTTTGTGGGTATTACTGTCAAATCCGTCTATATATTTGCTAAAGCTTATGGATGGTTTCTCGTTACAAATTATAATCGAATTTAGGTCTAACCCAGAATAATTATAGATTTTTAGGGGCGCGACGAATTCGGATAGTCTATAAGCCAGGTTTTGGTCTGTCAATTTATGGCTGTTGTTGACATACAAATTATACAGTCCATCTTTATATGAACTGAGGCGATTGTCTATCCAACGCAAAAACAAAAATACAAAAATGGTACGTCCAATCCTCTGGGTATAGACGCCTTGCCTCTTATAAAGGCTTTCTGCTTTGCTCCACAGTGTCGCTATATTTATTTCCATTCTTCTATGTATTTGAGATGTTTATGACAAGTCTATTTCTAAAATCGCTGATATTTATCTTAGGATCTTTACCCTCTTTTGTGGATAAGCCATTGCAGCCATAATCATATTCATGATTATTGCCTGTATTCAATTTGTAATAAGATACTGCATCTTGAAGTATTTTCAAAAACGTATCTAAATCCTTTTTGGGGGGAGTTGAATGACTAGTGCCTAGCCCCTTGGAATATAAGACATCGCCAGTGACCGTTTGGGTACATGTACTTCGGTTTTGACGGAATGCATTGATTTTGTGATCAGCCCTAATTACGTAATAGTTTGAAAAGATACGTCTATTGTGAAACTTTTCATGATAATTTTTTCCTCCACCCCTAAAAGTGAGAACTTCAAAATCTATTGGATACTTGCGTAGGCGCTGCTTCTTAATCAGCGAATTCGCCCATGTTGTAATTCGGTCATGTTTTACCACGTTGTTTTCGTCTGTCAACAAAAGCACATGATATGTACCAGTAAAAGTTTGTGGTAAAAGTGTGTCTAGGATGTCATGTATGTTGTCAAGTGCAGAGTCGCCACAGTCAGTTTTTTGCCCTTGTCCATTATCCTTCAACCACGAATTTTTAAAAACATATCGGTCACATATTATCAGAGAGTTGGATGGAATATCCTTGAAATCCTGTAATATGTGTTTCCAATTACAAGTATTTGGATTAGTTTCTCCTTCTTCATACGTCATTTCTGTTGACAGACTTGTCAATATCTGGTTATCTAAACGCTTGGCAGACATACATATTACTCCATAGTCTTTCTGCATAGCGGCAGCTTCCTCCACTTTAATATCCAAGATATAGACACTTTCAGGATTCTGAAGAACTTTACTTGGATCTTGAATGACAGAATCGATGAAATCGGTCTTATCTAAAACGGAAATGTCGTAACGAGCAGATGCCTGGTTAATGATACTATCTGCATCTGTCAAGTCCTCAACGTCCTCGACCTTTATATATATTTTGCGGACATCACATATTATCTGGCACCAAGTTGAAGTGTCATTCAAAAGGATATTTTCCAGGATCTTCTGTGTAGTACAAACGTTAAACATCTATTCCCCTTTCTTTTTTTATCAGTTGAAGATTCAGGCCACCAGCTTCATCGTAGAAACCAGAATCAAACTTATTGACGAATCTACCAGACGCCGTAAATTCCATATCATAAGGGACTCCGTCCTTTGGGAAATAATATACTTTGAATACATCTTTTGCACTAGGATCATAGGCGACCTTAACTTGAGAGGAACGAACTAAATATTCTGAATGGGTTTCTACAATCAGTTTAAGACCACTAGTCCTCTTGTCGTTCAATGTTCTTTCATATACATCATAAAAAACGTCGAGTAGCATACTTTGCCATTTGGGGTGCATATTTAATTCCGGTTCTTCTAATATGATTATTGGGCCGAAACTCCGCCCTTTACAGTCTCTCATAATTGTAGCTAAACGCAAAAGTAAAGTCATTACTTGAATACCCCCCATTCCAAGGTCAGCCATAGGAAACATACCATCCTTTGTTGATATGTCGCCAGTGTATGCTTCACCTTTGACAGAAGAAATTGAAATATCCTTACCCAGCCCGAACTGTTCCATCCAATAAGTAATAAAGTCGTATTCTTCTTCTCCCTTGTTGATTCGAGAAGAATAAAATTGATGGATAGTTGAAGATAAAAACGAATTATCTTTTTTCGAATAGATAGCATCTTGTGAGGCCAAATGAGCTGGAATATAATAGATACTCATTTCACCCCAGTCTTGTTGTAATGCACCTATAACAAACACCTCAAAGGCCGATATTAAACCAAGTTGTGATTCAATATATTGCTTGTCAGCCTCTATATCTTTGTATTCTTTAGTTCGTTTGTCTGTAATCTTGTTTTCTAATTTGGGGTATTTATCAATGTGATGAAACATCGCAATGATAAGATTTTCCCCAATATATTCATCTGGAGAAGGGAAAGGTATTTCAACGCGCTTGTAATTAGTCTTCGATTGGGTGGCGTTCTCCTTTATCAAAGATTCCAGTTTTCTAATCTCTGCGGATATTGAGGCGGCTTCAATTGGGTCTGTTGTAGTAGTCAGTTTGTCCTTATATTCATTTAATTTTGTGTTTGTAATCTCGCTTTCAGTTGAAGACGATGATTCCACGCCAACATTAAATTCTGTTATGATACGTTTCTGACTTATGAAATCAAAAGTAAAGACCATATTCATAATTGAATTCTCAACAACTATTTTGGAAATTGGGGCGGTTGGGCCTTGACTGCTAACATCCGGAGCGTCACATGTAATATAGAATTCTATTTTGCAGTGATTATATGTCGCAGATAGCATTATCTCTTTTGTTTTACTACCACGGTGTAATGCTCTTTCAAAGTCGCTAACATTTAAATTGTGCTGTGGATCTAGGGTATCGAAATGAAAGCGAGGATTAAAACCTAATGATTTAGAATCCTTTACGACTCGTAGGGATTTTATGTTGTCAGATAACAACATTATCGCTTTAGCAATAGTTGACTTACCTGCATTATTTCCTCCGACAAACATGGTAATATTACCCAAATCCATACAGGGGAAATCAGCGAATTTTCTGAAGTTTCTAAACTCTATTTTATCCATATAATCTTATTTCATTTTTTTGCCCGCAAAGGTGTTGTTTTGCAGTGCAGGTTTTCTTCATCGTTAAATAATTATACCAAAAACAATTTATTCAAGTCCTCGTTAAGCACTATATGCTCCTTGAAGGAGATACTTTCACCATCATAAACGGCAGACACGTCCACTCCTCTGTCAATGAGTGTGTCGATAAGTGCCGTATCGTGAGCAGCACGAGCAGAAGCCCAACAACGCCTGCCAACCTGAGCATTGAATTGATCTACCAGAGCCTCCGTGCTCTGATGATTCACACTATTCTTGATGTTTCTGTACTTATAAGTTCTTGCCATAATCTACTGTTTTATTATTTCCGAGTGCAAAGTTCGGAGCTATCTGTGCAGTCTTTCTTCTCAGACAAATATTTTTTCAGATTTCCTTCAATTTTATCCCTAATTTGTTGCCTGTACCACTCAGGATAGAGTACTTCGACATCGGGAATGAAGGAAAAAATCTGCTGATCTAACTCTCGTGTTGGTCTTACCTTAATCTCAATTTCACCGTAATCTGCATTTGTGATGGTTTGAGACTTGTGAATAGGTTTTGACGCAACGTATGGAAAGCGATTCTTCGAGAATCGCAATCCGATAGTCTCGATTTTTACATCATCGTCAGGAACGGTAACACCAACCACATCGTCGTAATAAGTGGAGAAATCATACTTCTCGTTCTTCTTGAAAGGAAGAGACGACTTATGAAAACCCTGGATTCGGTCAAGAGCCAGATTGCTTATCTTATTCAGCTCATCATTAAGACCATACAAGAACCATCGACCATTATATTGCTTGACGTAGTAGGGGTATATAATCATTGTTGTTTCTTTTCCCCTAAAAGTCAAATAGGTAATCTCCAGGGTCTGGTGATTGACGGTAGAATCAATAATCTCTGCTAAGTTCTCTATGCCTTTCAACTGTCCGTTTTGCTCAAAAGAAACAAGATGCTCCGCATTTGACTTTAGGCCAAAACGATACTCCAGATTGGAAATGACCTCCTCCAGCCATACATTGGCAGCAGATCCTCTGAAACGCCCAAGCATATCGATTGTTGATTGTAGCTTATAAACATCATCCACGGACAACTCGTTGTTAAATATGGAGAAATCTCTGTCTTCATAGCGGTAGTAGCACTTCTTTCCATCGTACTGATAGGCTTTAATGGGAGCATCGTAGGTAACACGGTCTCGCATATACTTGATATCCTCACGTATTTGGCGCAAGCTAACCTCTGTACCATTGAGGTCATACAAGGCTTCGTTGACCTTATCAACAAGGTCATCAATCTCGTACTTCCTACTAAAATCACTGAAGCAGCGGTCGAGAATCTGATAACGCAGCAGGGCGTTCTTGTTTACAGGCATAGTCTCATGGTTTAAGTTAATCGGGAATAGGATCTGTTCTAACGAGGTCGTTAATCTCGCATTTCAGACAACGAGCAATTTCAATGAGGTTCTCCAGACTCGGCTGGGAGGTGTTTGTCACCCATTTGGAAATTGTAGCAGGGTCTTTGCCTAACATTTCTGCAAGGTCTTTGTTGGATACCATGCGCTCGGCAAGCATCACCTTAATCCTGTTAAGAGGCTTATTATCCATTGTACCTTATATATTATTGGTAAATACTATCGGCAAAGATAGTGCTTTTTTCTCAAAAACAACGCTAAAAACACAAAAAATACACCTATTTTATAAATAAAAAGATGAATTCGCCATTTTTCTCATCTTTTTTTCGTAATTTTGCGGCTAAAGCGTACAAAAAAGTTTAATTACTACTATCACTGAAAATAATAACATCTGTGCAGATAGATTGCACTCTAGTATGGTATCTTTGCAGCGTTAAGTTGATGTATTATCTCTAAAACGGTAAATGGTATGATGCGGAGAATAAAAAACGGTGAGCCAGTTTTTCACACTCATGAGTGTTCAGAAGAACGTAAGGGAAAGGTAATGACTGCTGAGGAGTTGCATGACTTCGCAGTTCAGATTCTTATGGAGGAGTACTCTGACACAAATGCAGATGTTGTGAAGTATGATAAGAAGACTCCGAACGAAGCTGACTTCTATTTCGTCAACTCAGGTAAGAAACCAAACTTCACGATTGGAGCTACGGGTGAGAAGAAGGTCAACGTGATGGTGGTCTATAGAGACGAGTTTAATACGGATATTTCTGGCATCGATACTTCCTGGATGGTAGAGGAATACCGTAGAACAGGTGCTATACCCCGTATAACCCTAGCAAGTGCCTGGTGTATCAGTGATCAGAGTGAGAACGGTAAACCCGCCATCTGCGGTGGGGAGTTCTGCTTCAAGTATTACTCTATCAGTCTCTTACCTGACGAGAAAAACGAATCGCTAGAAAGGAAGTTGTCAGAAGTGCAGCTGGCCGTGAAATTTGCTGAAGCATGGAGGTATTACGATGCTGACAAGGTAGCCCCATATCTCGATAAAGATTTCCACTATGGCTCAGAGTGGGTGTTTGATGAAATGCCAAGTCGTGCGGAGTATCTAGACTATTTCAGGGCAAAGCTGGCCACTCTCAGTCCCAAGAGCGAAAACATCAAGGTTGGTATCGGTCGAAATCACCAGACTGGCGATGTGGCCGTGCTCATTCTTCAGGGGAAGACGTTGTCGGCACTTGCTCTCACGGTTAAGGATGGTAGAATCACCTCTGGTATGATGAAAGAGCATTCAAGCCGCTATAAGCTCTTCGACCCAGACGATGAGCTGTACATGAATCATGGTGATCATCTGGATAGCATCATGTCTGCCAAAACGCTGATGTCACGCTATCTTAAGACGATAGTGCAGGATGCAAAGAGCTGGAAGCAAGCACGTACTTTCGTCACGACGGCAGATATGTACGAGGAGAAAACGGACGTGTTCTCGCTGATGTATGGGGAGGGCAACATGAGAATGTTGGTTATTGCTGCTGCTTCGACAAAGAACAACACCAATGAGTTCATGGCCTTGTACCCTGTAACAACGGGTGTTCCCACAGAAGTAAAGATTGACAAGATTATTGAATGGGATAACCAGATTGAAGCAACGGTATTCTGTTCTGTTGGCGAGTTTGAATTTGCCTTCTTCCCTGTGGATTACTACTGTAATAAGAAGAAATATAAGGTTGGCGAAACGATGACTGTTGACCTGTCGGCCATCGGAATGAGTGTGGAGGAAGCGCAGCGGGGATTCCAATTCGAGGAACAGCAAGCCGTTGACTGGCTCGCCAAAATAGGCGAAAAGCCGGATTATGATGAGAATGGCAATGTGATGCCAGTGAAGTTCAGTATGGAGAAACTGGTTGCTTTCATCAATAAGGACTCTAAGTGTCCTGATGAAGCAGAGTTCCAGTCGCCAGTCGCTGAACTCGAAAAGACTTCTGTTCTTGGTGTGGACTTTTACAAGTCAGACATCACGATTTGTCGTAGAGATACGGATGACGGGGAATTGGAGGTTTCTATTCCCTTATATTTCAGACAGGATTTCTTCCCAACTGTGCAGAAAGAAGACCCGATTCGTGGCTGGCTATGGGTAACTGGCTCAGTAACTGGTGAGCATGAAGAGGGTAATTCCGAACCTGCAGAGGTAAACAAGTTGGCCAAGATAGCAGCAGGCTTCGAAGAGTATATGGATGATTTTGACACTAAGGCGTATGATGACTTGATGCCTGTCGTTGAACAATTGCCACTTTTGAAGATACGAAAGAATTATGTGCTTGACTTCTTTGAGAAAGGTGACGATCATGGATGGATCAATCAACCTTATTGCCATACAGAAACCGCATTTGAACGATACTTCCCTACAGATGTTGAAGAGGTCGAAGAAAAAGGAAACTATGGCTCTTTGTTTGGCTTAATCAAGAAAAAGGCTCCCAAGATGGTAAAACAAAAAGTGCATATTCCCTATAATGACACTCTTCTTATTATTGACAGAATAGATTTTAGAGAGGCTGACGATGTTCCTCCTATTTTGCCATACTTTGATGTGCCATTCACAGAAGAGGGCATTATTCAGGCCTGGCTATTATATAATCTTGAAGACTTTATGCCTAAAGGATGGCATATGAACTATAGTCGAGTTGATTATGTCTTTGATATCAGGAGGATTGAGAATATGTTTCCTCCATACAATCCAGAAGAAAGAAGTTCATTTGGCGGACGATCAAAAGTCAGAGATGAAGTATTTGCCTTGGATTTAGAGTCGCTTCTGCCAACTGTAAAAGTTACAGGTGATACAGCTGTGCTGGAATATGCCTATTGGAACGATTGGCGGGGTATGGTTAAATCAACTGTGAAAGTCGAGAAGGATGGAAACTCTGTAAAGTTCTCCAAGCCAGAGAACCAGATATTCGTGGAATATGATTGTGGTATAATTTTCTAAAATAGAATGATATGACCTGGATACACTATATACTTATTTTCTGGTTGGTATGCATAGCTATATCAATGTGGCTGCGGTTTCGGAACAAAGAAGATAGAGAAACTACACTTTCTCAAGTCTTACTAATAGCTGTTGCCTCTCCATTTGTTCTTTTGGGGATTATTGTTTTAAAGGTAGGAACTTTTATCGAGAACAAAGTCAATGAAAAGAAACGTAAGGAAAAAGAGCAGGAAGAATTAGAGGATTTGAGCCTTACAATTGCCAAGAAGAGAGAACAGGAGAAAAGAAAACGAGAAAATATCAAGAAGATGTTTTCTGAAGAAGATACTCGATATTAAAATTTTTCAACTGTGCAGATAGGCTGCACTCGTGCATATTATCTTTGCACCGAGTTAGTTAAATGATTGTCTTACAAAAGTAAAAGAATTGATTATGAAGGAACTGAAATGCCCGAAGTGTGGAAATGTTTTCAAGGTTGACGAAGCTGACTATGCATTTATTGTCAGTCAGGTAAAAACGGCTGAATTTGAAGCTGAAATAAATCGTCGCCTATCAGAACTTCATGAGCGACATAAGGCAGAACAGGAACTGGCAACTGCCAAGACAGAACAGACTTTCCAGTCTCAGCTTAGCAAAAAGGAGCTGGAATTGGGTGCTAAAGATGCTGAAATAGAGCGTCTAAAGAGCCAATTGGCACAAATTGAAGCTCAAAAGGAAACTGAGATGGCCACCGCTCTGGCTGCCAAAGACCAAGAGATAGCCCAGTTGAACTCTACTATTGCCCAAAGTGACAGTAAAATGCAGTTGGCAGTTATGGAAGAGCGAAACAAAGCTCAGCAGACGGTTCAGGCAAAGGATAATGAGATTACCCAGCTACGTTCTGCCGTAGAATTGGAGAAACGTGAGGCTCAGATTCATGAAGCAACCCTGATTAAACAGCATGAGGACCAGCTTCGTATGAAGCAGGAGCAGGTGGACTATTATAAGGACATGAAGACGAAGTTGTCAACCAAGATGGTGGGCGAAACGTTGGAGCAGCACTGCAGCATTCAATTCGAGCAGTTCATTCGTCCGTTGATGCCCAATGCTTACTTTGACAAGGATAATGATGCTACTGATGGCACCAAAGGTGACTTCATTTTCCGTGATTCTGAGGATGGCACAGAGTATATCTCTATCATGTTCGAGATGAAGAACGAGATGGACACAACGGCCACCAAGCACAAGAACGACGACTTCCTGAAGAAACTGGACGAGGACAGAAGGAAGAAAGGGTGTGATTTC
>Ga0247611_10011203_pt1 | contig 10375 bp, 9 predicted proteins | sample 177DNAGHGhighgp2_FD_192422 | JGI IMG/M metagenome (GOLD analysis project Ga0247611, IMG submission 192422) | Sheep rumen microbial communities from Palmerston North, Manawatu-Wanganui, New Zealand - 1770 DNA GHGhigh gp2 | ecosystem: Host-associated > Mammals > Digestive system > Stomach > Rumen ... | reverse complement strand
TGTTGACTTGATGCTTGTGGACGAATTTGCATTCTTGCCTGAAGAAGAAGCTAAGGACTTTATTAAGTCTGTGTTCCCGACCCAATCTGGTAGAAAGGATGCTATGATGATTCTTATTTCTACCCCGCATGGTATGAATGAGTTCTATAACATTTGGATGAAGGCTATTAGTGGTAACTCCAGTTATGTTCCTGCTAAGATTCAATGGTTCGAGATTCCAGGACGTGATGAAGCATGGCGTAAACGTATGATTCGTGACTTCGGTATTCAGATGTTCCAACAGGAATATGCTTGCCTTGCTGGTCATGAAATAATTACAGTAAAGACTGAAGAAGGAATTGAAATAACTGATACTATTGCAAATCTTTATCAGTTATGGATGGACGGATTTTTGAGGTAATAAATAACAATATGGCAAATTATAAACAACCCGGTTACGACCCAAGTAAAAATGGATATTGGAAAGGCACAGTAGATGGTGCTCCGAACTTCGGATATCCTAAAAATTATTTCTATGCAGATACCCTTAGATCTGTTCTAATTGGTTTTGCTAATTTCTTTAATGATTTAAAGGTTATTCGTTATAATGAATATGGCGAACCTGTAAAGACAATTAATGTTCCTATTAAATTTGGTCCTAGAATGAAATCTCATGACTTTAGGACTGAATTAGAGTCAGGAGACAAGTATTATATCTCTTTACCGAATTTGACTTACAGGCTTGATTCTATGCAGTTTGATTCAAATCGTGCAAAGGGTATATATGAACAACGTGCTTTCTATTCAGACGAGCTTCAAAGCGCTGGTCTTGTAGGCGATTATGAAGAAATGTTCTGGTCAGATGTTCAACCGACTCCATATAATATTACTACTACTATGGAATTGAAAGCTGAGAAGATGACAGACGCTGAACAAATAGTAGAACAGATTTGTGCAAGATTCAATCCAGCTTGTTTCTTCGACCTTAAAGAATTCTGGTTCTTTAATAAGCGTCGTAGTATCAAGATGAAACTTGAAAATGTTAACTGGACTATTGAAAGCGAATCCATGGGTGAAGAACAGTGGAGACAAATTACAGTTTCATTTAGTTTCTTGATTGAATGTGTTCTTTATAAGCCTATTAGAGATGCACAGATTATTGAAAGAATTAACACCTTTATTAACTATGATAGAGATAGTTATTTGTATCATGGTGTAACATTCGGTAATGCTGATGGTTCTTTAACTACGCCGCATGATTTTAGTAAAGTTTATGGAGTAAAGGTTGCTAATGCTTATGTATTAGATGGAACTCCTGAAACTACATTTGACTCAAAAACGTCAGCTTATACAACTGTTTATAAGTATAAGAATATTGATGAGCTTACAACTTATGATGCTGATGCTAAACGTTTAGTAAAGACAATTACTCGTTGGGTTCCGGCTTCTGAAAATATGTCTGCACATCCTGATATCAAATATAGGCATGACGCTTATGTTATTGACAAGAAAGATGAATATGACAGAATCACATCTGGTCACTATGAAGTTCATGATTATTATGCAGATGAATGGATGACTATTAAGGAATATGAATCTATGAATGGTTGGGGCCAAAATAATGATAGGTCTATTGAATTTGGCTCTAAGGTATTGATTGATAAAGATGGAAATCCTTACTCTGCTTATTATTCTCAATATAGCGAAGAAGGAAACTATACATCTGATTCTGCAAATTATCCAGGACCTGGTATAGATTATTATTATAACATAGAAACGGATAATGGTTTTAGACCGAAATTCGATTTCAGTGGTGGTAAATATTTTTAATAGTTATAAATTGCTATTTGTTCATTTTGATCTAAACCAGTATTAATATCACTACATGATATTACTGGTTGGTCAAATATTGAGTTTGATTTACATGATTTAATAAATAACTTATCTTTTAGTATATCAGGAATATATTTATTCATATTATTTTTTAAATAATTATAATATAAGCTTGCATAATACTTATTTGATAAGTATATTTTATTATTAGAAATTAAAAATGGACATAGTTCAAGTTTATCTTTTATAATTGTCATATAATAAGCTGCAATAGGTCCATTTAAATAATCAATTGTTGAAAAATCATCTAATATCATAATACTACCTGGAATTAAAGTAGTATATGCATTTTTTATATCTAAATAAACATCATCATATGTATGACTAGCATCTATATGACAAAAACGAACATTACTAATATTCAAATTTAATAAATTAGATGTGTTATCTATATAAAAATTAATATTATCATATAGTTTGTATATTTCTTGTGTTTTTTTAAAGAATGGTAAATTATCAATACCTATTAATTTTTCTGTATTCTTTAAGAAATTATACATGAATACAAAGCATTTCCCATAATATACACCTAATTCTAAAATGTTTCCATTAATATTAATTTCATTTTGATAATTTAATAGTATACTAAATAAAAACTTATTATTTTCATTAAACCAACCATTAATATCATCACAAATAGAATTATTTATTTTTTTATATATTATCATATTTTGATTTATAATTTTAATAATTTACCAATTTCAAAATCAACAATTGGATTAACAAAATTGAAATAGCCAGAATCAGGGGTAAATGTTAATTCACTTAAATATATTGTATTTTCTATATTATAAAAATCAACTCTAACAAATTTAAAAGATTTTGATAATATGTTAGCTAATGTTATCATTGCATCAAAATTTTCTATATAATAGTCTTTATAATTATATAATGTTTCATGATTATTATATGCATAATTTAATGGCATAAAGTTTAAATCTACAAAAGCATCTTTTCTTACTGTATCTCTATCAGTTATAATTTGACAAAATCTTGCATTTCCATTAAAACAAAAAAATTTATAATCTGTTTTAATATCCATATATTGTTCTAAAAATATTTGTCTATTAATATTTTTATATTGTAATTCATAACCACAAAACATAGAATAGTCTGTATTAATAAATGAGTGTAATTTTTTTATTGCTATATTAAAATTAAAATTTTCTTTATTATTACATATTATATTCATTGAACTGCCATGATTACATTTCAATACAAATTTATTAGGCAATTCAGAAAAATTTATATCATTTATATTATTATAAATTTTTAAAATTGGAATACATATATCTTTACCTAATTTTTGTTTACAAAAATCACGCAATAAAATTTTATCAGAACAATATGTTTTTAAATCAGTAACATCAAATATTTTTAAATATTGAATTTTTTCAGTAAATTTTGTTGGATTATCTAAATTTAATAATGCGCCATTCATATATTTTTTATATGCAGTCATTAAATTAAGTTTTAATTTTTGCATAAAATAATCATCTACTATTATTTTTGTTTTAGATATATCATCAGAATTATACGCTAAATTAGTAGATAATGCATATATTTTGCCTGAATTTAAATTTCTGAAAATTTTATTATTTTTTTCACCTATTGACAATAAAAACATCGTTTTTAATTTTAATATACTTGCTAAATAGCCAATAAATGCATCATCATTATTTTCTTCTATAAGTTTTGTATTACAATTTTCTAAAATATCTATACCAAAATCTTTAAAACAATTTGGCGGAAAAATCATTCCATAACCGCTGCTACCAAATTCAATATCATTGCATAACCAATGTGTCCAAGAATATATACAATTTTGATTTCCTAGAAATGAATTTACTAAAATATCAATATGATTCATGCAATAAATACAACCATCATCCATAGTTATTATTGGAATATCTGGATATTTGTTCATTGCATATAAAAATTTTTTATAAGATTTATAATTTTTATCAATCCATAATATTTCTAATTCTTTAATCAATAATAATTTATTTGGTAAGTCTTTTTCTTTATTTGGAAATTCTTCAGTAGATAAGGTTAAAATAAATTTATAATTATATTTTTTATTATACTTTAAGACACTTTTAATTGCATAATATGTTGTATTAATACGTTTTTTCCAAGAAGTCAACGCTATAATAAAATAATCAAAATTAATTTGTGATTTTATAATCATGAATCTATTTTATTTAATATATCTTTAATTTCATTCTTTTTTGTAATTGAATATCTAAATAAATTATAATTATTTATAGCATTAGAAATATACCATAAACGGTCAATATCTATACCTATTTTAAAGATATTTAAATTTTTTATTAAGTCTAATAATAAATCATTTGTATCTCCAAATGGATAAACAATAACATCGGGAGTTACATTATTTTTTATTGCATTTTTAAAATATGTAATTAAATCAGGTTTATTTATTTTTGTTGTTAATTTAGAATGATCAGTATGATTTGCTAAAAAATATTCAGATTTTATAATGTTAATAATTTCACTTCTTGTATAATTATTATTTTGATAATTAAAAGTATTATCAATTAATATATCATCTATTTTAAGTTCATCATTAATATTACCTGAAACTGGAATAACTAAAGCTAAACCTGGTTTTATATTATATTTTTAAATAATTCATATTTACAAGATTCTGTATAACAATCAACAGGAAAATCATCTATCATTATATTAAATGATTTTTTAGGTATATTATTATCGTTAATTTTCCAATTTATTAGGTCTTCCCATTTTACAGGAGTATAACCTTTATCTATCAAATATTTAAATATTTTATCTAATCTTTCTAATGATATGCAATACGAATTTTTATCTATATTTTTATCTGGCATATCTGTTAATAAATGTGCAGATAATAATACAACATGTGGATTTTTATCGCTTATTAGTTGATATTTTATTAAATTATTATAGTTATGCGTTATTATTTCGTAATTCAGTAGATTAATATCTGATTTAATAAAATTTTTATAATTGATATTAATATCATTTATTAGAGTAATATTATTTAATTGTATATAATTTTGTAAATAAAAATTTAATGTTTGACCATTACGTGAAACAAATAGATTATTTTTATCATCTATTAAAATTTCTAATGTATTAATTTCATTATTAGTATTTTCATATAAGACTGATAGATTATTATCATTTATAGTAATATCAGTAATTTTTAATAAATCTTTACAATTACCATCAGTTATAAAATCAGTATTTATATTATGATTATTTAGTTCTTTTACAAGCTCAGATATTTTTGAATATTTATTGATATCTATTTTTATATTGATAGTAGAATTTTTTAATATAAAAAAATTATTGTTTACTGATATGATAAAATTTTTAGAATTTTTTATAACAAAGGCAGTTGAACCTATATCATTTTTAAAATATTTATTTGGTTCTATTACATTACCAATATAAGTATCATTTAAAAATAAACTTACTTGTCTATAAAATACATTATTAAAATATATGATATTTCTGCGTTCATTTAATATATTATTTTTAAGATTAATTAAATTTATATAATCAGTTTTTTTATTATAATTATATTCAATATAGATGTAAATATTTTTTGATTTTTGTTTTATAATCATGATAATCCTAAATATATATAATATATGTTAATTAGGAATCTAATAAGTTCAGATATTAATATTATTGTTTGCGTTCATACAACAGATAATTATATATTAGATTTTGTACATTTATTTAAAAATAATAATTTAATATTTGTTAAAGATAGAATTAATTTTAATAATTATTCAAATATTAAAATAATTAATAGTAATATAAATGATAATGGTTTTTTTGCTGGAAAATGTCGTGATATTGGTGCAAATGATATAATAGATAAAGATATTTTATTTTTCGATGAAGATAAAATTCCATCAATTAATCCGATATCTAAAATAAATGAATTAAAAAATATATATGATGTTATAGTTTTTCCAGTAGAAGTAAATGACTTTAGAAAAATAAAATTTACTGAAGAACATGGATTAATTCCAAGAGAATATTATAATAAAGAAAGCTTTATTTTTACATGTGGAATCTATTTAAAAAAAGAAGTTATTAGAGATTTACGTATTTTAAATAAAGGTAGGATTTTTCATCCTATATTTGACGGTATTTGGGGTGGAGAGGATGATTTCTTAGGAGATGAGATTTTAGCATTAGGCTATAAAATAGGTTATATTAGAGATATTGTATTATCTGGAAAAGTTACTGATGGTATAGCAGAAAGACCATATGAGTTAATTGAATCAGATAAACGCCGATTGTATTTACGAAAAGCATTATCTCCTATTTTTAATGAATCATCTGATAATAAAATAGAATGGGGTATTAGAAAAATTAATAATCTTAATGAAATAAGTGAAAAATTATATTTACATTATTGTAATTATATAAAATAAAAGGTAATTAAAAATTACCTTTTTATAAATTATTTATGTAATCATTATATAAATTAAATAATTCTGGCTGTATTGCAATATTATATTTTATATTATCATATACATCATAAATTGTATCTATTTTATAATTTGAATTTACATAATTTGTGAGAATATCTGGAAATTTATAATTATTTATTTTATTTTGATATTCAATAACTGATCTGTATTTATAATGTGCAATAAAAACATCAGAATTTATTATTATAGGTCCGTTATAATATAAGCCTTTAATTGATTTATTAGCAGTATAATTAAAAGCATCACATATATTATTATCTTTTTTACTAATTGGATTATGAACAGTTCCAACTATATTATAATTAAACGGTTCTTTTTCTGATTTATGTAATTGTTCAACGGTTCCATCTTCATTAATTAGACATGGATTTGCATTATCATTACAATAAAGATGTCTTATATCTGTATTTACTATTGTCTTTATTAAATGTATTTGATCAATTTTAGTATTTATGCCAAATGATGTATAGATATACTTATTAAGATATAAATCATCTGGTATATTTTTAAATATAGTTTTTGAAAACATCATATGCCATTCAAATGAATATTTATAGGCAAAATGATTTTCTTCCATATATTTTAAAAATGTATTTATGTTATGATCAAATTTTTCAGAAATATATAAAAATTCATCATCATCTATAGGTAATACCCATTTTGCTTGTGAATTGTTTACATATTCATTATATATTTCTGACTGTAATAATATTTCTGGCTTATGTTTATAAGTTACATTTTCAAATTTACTAAATTTATTAAAACGATTATCTGTATAATTATCAATTAAAATAATGTGGTCAAATTTAAGTATATTAATATACCAATTAATAAAACCATAAAGATTTTTTAAATTATCAGAGTTTGTTATTAATATTATTTCAGTATTATATTTTTTCTTAATTGTATTATGCTTCTTAAAATCGAAATTAACATAATTGTCAAAATCTCTACAATATAATACATTAGGAAATAAATGTGTTGTATTATTTTTTACAATCATAATATTTTAGACTTCATCTTATTTATATCAGGAATATATGGAATAAATAATTCTTTAATTTTATTATATTTTATAAAATTACCATGATTATAAATATCTTCAATTACATCAATTTCATATGTTTTGTAATAATTAGCTAAAACATCTTTAAACTTATTATGTAAACATTTATTTATATGTTCTTCTTGTGTTCTATATTTAAAATGTGCAATAAAGTATTTAAAGTTTTGATCAATAATATTAAAAGATTCGTAAATATCACAAGCATATGTATAATTATTAAGCGATATATTTAAACTTGGCTTAATATCATTATCTACAATAGTTAATGGATTATGAACAACGGATATATTGTAAAACTTATCAGTAAATTTTGGATATACACAATTAAATCGTCCATTAATAATTGGATTGCTTAAATCAACACAAACTACATCATTATTTTTATCATTATATAAATAATGCTTATATTTATTATTTACAAATGTCTTAAAGAATGTAGATGTTGGGAAATATTTAGACTCACATTTTATACTATTCATTGTTGGATCATAATAATCAAACAATATAGGCCATGGTGTATTATCTTTATTTTTAATTAATTTTTCTGAATAAAAATTAATCATACATAAAGACAATTTATATTCATTAATATGACTATCTAAAATAGAATCAAGCGTTTCATTATTTAAGTAAATATATTCATCTTCATCTATACATATAAGCCATTCTGCCATAGATTTAGGCTGATATTTATTAAAAATTAATTCTTGATTTCCTTCTGGTTCATAATAATATCTTATATCAAATGCTTTACATATATTTTGTAATAATTTTTTACTTTCTTCATCATTACAATTATTATGAACAACAGTTATTTGAGATATTTTTATGATAAATTTATGATAATAAATCCAGTCTATTAGATTACTAAAATTGTCTTTTGTAGAATTGGTCATTAATAAAATTTCAGATTTATACATAAAAGAATTTTTATTATGTCCATTAAAATCTAATGACATATCTATTAATTTTCTAGGAATTACTCCTATTGATTTTGGTACAGTAGTATTATGTTTAACTATCATAATATTTTATTTATTATTAAATTTTGAATTATAAAGTTTTATAATATTTTTAAATTTGTCTTTATCTTTAATTTCTACATAAATATCCAGTAATGGATTTTTATTAGATAGATAATAATTTTTATATAAATTATTTAAGAACTTATAATTTATAAATTTCCATGTTAATTCTTTATTTTTTCGTAAATTATAAGTTATCCACCAATCTTCTGAAATCCAATTACTTGAATTTTTTATATCATCTTCTGTAATATTTAATACATTTTTATTTTTAAAAAAACTAGGTTTTAAAATTTCAAATTTACCTATAACTCTTTTATAATTTATATCATACCAAATTGGATTTTCTGGTGGCCAACCAAAATTATATGTTATTATAGTATCATTAGTTTTATTAAAATAACTAAATAATCTATATGTTTTATATAGATAATATTTATCATATAAAACATCATCATCTAAACTATAATATACAATATTATCATTCCAATGTTTCTTTAAAATAGGTATATTCTTTTTAAATTGTTTAATATTATCCTTAACCCATAATATTTTAAAAAAACTATATTTTTTAAGATAACTAAAAATAAATTGTGGTAAGTCAGCTTCTTTATTCGGAAAATCTACTTCTGATAAAACCAAATAAAATATATCAGGTTGTAAAACTTGTTTACAAATATGCCATAAAGGACATTCTATATAATTTATGCGTTCTTTCCATGTAGTCATTCCACATATTAAAATGTCGTTTTTTAAAATTGGTTTATAGATAGTATTTAATATAGGTGTATTAATTATCATTAGTTAATATTTTATTACTGTAAAATATTTTAAAAATATATCATGCGGTTTTATATTTTTATTTATATATATCGTAATATTTGGTATTTTATTTTCTGCTTCTATTTTATTTTTTATTTTATTTAATAATTCTATATAATTGTCACAATAATTATATGTAATATATCCTTCGATAGGTTTAGTATTATATAATTCAGTAAATATTTTATCATATTGTAAATCTAAACCAGTCCAAACAATATTTGCTGTAACATATGAATCTATTGGTTCATAAACACTATAATAATTACGTTTCGTAGAGTTGTTGTCTGATTTTATTATCATTTTTACAATATCCTATATTATATAATAACCTAGCATAATTAAAATAATTTTTTATATCTTGGCATTTTGGAAATTCATTTTTATAATTTGTTGGTCTTGCAGCATATCTTGAATTCATTTTTGTATAGAATTCTTTCCAAGATTTATGATAATAATGATAAATTATAGCATCATCATTCATAAAATTATAATCGAATTTATGAATAGCTTTAATATCTATGAGATTATTATTGACATCTTTTGTATTTACTAATGGAAATGCATAATGGCATTGCATTTTTTCTATTTTTTGTCCAGTTTTATAGAAACATTTTGTCCATGAATCAATTTCTATAAATTGCGTAAATAAGAATGTTTTTATTTGAGTTGTTTCTGGTGTATCTGCTCTTTCAATAGGACATGGATTTCCAGCAATTTTTGTCCAATATATAGCAATATTATCACACTGTAATTTTTCCGATTTTTTTGTTATAAATTCATTTACATTTTTATATTTTGGACTTAGCCATAAGAATTCATCATCATCACAAAAAAATACCCAATTATATTTAGATTGATTATAATGAGTCAATTCTAAATTTAATTGGTCTGGATATCCAGCTATTTTAAAATATGAAATATTATTATATTGCTTTGTTAATTTTTCAATATCTACTGGACTTTCATTATCGTAAATTGTTATATGATCGAAACCTAGCTTTATATAATATTCAATCCATTCTTTTATATCATAATAATAAGAACTTCTTGTTAATAATACAATTTCA
>Ga0247611_10011202_pt1 | contig 10377 bp, 15 predicted proteins | sample 177DNAGHGhighgp2_FD_192422 | JGI IMG/M metagenome (GOLD analysis project Ga0247611, IMG submission 192422) | Sheep rumen microbial communities from Palmerston North, Manawatu-Wanganui, New Zealand - 1770 DNA GHGhigh gp2 | ecosystem: Host-associated > Mammals > Digestive system > Stomach > Rumen... | reverse complement strand
CATAACTCTTGAGGACACTAATGGTAATCGTAAGCTCTATAAGAAGCGATATGAAGAGAAGATCGATAATGTTGCGGCTATGATGGATGCTTACGTAGCTTACAAACTAGCAAAGGATGATTTCGAATGATTTATGATGGTATAATATTTAAACCTCCACTTAATGAATTATATCATAATGGTGTACGAGGTCAAAGATGGGGTGTACGTAATGGACCTCCTTATCCGTTAAAAGTCGGAGCACATTCTAAATCAGAGATAAGCGCAGGTTGGCAAAAAAGTGTTAAATCTATAGATACTAAGACTGGAGGATTTATTAATCCTAAACATATTAAATCCAAAAGTTTTCATGATTCTGAAGTAACGTTGGCGAGAGGACAAAATAATAGCGTTCAAGAAATAGAGAGAAGAGTTCGTAGAGATGGATCATATTCATATCCAACACCTGCAAAAGTTATTAAAGATTTTGCTAATGATCTAGGTAAAAATCCATATGAAATGGAACCAGAAGATTTCAATGAAGCAACAAAACACGTTAATCCTAATTATGGAGAAAGAGGAACAACCAATAATTGCACAAGAGTTGCTGCAGCTATGGAATTAAGAAATAGAGGATATGACGTTATAGCAGCAAGATCACATACAGGTGCTTCTGCATTTGAGTATGAAACATGGTTTAAAGGAGCTAAAACAAAAGGATATTCAAGTTCAGATGAATGTATGAGAGATTTACTAAAACAAGGCGATGGAGCTTCTGGGTCTATAAATGGATATTTTGGTGAAGGTCTTGGTAGTGGTTCTGGAGGACATGCTTTACATTGGTCTATAAATGGAAGACATGTTGAAATACAAGATGGACAAAATGGTGAAACTTTTGGTAGTTTTAAAGAAGCGTGGGATCATTATGGATTTAATAATGGTGCATGCTTCGCTACAAGATTAGATAATTGCGAACCAGATTGGGATGTTATGGATGAAGATTCTGTATTTGGAATCGGATCTAATAGAGGAACTAGAAAATGGCGCCAAAATGGTAAAATATTTGATAATTTTTAGAGGATTATTTATGAATAACTTGATTATAGAAAAAATAAAAAATCAGATATTAAAAAATAAAGATGGTCTAATATTAAATCACATTTATGATTATGGAGACAACTGGCTAGTATCTGTAAAAACCAAGAAAGATTCAGATCTTATGGACCCTTATTATATAGCTAATAAGAAAACTTTGAAACTTGAATCTTTTGCAATGTTGAATGATCTTCCAGGATTTAATAAAGCATTGAAAAATAAAGTTTACTAAGGAGAATCATTATGCAACAATATACACCAACACCAGATTTTTATAATGATTACATTCAACACTTCAATCCTTTCCACGATCCTAGAAATGGTCAATTCACAACAGGACGCGGAGGAGGATCTATATATTATTCATCGTTGCCTAGAAAAGTTGCAGCAAAAAATGTAGCCGCAGACAATCAAGACATGTTTAATGATATTTTATATAGAAATAAATATGGAAAAGATAAAGTAGAGAAGAAGAAAGCGATGAAAGATTTTAAAAAAGCTGTTCGAGAATTATCTAATGAATTTAGTGTTCCTAATAATATAGTTGAAAAATATGCTAAAAGAGGTTTCGAAGATAGAGAACGTTATATAGAAGATTCTAAAAAACAAGCTGAAAATAACAATAAGATAGCGGGATCTGATTTCGATGGAGATGGAGCTAGAGTTGCTAAACAAAAAGTAAAAGATCTTAATAAAGATATTAAAAAAGTATATAAAGTAGCGGGATCTGATTTCGATGGAGATGGAGCTAGAGTTGCTAAACAAAAAATAGATAATGAAGTAAAAAGAGCTAGAAAAACAGGAATGTATAATATGGAATTTCTTGAGAGAAATTTAGATCTAGATCCAGAAACAGAAACACAACTTAAAGGTAAAGCTCTTGATGACGCTTATAGAAAGTTTTTAGAAGACGAATTAAAGAAAAACAACAAGTAACTAAAAGAAGCGCACTCACATTAAAAGGAGGAAACACCAAATATGCAGCCTAAAAATTTTAAGGATAAAATTACATCAGAATTAGATGCTTCATGCGATTATATGAAAGAAGCTATAAATTATTTAAAATCTTATCCTAAATGGTCTAAAAATTTTAATAGAATGGCTGAAGATAGATATCAGCATGCCGAAGAACTATATAAAATGTTTATGGAACTTTATATAGACACAAAAGACCAAGATGCATATATGAATTCTATAAGAGATGCAATAATCGAAACGTTTGCAACTAAAACCAGATATATAGATGGCTATAGAGCAACTTACGATTTAATTGTTGGTTCGGAGGAGACACAAGATGAGCGAGATATTACAGACGGATGAATCGGTTAGATTGTATGAATATGAGCCATACAAACCCGATCTTGATGATTATGTTGCCCACTTCAATCCATTTCATGATCCTAGGAATGGACAGTTCACTTTTAGAAGAGGCGGCGGAGGAAGTGTAACAACAGCAAAGAAAAAATCTTTAGGTCAGAGAATACATGATCATAGAGTTAATAAAAAGAGAAAAGCTTCTTTAGAAAAAGCACGAGCTACCAGAGCAAAAAATATAGAGACTAGGAAAGCAGAAGCTAAATCTAAAGAAGATATTGAGAAAATGAGAGAAGAAGCTATAAAGAAAAATGATCTCGTTACTATGTATAAAAATGCTGATAAATTTTCTAGAAATGAAATAGAGAATGCATTAAATAACAAACAGACATTAGATAGATTAGCTTCAGAAGTTGAGAAAATGACTCCAAAACCAGTAGTTAAAGAAAGTGCTGGTAGGAAGATGGCTAGAACTGCTAAGGAATCTGTAAAAAGAGGATTGGGAAATGCTGCTAAATCAACATTAACAACTGTTGCTGAAAACGCTCTTAAGATGACCGCTCAAGAGTTAGTTACAAGAGCTGCCGGCGGAACAAAGACTGAATTTAGTAAATTATCACCAGATAAAAAGAAGCAGATAATTATGCAGTTATTTAGGGAGAAGAAGAAATGACTTATGATTATGTTAGTATCAAACCACCTTTAAACGAAGACACTTTAGCTCATTATGGCGTTAAAGGCATGAAATGGAAAAAGCGCCTTAAAGGAAAATATTATAAAACTAAGAGTAAGATTCAGGGAGCGTTAGCAAATACCAAAGGAAAAAATCCAATTCCAGAAGATTTTCTACCAGGTTTGGAGAGGCTCGATTCTCAATATTATTTAACTAAAAAGAAGATGTATGGACGAGCTAATTTCTTATCTGGTCAGGAAGGAGCTAAAAGAGTAAGACTACTAAATTAAATATTAAACAAAATCGGGTCTACATTAAAAAGGATCGACCTAATCATTTATCAGGTCAAACTGGTTCTAGAAAGATCACAACTACAAAAGTAAGAAAAAGGAGAAAAATAGCATCTTCAAAATAAGGAGTAAACTATGGGTTTAGGTGAAAGACTTAAACATAGTTGGAATGCATTTATAAATCCTATAGAAAGTTTTAAATACGATTATGGAAGAGCGTCATATATCAATCCTAATAATGTTAGAATGACATCTAGCAATGTGCAATCTATTGTGATGCCTGTGTATAATCGTATAGCTTTGGATGTAGCAGCTTTAGATTTTAAACATGTTAGATTAGACAATTCAAACGAACGCTTTGAAGAAGTAGTGGATGACGGTTTGAATAGATGTCTAACATTAAATCCAAATAAAGATCAAATATCAAACAATTTTATACAGGATGTTGTATTAAGTATGTTTGATGAAGGAGTAGTTGCTGTAGTTCCTACAGATACAACTATAAATCCTAAACAATCTGATGGATTTGATATAAATGAAATGCGAGTTGCCAAAATAATACAATGGTATCCAGACTATGTAAAGGTAAAGATTTATAATGATAAAACCGGGGAAAAACAGGATATGATGTTTCCTAAATCTATGATATCTATCATTGTTAACCCGTTTTATGTAGTCATGAATGAACCAAATTCAGTTGCTAAACGTCTTATAAGAAAACTTAATATCCTGGATGTAATAGACGAGCAATCCGGATCTGGTAAATTAGACATGATTATACAGCTACCTGGCGTCATTAAGACTGAAGCTAGAAGAAAAGCCGCAGAAGATAGGCGAAGAAATATTGAGGATCAGTTAGCTGGTTCTAAATATGGAATAGCTTATATCGACGGTACAGAGAAAATAACACAGTTAAATAGATCTATAGAGAACAATCTACTTAATCAGATTACATTCTTAACGAGTATGCTATACAGCCAGTTCGGAATAACTGAAGAAGTATTGAAAGGGACCGCGGATCAACAAACTATGTTAAATTATCATAACAATACCGTTGTACCTGTAGCCACAGCTATTGTAAAATCAATGTTATGTAAATTCATTAGCAAAACTGCAAGAACTAGACACCATTCTATAATGTATTTCAAAGATCCATTCAGAAATACGCCGGTTAGTCAGATTGCAGATATGGCTGATAAGTTTACTAGAAATGAAGTAGCTTCATCTAATGAAATGAGGTCTGTAATTGGTTGGAAGCCAATAGACGATCCAAGAGCTAATGAGTTGAGAAACAAGAATCTTAATGCTGAAGCTGGATATGATCCTATGACAACAACTGATTCAGAAGAAAACGAGGAAGGAGGTAATATGGCCGGTCTGCCAGGAGACGTTGGCAAATTAAAACTTTCCGAGTTAAGAAATTTGGTACAAAAGCAATAATTAAAGGAGGAAGACTTCAAAATGAGTAGGAAGAATTTTGATTTTAGTGGTTGGGCTACTCGAAACGATATTGAATGTGCCGATGGTTTGACCATTCGTCAGGATGCTTTCGCTGATTGTGACGGTATAAAAGTACCATTAGTATATATGCACGATCATAAAGATCCTGAAAATGTTTTGGGTCATGCTATACTCGAAAATCGTGAAGATGGAGTATATTGTTATGGCTCATTTAACGATACCGAAAAAGGTCAGATGGCTAAAGCCCTTGTAGCGCATGGAGATATTACATCGCTTTCGATCTTTGCTAATCAGTTAGTAAAGAGAGGTAAAGATGTTCTTCATGGTGCAATAAGAGAAGTATCGCTTGTTCTTGCAGGAGCAAATCCTGGAGCAACTATAGATTTTCCTGTTCTCCAGCATTCTGATGGATCATATGAAGATATAGAAGATGAGGCTATAATTAGTTATAAACAGCCACTTTCCATGTCTGATGAATTAGCTCATTATTTCGATGATGAAGAAGAACTTTATCACGATGATGTTGATGAAGAACCTGAAGAAGTTGAGGATGAAGAGCCAGAAGAAGAAGTTGAGGACGAAGAATCCGAAGAAGACGACGAAGTTACAGTTGATGATGTTATAGATTCTATGACTGAAGAACAGCAGCAGGTTGTTAGTGATTTAATGGACCTTGCATATCAGCAAGGAATAGAGGAAGCTTCTGGTGAAGAAGTAAAACAGTCTTACATGAATGAAGGAGGAGACACAATAATGCATAAGAATGTTTTTGAGAAATATGAAGATGATAAGGTTCTGCAGCACGGTATAGATGTTGAGGAAGCTACCAACATACTTAGCGAAGCTAAGAACAACGGTCAGTCGCTTAAGGCTACATCACTTGCTCATAGTATTGAGGATATTGACTGGCTTTTCCCTGAAGCTAAAACGGCTTCACCTACACCCGAGTGGATTAAGAGAGATACTGGTTGGGTATCTGGAGTACTTAACGGTGTTCATCATACTCCTTATTCTCGTATTAAGAGTCGCTTCGCCGATATTAGAGAAGACGAAGCTAGAGCTCGTGGATACATTAAGGATGAGTACAAGAAAGAAGAGACCTTCTCGCTGCTTAAGAGAACAACTACACCTCAGACAATTTACAAGAAGCAGAAACTCGATCGTGATGATATAATTGATATTACGGATTTCGATGTAGTAGCTTGGATCAAGGCTGAGATGAGAATGATGCTTGACGAGGAAATAGCTCGTGCTATCATGATCGGTGACGGAAGACTTGCGTCTTCAGAAGATAAGATTAAGGAAGAGAATATTCGTCCTATTTGGAAGGATGACGAGCTTTACTCTGTAAAGGTTAAGGTTACTTATGCAGCAGGCGCTGATGATAATGCTAAGGCACAGGCTAACATTAAGGCTCTTATTAAGAACCGTAAGCTTTACAAGGGTAGCGGAAATCCGAAGTTCTACACAACAGAGGATGTTCTCGCTGATATGCTTCTTATCACAGATACAACTGGTAGATTCATTTATGAGTCTGTTCAGAATCTTGCTAACAAGCTTCGTGTATCTGAGATTGTTACTGTTCCGGTATTTGATAACCAGACAAGACAGGAAGGTGGAAAGACATACGCTCTTCTTGGTATTATGGTTAACCTTGCAGACTACAATGTAGGTGCTGATAAGGGCGGAGCAATCAACATGTTTGATGACTTCGATATCGATTACAACAAAGAAGTATATCTGATCGAAACAAGGATCTCCGGTGCACTTACAGTTCCGTTCTCTGCATTGGTTCTTGAGACAGAAGTAGCTAACGGTTAATTTGATTTATAAGGAGGAATAATCTTATGAAGATTTTCGGTAAAGGTTCTCAGAAGTATGCGACAGAAGTACTTTATGTTAATAGTAGCAAGCTGTACTTCGACGCAGCTCATACAAAAGAAGTAAAGAGAGCAGATGTTAAGAAGCTTATGCCTAGTCAGGTTGTTGTTGCTAGTGCAACAGCTTATGATGCTGTAACATCTATTCTTATTGATGGTTCGAAGGTTGTAGTTGGAGAGACACAGTACTCAGTAGCTGAATAAGACCTTCAAAATAAGGAGTAAATTATGAGATATTATGGAAAAATCGGCTACACTGAAAATGTAGAGAAGAAACCAGGATTAATCGAACAGCATATAGTGTTCAAGCCATCTAAAGGTGATGTTGTAAGAAATTATAAACGGAACCAGGATGGTTCTAAAGTTAATTCGGATATTGTAATTAATGACTCTATAAGCATTGTAGCCGATCCATATGCTCGTGAGCACTTCTTTAATATTAAATGTGCAGAATGGCAAGGAGCTTTATGGAAGGTTTCTTCTGTAGAAGTACAATATCCTAGACTTATATTAGAATTAGGAGAAGTGTATAATGAAGAAGTGGACTGAACTACAAGAAATACTTCAAGGCATTATTGGTGATAAAGGAAAAGCATATTTCCAACCACCAGAAAGCCTTAAATTGAAATATCCTTGCATAGTGTTTAATAGAACTAATGCACTAACTAATTATGCTGATAATAAGCCTTATCAGATAACAAAAAGATACACAATAACGTTAATGACAAAAACGGCAGACAATGATGAATTTGTTGATCAATTGCTACAGTTACCGATGTGTACATATGATAGACAATTTATCAATGATAACATTGTTCATGATGTTTTTAACATTTATTTTTAAGGAGGACAAAACATGTCTAAAATAGTTTGGGATGCTGTCGGTGAGCATAAATATGAAACCGGTATAGATCATGGCGTACTTTATCCCATGAATGTTTCTACTGGAGCATATGATAATGGTGTGGCTTGGAATGGACTTACATCAGTTTCAGAGTCTCCTTCAGGTGCTGAGTCTAATCCTCAGTATGCTGATAATATTAAGTATCTTGATCTTATGTCTGCAGAGGAATTTGCAGCCACAATCGAGTGCTTTACATATCCTAAGGAATGGGAAGAGTGTGACGGATCTGCTTCACCTCTTGAGGGTGTTAACGTTTATCAGCAGACAAGAAAGACTTTTGGTCTCTCATACAGAACCAAGATTGGTAACGATGTAAATCCGGATGCTGGTTATAAGCTTCATCTGGTATACAATTGTAAGGCTACACCTTCAGAGAGAGCTTACAATACTGTAAATGATTCTCCTGAAGCACTTAGCTTCTCATATGAAGTATCAACAACCCCTATCGAGGTTCCTGGTTATAAGAATACATCTCTTATGACGATTGATAGCACAAAGTTTGTTACAGATGCAGCTAAGGCTCGTCTTGCAGCTCTTGAGTCGATTCTTTATGGAACAAACTCAACACCTGGTTCAGCTGCTGTATATGAAGAGGATACGGAAGCAGTATTCAATCCTTCAAAGACATATTACACCAAAACCGGCGATGTCTACACAGCATTTGATATCTTTGAAGTAACGTCTGATACATCATTTGATGCTGGTAAGACATACTATGAGAAGAATGGTGATGTTTACACAGTTACTGCTGATTCAACAATGGATGAATCAAAGACATACTATACGATAAAGGATAAGACAGGAACATACTACACACTTAAGACACCTGCAGTTCCTGCAACGGAAGCAACGAATCCTCGTCTTCCTCTTCCTGCAGAAGTAATTCAGATCCTTAGCGAGAATAACGGCTGATAATACTTCAAAATAAGTAGGTTTTGTGAAGGGGCTTCTTAATTGAGGCCCCTTTTATCATGAAAGGAGATTTAATATGTTTAATCATACTATTAAGTATACGGATTACAATGGACAGGAAAGAAGTGAGCAGTTTTACTTCAATCTTTCAAAAGCAGAATTGATGGAAATGGAGCTTAGTACCCAGGCTGGCGTTGAAGAAATGATAAGAGTCCTTATTGCAACTAATGATAATGCTAGAATTGTTAAGGTATTTAAGGATCTTATTCTTAAGTCTTACGGTATTAAGTCAGAAGATGGTAGAAGATTCATTAAGTCTGATGAGCTTAGAAATCAGTTTGAACAATCTGAAGCATATAGTGAGTTCTTTATGCAGATGGTTGCTAATGAGGATAATCTTCAGACTAAGTTTATAAATGGTGTAATATCTGGAACGAATGTTCCTAATATGGATGAAAAAGAAGCTATAAATAAGCTTAAAGAATTAGGATATGATACAACAGCTATTGAGAATGCAGCAGCTAATAAGTCAGCAGATGTTGTATCTATAGATTCTGCAAAAGAGTCGTCAGATTCTAATTCATAATGCCTAAAATCATAACAGTACCTGAGCAAGAAATGTTTAATAATAAAACACAGGAATTCTATACTACTAAATCGGCGACGTTTAAGATAGAACATTCCTTGGTTTCAATAGCCAAATGGGAATCCAGATGGCATGTAGCATTTTTGGATGACAAAGTTGAAAAAACAAATGAGATGATGTTGGATTACATTAAATGTATGACAATATCCCAAAATGTTGATCCAGATGTCTACAAACATTTAACTCCTGAAAACATTAAAGAGATTAATGATTATATAGGAGATCCGATGACCGCTACAAAATTTGTTGAAGACAATAGATCAGTTGGCAGGAGCGAGTTTGTTACTAATGAACTTGTGTACTATTGGATGATTGCTCAGAATATACCTCTGGAATGTGAAAAATGGCATTTTAATCGTTTAATGACCCTTATAAGAGTATGTGCTGAAAAGAATAAAGAGCCTAAAAAGATGAATAAACGAGACATACTTAATCGTAACAGAGCATTGAACGAGGCTAGAAAGAAAGCCCATAAGACTAGAGGTTAAATTATGATACGAGTTAAAGTAAAAGGAGATTGGGATAAAACAACTAAATGGTTGGATAACATAATCTCCAGACATAATTTTAAAGTTATGGAAAAGTACGGTAGAGAGGGTGTAGCAGCCCTCTCCGCCGCAACTCCAGTTGATACAGGTTTAACTGCTTCATCTTGGGATTATCGAATCGATCAAAATGAGCAGGGTATTTCATTGGTTTTTATAAATTCTAACAAAACCAAAACAAACATACCAATTGCTATACTTCTTCAGTATGGACATGGAAATGGACGAGGTGGTTATGTTAGAGGTAGGGATTTTATAAATCCTGCAGTTCAGCCAGTATTTGATAAATTGGTTGAAGATTTGTGGAAGGAGGTAATTGTTCAGTGAGTCAAGTTGATGACAGAATAGTAGCTCTAGAATTTGACAATAAACAATTTGAATCCGGAGCTAAGCAAAGCCTCCAGACTATAGAAAATCTTAAAAGTTCTATGAAATTTGACGATATGTCAAAGAACTTAGCAGATTTTAGTAAAAAAGCAACAAAAGATTTAGATTTAACGAAAATTGGAAGTGCTGTAGAAGCGCTTAGAGATAGATTTTCAGCAAGCGGAATCGCGGGAATAGAAGTTATTAAACGACTTACAAATTTCGCGATGGATGCTGGAAAAAAGATAACACATACTCTTGCTAAACCATTTGATATAATGATAACAGGTGGTAAATCAAGGGCGGCAAATA
>Ga0247611_10011201_pt1 | contig 10377 bp, 17 predicted proteins | sample 177DNAGHGhighgp2_FD_192422 | JGI IMG/M metagenome (GOLD analysis project Ga0247611, IMG submission 192422) | Sheep rumen microbial communities from Palmerston North, Manawatu-Wanganui, New Zealand - 1770 DNA GHGhigh gp2 | ecosystem: Host-associated > Mammals > Digestive system > Stomach > Rumen... | reverse complement strand
CAAGTGCGAGCAAAGCGAAGCAAATATCCTTCACCTGATAGCAGTTTGCAAGCATCTGCTACCATTTGCAAGCAGATGATATCAGATGATAGCAAATGTCCCCGTAATCCAATCCAATCCGAATCCTTATCCAATCCGAATCCGTATCCGAATCCAATGCTTGACGATTCCACCGCCGCCGAAATCCAGCACGACCATGACCGGATATTAACCGCCGCAGAAGATGCCGGATTCAAGATGAGCAATACGGTCCGGGCCAGGCTGATTGCCTTATACGCAGACAACGGTCTTGAAAAGATGCTGACCGGGTTCAATGAATGCGCTACGCACGGTGCACCGACTATTGCGTATCTGGAAGCTGTGCTGAAAGGCACCGGCAAGAAGAGACCGCAGATGAAGATTCTTCCTGCTCAACAGTACGAACAACGGGATTATTCCGGCGTGCAGGCTGAATTAATAGCTGAGCAGGATCGTGAAATGGAAGAATATATGAAGAAAGAAAGCGGGTAATAGCGTTTTAACCTGGATGCTGAATAAGAACCGAAAAATGGTTGACTGGAAAGCGGCTGTGCGAACATGGGAGCATAACGAACGGGAACGGCAGGAAAAGGAACATCACCAGTACGAAGACCTGCCGTATTAAGGAGAAATAATGAAGTGTGAATTATATAACGACAGTTTTCAGAACTGGAAAAGCTACCCGATTCAGAAAGCGCAACTGATTATTGCGGACATTCCGTACAATCTGGGCGATATGGCATACGGAAGCAATCCTGCGTGGTACATCGACGGGGATAACCGGAACGGCGAGAGCGATAAGGCAAAGAGCACGTTTTTCACATCGGACGGGTATTTCAGGATCAGCGAGTATTTCATGTTCTGCTCCCGACTGATGAAGCCGGAACCGAAGCAAGGGAAAGGCGGTGCGCCGTGCATGATCGTGTTCTGCGCATTCCAGCAGATGAACGATGTGATTCACTGGGCGGCGGATGCAGGGTTCGGGAAGTATATCCCGCTGACGTTCATTAAGAATTATTCTGCGCAGGTGTTAAAGGCAAACATGAAGATCGTTGGCGCAACAGAATATGCGCTTGTTTTGTACCGTGACCGGCTGCCGAAGTTCAATAACGACGGCAAGATGATTTTCAACTGGATGCAATGGGAGCGTGACGGGAAGGAAATCCCGAAGATCCACCCGACGCAGAAGCCCGTGAACCTGCTGAAAAGGCTGATCGGGATCTTTACAGACATCGGTGATGTTGTGATTGACCCTTGCGCTGGGTCAGGCTCAACGCTCCGAGCAGCGTTTGAAATGCGCAGGAACACATACGGATTCGAGATTGACAGGAAATTTTACCAGCAGGCAAAGGAAAAGATGCTTGCGCCAGACGTAACGAACACGATCACCTTTGACGATATTCTGCTTGAGCAGGCAAAACACGAGCAGATGCGGCTTGCGGGGGTGGGCGGATGAACATTGACCGTTTCTGGGTCTGGATTGTAATCAAGGACAGCGAGTATTTACAGTGTGCGATAAACGGTCGCCCGAAGTGGTCAGTAAACAGATCAGACGCTGCGCCGATTGACTTCTTCACGGATGCGCTGGCGGTTGCTGAAAAGGTCGGCGGGGAGGTTCGGAGAATGAACACGATCACGCAGGGCATGAAATAGCAGCAAAAATCGCGCGATTTACCCGTGCCCGGTATCAAGGATGAGTATTTATCCAACCAATAACAAACCGCCGTAAAAACGGCGATAAATGCGAAAGAAGGTCATATCGATGAGAAGGACTGACTTGCCGGTGATCATCGGCAAGGGACTGCGGAAGGGTGTCTGCGCTGGGCGGTCTGAACTGATGAATGGCGGGGTTGACCTGTATATCGTCTGGCTGAAGAACAAGATCGAAAGCGGAGCCAGGTTCACCGGGGAAGATGTGTACAAGGTGAATGCGATCCTTCACTTCTGTGACAAGGAAAGCGTGAAGCGGACGATTGATGTTTTGACGGATATCCTGATGAAATGGGGCGATTGGGATGAACGATGCCATTTTTGATAGCACAAGAATTTGCCCGGTCTGCGGAAGGGAGTTTTATACGCCTGATCCGGAAACATGGGTCTATAAGAAGTCCAGGGGAAACAAAAGCCGGATTTATTTCTGCCGTTACTCATGCAAAAAGGCATACGAGCAAGGCAGTGAACTGACCGGGCGTGGAATGAGGGTTTCCGTTAAGAAGCGGCAGATTTGGAAAGCACTCGATGACGGTTTATCCGTTAGGGAAATAGCAATTTTGCTTGACGTTCCACCGAAGCAGGTCAGCTATTACAAATCGCGATGGGTACCGAAGGAGGCATAAAGATGGACAACGATTGCCGGAACTGCAAGCACGCAAAGGACAAGTTTCATGATTCATGTTACTGCACGTATTACGGCTATATTCGGTCAAAGCCGAAAAAAGATTGCTGGGGTTGGGAACAGAGAACAGAAAAGGATAACAAGGAGGAAAAAGAATGAACTCGCTGCATATTATCGGAAATTTAACGAAGGACCCTGAACTCCGAACCACCACAACCGGGTTAAGCGTGTGCAGCTTCACCGTAGCGGTTAACCGAAAGAAAACGAAGGACGGCCAGCAGGAAACCGATTATTTCAACGTCACCGCATGGCGGGAACGTGGGGAAACCTGCGCAAAGTATCTGAGCAAAGGGAAAAAGGTTTCCGTTGTCGGCCCGGTATCCGTCCGGACATGGGAAAGCAACGGAAAGCACGGTGCAAGCCTTGAGGTCACGGCTGATGAAGTCGAGTTCCTTTCACCCAGGGGCGAAGCGCAGCCGGAGCCGGAGCCTGCACCCGTTGATCCGCAGACAGGATTCCAGCAGGTGGACATGGACGAATTGCCGTTCTAAATGACACAATGAAGCATAAAGGTTGGTGAAGCTGGATGCCTGACAGGTGCGCGGTTGTTAAATATTTTGAGATTTGCCGAGTGGAAGATAAATGTTCTACAGATTGCCCGTATTGGGACAATAATGGCAGTGCGCGTGAATGCACAAAAGAATTGGCAAAAGACGTTCTAATCCTGCTGAAAGAGCAGGAAGCGGTTCAGCAAAAGACTATACCGGAAGAACTGAAGCTAAAGATGTGGAACGCATTGTATGCTGAAGAAGATGAATATGAGAAAAAGTTTGTCGGAAAAGAAGAACATCTCAATTGGTTTACAGTTTATCGGCCTTGGTTACAAAAAGGTTTCGATATAGCCATCAATGCTATTGCTGATTGGGAAGGTCGGTGAAGTGATGGAATACATAATCTATAAGAGTATTCTTTTTGCTGTTGGGCTACTAATTGCGTGGCATATTTGGGAAAAACATCAGTAGTTTAAAGGCAACAATACCCCGGATTAAGCACCGGCTGTGACCGGAATCCGGTAAAGGAGAAAGTATTTATGAATCAGGAAGCAAAGGCAGACCTCGGTAAAGCACGGCTTACGCTGGTACCGAGACAAATTCTGTTTGATGTGGCAAGGATCAGAGAATACGGAAACAACAAATATCACGATCCTGATAACTGGAAGACGGTAGAACCGGAAAGGTACCGGGATGCAATGATGCGGCATATGTGTGCGTACCTGGATGATCCGAAGGGCGTTGATGAAGAAAGCGGGCTGCCGCATTTATGGTATCTTGCCTGCAATATTGCGTTTTTGTGTGCGCTTGAAGCAAAGGAGGAAACATGAGCAGACAGGAGAATCCCGCAAAGGTGTTTTTGCGGCGTTATAGGGGGCTTTCCGGACGTGTGGACGCTCTGACACGGGCTATCAACGAAGCTATGGAAAGAGCCTTTAATACAGGCGTTATACTGCGGGAAATCAAGGTGCAATCCTCTCCTGCCGAACATGACCCGATGGCAAGGGACGTTTGCAACGCCGTTGATGCCAGCGAAATCCTCTATGAATATAAGGCGCAAGCGGAAGCGGCTTTGCGGGAAATCCTTGCGGCTATTGATTCAGTGCCGGACGAACAGCAGAAAGAGGTTCTGACCCGGAAGTATATTAACGGGGAAACCTTTACACAGGTTGCGGAGAACATGAACTATTCAGAGCCGGGAGTGTACGTCATTCACGGACGGGCTTTGCTGGTAATCAATAAATGGCTGTTAGAACGTCAAAAACAGGTGAAAAACGCTGGATAACGTTCTGATTGAACGCTATCATTCCGGTGACTGGTTTTGTGCAGACGTGGAACGAAAATAATACTTTAAGCGAGGTGTGCAGTATGACATACGGAAAGGGTGATTACAAGATTTCCGTGGAGCATATAAAAGAGTTTGGCAAGAATCCTGGGTTGTGGGTTTACAAAGGGAATGAAGCGTTCAAAATGGCGAGTTTCGGCAGCCTTAAAAAAGCTGAATTGTTCTGTTCGTATATGGAGTATTTCCTGTTTGGTACGCCGATACCGGATATGGTTCACGAAGGAGAAAAAGTAAAGGTAGATATGCGTTAAAGGAAACTTTTACATTTGCTGAGAAAGATTATAGTGTTTTATAATATTGACCTATGATATAGTATATCCGGAGTTTCTGACATTCATGAAACACCTCCTAAATGATAGGGCGGCAAGCTGATGGGGCTTGCCGTTCTTCCTTTATGTTCACAATTTAAGGTGGGTCTGCCGGGGTTGACCTTCCTCCGGGTTGACGGGAATCAGCCTTTGTTCGGTGGGGTTGCTGATACCAATTTTTGAAGGTCAACGCAAGTCCCTGCGTTAGTGGGAACCGGAAAAAGCGGTTGGCAGTTATCCGCAAAACTGCCGGAAAGGAAGGTCAAAATGAGTAAGCTGGAAATCGTATATTTGCCGCCGGGTGACTTGACTCCGAGCGACCGGAACGCCCGGAAGCATAACCCGGAGGACATCGACCAGATCAAGGAATCAATCCGGCTGAACGGCTTCGATGATCCGGTTGGCATCTGGGGAGAGAAAAACATTATTGTCGAGGGTCACGGGCGCACGATTGCCGCGCTGGAAATGGGGCTTGATGAAATTCCCTGCATCCGGCTTGACCACCTGACGGACGATCAGCGGCGGGACTACATGATCCGGCATAACAGGACGGCAGAGCTGTCAAGCTGGGACTTTGGTAAGCTGGAAGAAGAACTCGCTGCGCTGGAAATTGAGGGGCACGACTTCTCCGGGCTGAACTTCGCTCGACCGGACATCGATTCACTGGATGACCTGTTCGCTCCGGCAGAGGAAAAAGAGAAGGCACCGAAGCGGATACAGTGTCCGCATTGCGGAGAGTGGTTCGAACAGTGATCCTATATATGGCGGGGGGGGGTATCAGGGAATCTGAAACCACTCTGGAAGGAAGCCTGCCGGAGAATTAAAGAAGGTCAAACGTTTACGAACGCCACGGAGGATGCGATGAGAATTTTCCTGGCGGGGGGGGGAGTCAAGGCATTGGATCCACGATTCCCTTCTCGAAGATGTAAAAAAAAACGAGAAATGCAGATTTACCTCGCCGGACAGAACGGGATGCACAGGATTCTCAAAGAACGGAGGACACAATGCAGTTATACCTCGCCGGTGTATGGCCCTGGCGGAATGGGGGGGGTATGACAAAACTGTTACGGAATATCGCCCGTACATTCTGGAATCGTTCTTTTATGCTGACGAGGACACGGAGCGATTAATGCCGCATTTCGGGGACTTCCTGCTCGACAGCGGAGCGTTTACGTTCATGCAGGGCAAGGGCGGTTCTCCGAACTGGGATGAATATGTGGAAAGGTACGCCGATTTTATCAACCGGAATAATGTTCAGAAATACTTTGAACTGGATATTGATTCGGTGGTCGGTTATGAGAGGGTCAAAAAAATCCGGGCGAAGCTGGAACGGCTGACAGGCCACCAGTCTATCCCGGTCTGGCATCTTTCCCGGGGGATGGACGAGTACCGGGGGATATGCAGGGATTACGATTATGTCGCAATCGGCGGGATCGTAAGCGGGGAGATCACAAAGGACAAATACAAAGCCTTCCCTGCCCTGATTGCCGAAGCACATAATCAAGGAGCCAGGATACACGGTCTGGGATTTACGAACCTCGCGTTGCTTCCGCATTATCACTTTGACAGCGTGGACTCAACGGCATGGACAACGGGAAACAGGTTTGGCTTTCTGTACTACTTTGACGGAAAAACAATGGTCAAGCGGGACGCTCCGAAGGGTCACAAGATTGGAGCCAGCCGGGAGGCCGCTCTGAATAACTTTACTGAGTGGCTGAAGTATCAAAAATATGCGGAGAAATATTTATGATTATTTTTATTTCCTGCACAAAAAAGAAGCAGGACCATCCATGCAAGGCAAAGGAAATGTACCAGGCTTCGCAGCGGTTCAGGGGGGGGGTGGAAGTACGCAGAAAGCCTTCACCCGGACGAGATTTATATCCTATCCGCAAAATACGGTCTTCTTCGGCCGGATAACATAATCTCCCCTTATGAACAGACCTTAAACGCCGCAAAAGATGCGGAAATCCGTAAATGGTCAATCATGGTGGCAGACCAGATCAAAAATGCCGGGATTAACCGGACACAAAAAGCCATCTTCCTCTGCGGGAAGAATTATCGGAAATATATCAAAAACCTATTCAAAGACAATTCTGCGCCATGCTCACACCTGGGCATCGGAAAGCAGATGCAATTTTTTAAGGAGCATACGAAGGTTATATGAAAGCAGTTGTTCTTTTATCCGGTGGGCTGGATTCTTCCACCTGCCTTGCGGTTGCCTTGAAGAAACACCCGGCGAAAGAAGTGCTGGCCGTGAATATGTATTACGGACAGCGGCATGACCGGGAAATGCAGTCCGCGCGAAAAATCGCGCGATATTACGGCGTGGAACTCATGGAGATGGATTTATCCGCAATCTTCGCCAGAAGCAATTGTAGCCTGCTTAAAACCTCAAAAAACGCTATTCCGGAAGGAAGCTACGAGGAACAGCAGAAGGAAACATCCGGAAAGCCGGTCAGCACCTATGTTCCGTTCAGAAACGGGCTGATGCTTTCGGCAGCAGCGAGCATCGCCGTCAGTGTCGGAGCGGAAGAAGTTTATTACGGGGCGCACGCTGACGATGCAGCCGGGAACGCATATCCGGATTGCTCGCCGGAGTTCACGGACGCAATCAACCGGGCAATCCTTTACGGCACAGACGGTCAGGTGCATATCGTCGCGCCTTTCATCCGCAAGAATAAAGCGGACATTGTATATGAGGGAACCATGCTCGGCGTTCCCTATGACCTGACCTGGTCATGCTATGAGGGCGGCGAGCATCCCTGCGGAAAATGCGGCACCTGCATTGACCGGAAGAAAGCGTTTGAAGCAAACGGGTTATCAGACCCGGTGCAATAATGAAAGGTAGGAAACACCTATGAAAAAAACCAACTCAAACCTGATAGGAATCAACATGGTCTTTGTGGTATCCCTTGTGATCTCGAATGTGGTCACGGCAAAGCTGTTCTCGACCGGCATTATGCTGTTCGGAAATATCTTGACCCTGCCTGGTGCGGCGGTTTGCTATGCGATCACCTTCCTTGCAACGGACGTGATCGGGGAAATCTGGGGAAAGAAGGAAGCAAACCGGACGGTCAGATGGGGATTTGTCGGACAGGTGCTTGCAACCCTGCTGATCATCCTGACGCAGTATCTCCCGGCGGCTGATCCTGAAGCACAAGCGGCGTATGAAAAGCTGCTCGGCCAGAACTGGATATTCGTGATCGGTTCTATGGTGGCGTACTTCGCTTCCCAGAGCTGGGACGTGTTTTTCTTCCACAAAATCAGGGACAAGTACATTGCGAAACATGGCGACACAAAGGGCGGAAGATGGATCTGGAACAATGGTTCAACCATGACAAGCCAGATTATCGACACAGTGCTTTTTATCGGCATCTCGTTCGGTATCGGCTTCGGTTGGTTATTTGACCGTTCCATGTGGTCAAGCCTGGCTGCTATGATGATCGGGCAGTATGCTCTGAAATTCATCCTTGCGGCTCTGGATACGCCGTTTTTCTATCTGCTGACCCGCAGAAAAGGAGAGGGTTAAGATTGCGAACCGGATAAACTGGGAAGAAATCCGGGCGGAGTACATCGGTGGCGGGATCAGCCAAAGAAAGCTCGCTGATAAGCACGGCGTTTCTGCTGATGTACTGATGCAGAAAGCGAATCGGGAACACTGGAAACAGGATCGGGACAAGGCAATCAGCAAAGGAATAGCAAAAAGTCAGCAAAAGGCCGCTGATGCTATTTCCTCAAATGCGGAAACCGCTGCCCGGATCAAGGCGAAACTCCTTCGGAAGCTGGAACGGGAAATCGACCTGCTACCGGACAAGATCGGAAGCGATTCCAGCGTTACGGAGATTACAAGAAAGAAGAACACAAAAGGCCAGCCGGTGCGCTCTATCACATCAACCGCTTTCAAACTGAAAGACCTGACAGCGGCTTATAAGGATTTGACCGCTGATATGGTTCAGACTGAACAATCCGGAAATGAACTTCTCCAAAGCCTGCTTGACCTTGAAAGGCGGGCCGGATCATGATTGAATGGGGAGCAAAACAATCCGACCTGATTATGAAGCCGTTTGACCGAACTCTTGACTGGTTGGAGGGAACGCCCAGAAGCGGCAAAACCACCGCCGGAATCATGCGTTTTGCCCGTCATCTTATACGAAGCCGAGATAATATCCACCTTGTCACCGCATACAGCGCAGAACAGGCTTTCCGGCTGATCATGGACGGGGACGGCATGGGGCTTCTGCATATCTTCAAAGGTCACTGCAGAACCAGCCATGATGACTCCGGGGCGCATCTGCTGGTTCATCTCCCGGATGGTGACAAAAAGGTTTACTGGAAGGGCGGCGGGAAAGCGGACAGTCACAAAGCAATAACTGGTATGTCGCTCGGAAGCGTGTACTTCTGCGAAATTAACCTTCTGCATGACAGCATGGTTCAAGAATGTTTCCGCAGAACATACGCCGCAAAAGACCGCTGGCATATTGCGGACTTGAACCCACCGTCCCCGGCTGATCCATGTATAAAGAATGTGCTGAACGTTCAGGACTGCCGGTTCATTCATTGGCGGTGCGAGGATAACCCGATACTGACACCGCAACGGCTGGCAGAGATCGAAGCGGCCTGCAAAAAAAGCCCGTTCCTTTATAAGCGTGACTGGTTAGGGGAAAGGGTCATTCCGGAAGGCGTTATATACTGGATGTTCAACCCGGATAAGCACGTGTTGAATAAGATTCCGGATGACTTCCACCCGGTCGAGGCTTTTGTGGCCGGTGACGGCGGAACAACCGATGCAACGAGCATCGGTTTTTATATTGCCGGCTTTTTCGGTGATCCGTACTTCGGCGAAAAGGAATATCGCCTGTATTGCGTTGGTAACTGGTATTACAACGGCGGCCAGATGGCAATGAGCGACCAGGCGAAACATATATGCGGTGAATATCTGCCGTATATGCGAAATAAATACCGGATGCGGGAAAGTGATATCTACATCGACCCGGCTTGCAAGGCACTCCGGCTTGAAATTGAAAAGTTCGGATTGATGACCAGCGGAGCCGACAATAACGGGCATGATGTGAAGGGAACCAATAAAGGGTTGAAGGTCGGCGTTGAAATGCTGCAATCCGCAATCAATGACGGGCGGTTCTTCCTTGTCGAGGACGAGCGATACGGCACGGAGCCTTTCGTGAAGGAAGCCGGCTTGTACTGCGTGGACGGAAACGGAAATCCGGTGGATGCGTACAACCACTGCATGGATCAGACAAGATACGCAAACAACCACTTCATGAAGGCTTACGGGCTTTGGAGTTGATGCAATGGGAATCAGAGATTTTTTCAGAAACAGGGTGAACAGAATGGCTGAAGGCATGGACGTTTTCAAAAAGGATGTATTCGAGCTGGAAGGCGTACCGGCTTTCCGGGAGTATTACACTCTGTTTATTTTCGTCTGGCAGGCGATTTATAAAGGCTTTTACAAGGCATGGCATGAAGTCCCGCTGAAGACGATCCGTGATCCAAAAGGAAAGACCCGGACGCTTGCCACCATGAACGCCGGGAAGATGGCTTGTTCGCAAATGGCCCGGTATGTCTGGAATGAACGCTGTTCCATTACCGCCAGCATGGCAAGCGCACCGGAAGACGATCCGCTGAACGGTTTCCTGCAATACGTGTTAAAGGACAACCGCTTCGGCTCCGCTTTCGGTGACCTGCTGGAAAAGTCCTTTGCTTTGGGCGGCGGTGCCTTGAAAGAATGGGTCGAGGTTCCGAAGGACGAAAACGGGAACGATCTCGGCGAAGGGAAAGTCCGCATCGGCTACACGATGGCAA
>Ga0247611_10011200_pt1 | contig 10377 bp, 10 predicted proteins | sample 177DNAGHGhighgp2_FD_192422 | JGI IMG/M metagenome (GOLD analysis project Ga0247611, IMG submission 192422) | Sheep rumen microbial communities from Palmerston North, Manawatu-Wanganui, New Zealand - 1770 DNA GHGhigh gp2 | ecosystem: Host-associated > Mammals > Digestive system > Stomach > Rumen... | reverse complement strand
GGCCGGATACTACAGTATCCTTAACCGGTACGAGTCTCTGCACTTATGCGGTTGAACCGCCGTGTACCGAACGGTACGCACGGTGGTGTGAGAGGTCGGGGCTTATTCAGCCCCTCCTACTCGATTTTTTACAGCGCGCCGATGGTGCTGAGGATTTCCTTGGCAAAGGCGATCACAAGCCCGCCGAACAGACACAGGAAGCCCTGGGAGCGCTGGCTTGCGTCATGGCTCTGGATGGACATACCCACCTGCACAATGCCCCAGCCGAGGATAATGACGCCGACGGCCTTGATCGCGGAAAAGATGAAGTCGGACAGGTTGTTGACCACGGTGATCGGATCGGCGGTGGTGGCAAAGGCGGCTGTGGTGAGCATGGTGACGCAGACCGTCAGCATACTCCAAAGACAGAAAAAGAGTTTTGCGCGCTTGGACATAGATTTTTTCATTCAGTTTCCTCCAATGTAGATAAAAGATACCGCATATCGTAGAGACAATGCGGGCTGTGGACATAGGGGGCGGCTCCGCCGTCCTCAGTATAGATAACATTCGGGTGCTTCATCAGATCATATTTCTCGTCAATGACCGGCCTTTCCCCTCGGATGAACACAATGGCGTTTTTATTATCCAGAAGTCGGACTTCATCGGGGGTCATAAGCTCACGGCCTGTCTGCTGGGTGCTCTGCGAGAACGATCCGTTTTTGCCCTTGCCCTGGCTGCTCGATGTGGTGATGATTGTCTCCTTGCCGAGCTGCTCGGAGATATATTTGTGGGTGCTTTGCTCATTGCCGCCGAGATAGATCATGGTGTCGGCGTTACCGATAATGCCCTCCCAATCGTCTTTGAACAGGGCCTTGAGCTGGGAGATGTTTTGCAGGATGATGGTCGCCATGATGTTTCTGGAGCGCATAGTGGCCTGCAAGCGGGCATATCCATCAGGGAGCGCGACATTTGCAAACTCGTCAAACATAAGACGCACAGGAACGGGCAGACCGCCCATGTGTACCTTGTCCGCCTGATAGTAAAGCTCCTGAAACGCCTGAGTATACAACATACCCACAAGGAAATTGAGGCTCACGTCGTTGCTGTCCGGGATGACACAGAAAATGGCCTGCTTGCGATCTCCCAGCTTGGAAAGCTCCATACTATCCTCGTCGGTGATGTCCTGGATTTCCGGCAAGGTAAAGGAAGCCAGCCGCACGGCAGCACTGACCAATATGGACTTTGCGGTTTTACCTGCAGCCTGTTTGAAAATGTGGTATTGCCGCACAGCGATATGATCCGGCTGTTCTTCCTCCAATGCCTCAAACAAGAGATCCAGCGCCGATTGAAAGTCATCGTCGTCCTCCTTGGCCCCGGCGTACTCGATCATGGTGAGCATCATTTCCATGGTCTGCTCATACGGCGGGGATTCATGGAGAAGATAGAGCATCAGGGCGGAATCCAGCGCCACTTCGGATTTCTCCCAAAACGGATCATTGGACTTGGAGCCTTTCGGGGTGGTGTTCTGTATGAAGTTGTTAATGAGCTTGAACACGTCGGAATCCTTGCGGATATACCGGAATGGGTTATAGCTGTCAGAATGGCTTGGCTCGATCAGGTCGAAGACCTTGACCACATAGCCTTGCTGTAAGAGCAGCGGTGCCACGGCCCGGACAAGCTCTCCCTTGGGGTCTGTCGCTATGAAGCTGGCGTTCGCTAAAAGTAAATTTGGCTTCACAACGAAGCGAGTCTTGCCCGCGCCGCTGCCGCCGACGACGATCTGAAGCAGGTTTCTCATGTGCTGCCGCCCGTTAAGGCTCATGCACAGGTGCTTGGTGAGGATTACGTTTCTTGCGGGGTCTTTGTCCCGGTACTTTTTGTCCAGCTCTCGGACATTACCCCGTTTTGCCGAACCGTGTTCCTCTCCGGGGCGCCTGTTCATGCTGCCGGAATAAAACATGGCGACAGCACCGCCGTAGATCACTAGAGAGCCGAGCATGAATTTGGCGGTGTGCCGGGTCAGGTGTATGTCGAACGGGTGGTTCATGGCATCGGGGAAAACAGCCATAAACTGAAAGAGATTCATGCCATCCTCATACACGCCCGCCGCAAGAACAGCCAGATACAGCACGAACACGGAGAACGCCGCCCACAATGGGGCGGCGTCCTGAAAAGACTTTTGACTTATATAGGCATCACTCCTTGTTAATTCGTTTGCACAGCACGCAACTCCCATACGCGCTGCGCGCTAAGAAATGCGTTTCACGGTGAAACGCATTTCCAATGGGAGTAGTGTCACAGTGAAACGCATTTATCTTGTCCTGTCTTTGCTGCGGACAGGGGCACGCTGCTTCATCTGCTTTATGGCATTGTCCAGCTCTGCCAGCTTCTGACGTACAGACGGTTTCTCATGCTCCGTCGCTTTGTTCAAGCCATTCCCGCGCTCTTCTGAGGACTTCTCTTGTGGAGCGCGGGGCTTCGCTTTTTTTGCGGACTTTTCCTCCTTTCCGACTTCTGGCACCGCGTAATCCATCGCCTCCATGACGGCGTTAAGCTGCGCGGAATAGTTCATGTTGGAAACAATGTGCATGACGCCCGTTTCCCTGCTCTCATGCTTGACGGCAGCATACAGTACGCCGAACTGTTTGGCGATTTTCTGAAACTTCTCATAGTCCGCGGCTTTGATGGGGATGATGACAGATTCGGCGTTCGTCTCTTTCATCAGTTTTTCGATCCCTACCTTGCCGACCACCTTGTAATTCTGCTTTACCATAGCGGCGAGTAGCGCCGCCGCATGGACAAGACCCTTTGCGGAAAGCTCCGTTGCGATTCTGGCGGCTTCCAGCCCCTCCTTGACCAACAGATCCGCTACTTCGCCGCTTACTTCCATAACTCATGCCTCCTTTTTTGCGTTTTGGTTTTCTCGCTCCTGACCTGTTCCGCGGCCTGCCGGTCGAGCCGGATATGCTCATGAATCTGCGGTATACGCTCCGCTATTTGCTGGCAGCATTTCAGCTCCCGGCGGATCGGGCGCAGGGCAAGGGAGATTTCTTTGATCTCGGCGCTCACATCCTCGCCGCCTCGTTTGCGACGGTACAGCTCACGCCGGGATAAAACAAGAGGGTCAATGTCCGCTTGCAAGGCGTCCGCAAGCATGGACAACTGACTCTCGTTGTTGATACGGTATTTATGCAGCAGCGCAAACTGCCGCTTGTATTGGTCGAGCCGCCTGACCTCAGCCCGCACGGGTAACGGGACAGGACGGCGGCGCGGACTTGGCGGGGATAAAAGATACAGGTAGTGCAGATACAGACGGCGCAGGCCGGACAGCTTATTCTTTTCCCGCCGGACGGGAGATTTGTGCTTGACCTTGTATCTCTTTTGCGGGAGATAAATCCTTTCAGGTATTTCTTGTGCTGGCTGTTCCGTGCGGACTTTTTTCAGGCGATCCCGTATATCGGCTTCGGTATAGCCGTCGCCCAAACTGTCCAGACGGAAAAAGCGGTCTGAGCCGGGCGGCTTGACCGCTGTGTGCTTGACATTGGCCCCGCGCTTGATCGTATAACCCCGCTTCTGTAAAGCCTCATAAAAGGATTGCATGGTAAAGGCATCATGCAGCGCCGCGTCTATGTCCTGCCGGATCAGGCCGCGCACGGTGGGCTTGCCGTTTTTCTCCGCACTCCACTCCGCATATTGCTTTCCTTTGTTCTTCGGCTCAATGACAGACAGATCATTTTCTCGGCTTATATCATTTGAGATGCCCCGGATGTCTCCGAAGTAGGCTTTGAAATTGTCCCGGTACATTTTGCCGTCCGTGCAGGACACGGAGTTGAAAACGATATGCGCGTGGATATGTTCGTGGTCAATGTGTGTGGCAACGACCGCCTCAAAGCGTCCTTGCAGCAATCGCTCGGCAAACTCTACACTGAGCCGGTGAGCCTGCTCTGGGGTCACTTCGCCGGGGGCAAAGGAATGTATGATGTGATAGCCCTGAACCGGGCGGTTTTCCTTATCCCAGCGACGCTTGGTTTCTTGCATATCCCGATAGGCGGTATTGAGTTGGCAGTTGATCGCGCTCTGGAGAACTTGGCCGTTTTCCAGACGCTGCGTCTTGGATTCGTTCAGCGCGTATCTGATTCGATTATCCAGGCGGGCGCGAACGACAATGATCTTATCATAGGCCATTCTTGACAAGCTCCCAGGCTTTCCTTGCCAGCACAGCGGCATCCACGATCTCGGCCTCTCGGATGCTCTTTTGCGCATTGGCCCAGAAAGCGATCTGGTTGATATTGTTCCCGATGGCAGACAGCTCCCGCAGCAGGGCGGCATATTGATCCGGTGGCCGTGGCCGGAGCTGTGTGTCGGCAATCAGCTTTCGGACAAGGACGCTGACACTCAATCCGCTTACAGAGCATTGTTTTTGTAAATGTCTGTATTCTTTCTCATCCAGCCATGTACCTATAAAGTGATTTCGTTTTCGCATTTAACCTCCGGAAAAACAGAAAAAAGTATGCAAATAATAATAGCGCTCGCAAAACTGGAGCGCTATTATTATCAAATACTATGAGAAAGATACAATCAAATAATAATAGGAGTATTAAAATCATCAGGATGCTCAAAAACATATTGTGCCTGTTCTCGTAAATCCTTAGCTACATTTTTGTTTACATGAGATTTTGTGCATTTGTAACTCTCATACAAATCAAGATATTTTATTATATACGTTGCAACAAACTTGTTTCCATTTTTTCTCTTGTCAAGGCCTAAATCTGAGTTAATAAGATACAATCTAAATGAGTTAATATATCCGATGTGACTAAATATAATACGCTCACCGTGAAACTGCTTCTCTTGAGAATAATCATCTATGTTTTGATATACCAAATACGAATTGTAGTATTCACTTAATCCCCAGCTTTTAGATTTCATAATCTGCTTATCTAAACTCAACAATCTCACGATACATTCATCAACTTTTTTATATATCTCTCGGATGGTGTGTTGATACTTGTTATCAACTATACTCTTATTAGAAAACAAAGGAGGCGCATCATTTTCACCAAAGATTCTTGCTGCAAAAAACTCAAAGCTGGAGCACATCGTGCGTAAATATGTTTTCCCGGCAAATGTTATCTCTATCTCGGAATAACATTGTCTTGTTTCAGATATTGGCCTGTTTTCTTTGTAAAGGTCGAGTTGAGATTCGAGTCCACGGATTGATGTGGGAGGATACTTATTAAATGTTATAAGATGTCGCCATTCAGAATAGCGCAATGAATACATATCACTAATAACTTGAGTTAAATCATCTGGAGAAATAACACCATCAAAGTACTCATAAACATCATATAGTGTCACGGATTGATTTTTGTTATTCAAATAAGTTAGTATAAGCCGCGCAGGGCTAAACGTGTATTCAGACAAGCCAGAGAAGTCAAACAGCTTGAGCTTCTCGTAATAGTGTTTTGACTTGAAGAAATTAAAAAATAGCCTGAAAATGAGCCCGTTCGCACCTCGGATATATTTTCCCATGTCGCGCTGGCAGATTGAAAAATATTCATCAAAATAAAAGAGATTCTTACTATAAATTTGACATATTGTTTTTATGGACATGTTATAGTTGTTATTAAAAAAGAGAAATACTGTATTTGAAAGAATTGGGTTTTCCAATAAAGAATTAATCTTATTTGCAGATATAAATAATTGTTGGGAAACATTTTCTTTGTTACGAATTAAATAATCATTTCGTTTCTTAACAATTTCTCGTTTATTATAAATGCTAGACAAATCAGTTTCGTTAAACAAAAACTGCTCTTTATCATTAAGATGCTCTGTCAACTTTGCGTACGTCGTTTCTCTATATGAAATGAGATATGAATAACTACTCAGTATATCATCCTTGCTTAGATTGTATTCAGATAAATCTAATTGTTTCAGCACAGTTCTAATGTTGATATTGAACTGTGCAAATGCTTTAATAAATGCCTTTGTTTTTTCTATTCCATCAATATTATCGATATTATCAAAGCAAAAAATAGAGCCGATAGGATATTCTGGATTCTCTGCTCTAATTGTTATGTCTCTAGATAAATCCCATAATAGGATAAAGCCAAGTATTTCATTATAAGTCATATCGTTTATATAATTTGATATGAGCAAATCCATTTGAATATTACTGTTTTCGTTGTCATTAACATAGATGTTATGTAGTATATCAGAAAAGATTTTTTCTTCGTAAAAAGACTTGAGAAACTTTTCTATTCTATTATTTGTATCTATATTATCAAGAATCAATCGTGTATTTAAATACGAGTTATGATAACATATAGAATAGAACGAATCAAGAACTTTATAATGGTTTTCAATTATATCCTTTGAGAATAATCCATTAAAGTCCTTCTTTATTTTTTGTAAAATTGGATCGTCTACTTGATTATCTATTCCTGATTCAAAATCGACCAGGTATAGTTTTTCTTTTTTCTCTCGCAAAAGATAATGTAGAAATGTTGTTTTACCACATCCACTATATCCTACAAGAACAGTAATTGGAAGTCTTTGATCTTCCATATGCTGAAGAATATCTTCCTTTAATTTATCAGCTGCCGTTGTTCCTGCGTAAAACTCATCAAAAAACATTTCTGGTGAAATGGTGCCATCAAAATCCACACCTTCTATAGTTGAAAATGGAGTTGCACGAAAATAGCGTTGAAGATTTGTTGCATTCAGCATTTTTAGAAAGTCCTTTTGATTCATTATGCCTCTTCCTTCTTTCTATTTCAGCATATAGTATTTTATTTTTTTATCTGCCATAGCCATTTGCTATTGTCTTTCCCTGTCTTATACACTATGATCTTTTTTTCAGCTTCTAGTGATTTCAGAATACTCAATGCCACCGACTGGTCAATAGAATAATAGTCCGCTACTTGCTTTGTTGACACAGTAATACAGGCTTTGATATAATCATAAATACTATCGCAACTTACATCATTTTTTCCTTTTACTAGATTTAGTATTGTAGCATTAGCGTTAGCAATTTCTGCCTTCTGGTGTTCCAATTTTTGACCCAGGAAAAAGCTTAACAAAGCACAAACTATTGGCGTTACACATGTTCCAATAGCAGTAACCATGTTCCAATTTATTCCTTTATTGCTGTCAGCAATAATTTGGAGCGCATCTCGAATTTGAGTTAAAGTATTATTAATTAAAATTTCAGTGATCATAACATATTTCTCCACAAAAAAGAACCACTAAAAAACTCAGGTTTGGCGATTTGCCGGAAGATTATCACAGATTGAGAAAAACCAGTATTACTATCTGTTTTCAAGTTTTTTACAAAACTGGGATAAAAGAATCTATCTGGTGCCAGGTAAGTGTTTAATGGTACATCAAATTATTATGTATTACCTGAATCCGTGAAACTCGCAGAGTCCCAATGTCTCGGAAACACGCATAGCTGCTGAGGTTGCGGCCTTTCGATTCATTTCAATTTTTTCACCCAATGGGCAAATTAAAAATGACCATTGAAACTGCTTGAAAAGTCAGGCACCGTATGGTTTTATTGCCAGTCACAGTGATTTGAGTTTCACGGATTCAGATTTTTTTAACAATATCACTTTTTTGCATGTTGGTCAATATAAAAATGACATTTTTATGAAATTACCTACTGGTAATGCACTAGATAATTTTGTGGAAAACAATGAAACATCGTGCCGTATTCTATTGACCAGTAAATAAAAGGGGTATTAGGGCACCCCTAACAAGTGCGTTTGTGTTTAACAAATGCCATACTTGCCAGAACAGCGTCGCCATAGGCGGCGCTGTTTTGCTTCGCAATTCAAATGTTAAGCCGGCAGAAAATGTCCAGACAGATAATGCGTTTCACCGTGAAACGCATTTTTTCTTGTCCTTTTTTGGGCCTGCCTTTCGCGTCTGCATAGTATGCTCCTGCGCGATCCGTATCTTCAGTTCGGCCTCATCTTCTTCTGCGGGATAGAGCTGGCAGCTTTTGAGTCCGCCGTGCTTGAGCTTCACAAGTATGTGTTCGTTGCTCTCATATTCTGCGTAGGTCATTTTGGGAAATGTTGTGCCGTCCCCGTACTCGCCGGATATAAACACATAGGGCAGAGCCGCCCGCTTGATTCGCGGTATACTCTCCCCGTAGTCAAAGGGGATCACCTGACCGAGAAGGTTCTTGCCGTCCAATTCCACTATCACTACACGAAAAGCCCGAAAGCCCTCATGCTCCGATTCATAATGCGTCCAGGTCTTATAGGCACCGGAATCTTTCAAGAACACTTCTTTTTCCTTGAAGCACCACGTTCCGCATGGTCGGGAGAGCCAGTAGTATGTCCGATTCTCAATCTTCAGCTGCTTTGCAGCTTTCAGCAACGTGGCAACATCATACTCAAAATCTGACTTGTAGTGTTCTGTGTTTTCCATAAGCACAGCCCGCAGTGTTTGAAGAATGTCTATTTTTATGTAAACCTCCTATCTGGCGGCGGATAAATGCGTTTCACGGTGAAACGCATTTTCCGCTTCTTGGGCTTTGATTGGTGTGCGGGAGATGGCGGGGCAGGCTTTTTCGATGGCGTCGATCATTTCGGCGGCGGTCTTGCTGATACAGTCCAGCGAGGATTTCAGCTCCGGTGTTTCCTTGTTCTTGCTCCAGCCTGTCACATAGGCAAAGGAATAGTCCGACGTGTCGATCCCGAAGTGCTGGCACACCACATACGCTATACTCTCTGCTTCCACCTCGCGGGTGCGCCTGTCCTTGACCGGCACACCCATAATGATACCGGCAGAGACCGGCAGCGCGTGGAGTTTTGCGTGGGCTGCCTCATGGATCAGGGTTTTCATCGTCTGCACCTGGCTCATGCCTTTATTGACATAGATGCACTGTTCAAGCTGGTTATAGCAGCCTTTGGATTCCTCCGGCTCCCGGAAGTGGATCGGAACTGGACTGAGAGCTTCGACAGCGGAAAAGATCTCGTCGAAGCCCTCCACGTCGCCGGTCAGCTCGTCCACACCCAGGGAGGGCAGTTCTTTCCCCTCGGTCTGGCTCACGTCAAACACATAGGCGATTTTGAAGCGGGTTAAGGACACAAGGGTGCTGACTTTTTCCGGCAGGCCGTCCGCACCTAAAACAAAATTTCCCTGGGTATCCATTTTGTTTTGCTCGATCATGGTCTTAAAGGGACGGGGGGCGAGTATTTGTATTCCATGCTCGCCCTTTTTGACCGTGCGGCCCAGCTTTCTCCATGTGGTGTAGCCGGCGACCGCTGTCGCGCCCGGACACTGGAAAAAGATCAGCATACAGTTTCCGAAGCTGTACCGGTGAAACTTGGACATGGTTTTCAGATATTCCTTGTACGCTTCGCTTTCAAAGACCTCCTTGACGCCGTTTTCCAGTTTGTCCGTCAGCGCTTTGATCCGCTCTCGCTTCTCAGCCTGCGCGTCAGCGTTCCGGGCTGCTGTGGTTTTTCTCATGGGATTTATTATCCTTTAGCTTAGGCTTTGCCGGAACAGATAAGGTAAAATATCCGCCATCCTTCATGCCGATCAGGACTTCCGCTTTCTTGTACTCTTTCTTGAAACGGTCAACAAGCGCCGGGGGAAGCGAACAAAATTCTTCCTCGCCCAGACCGCAAATGAAGAACGTGCCGAAAACGCCGCCATATCCGCCGGGGACGCTGCGGTTAAAGTCCAGTCCTTCGAGGATGCCTTCCTCATTGCAGACAATGGCTACAGGTTCCTCATAAGGATAGATTGCCTGTATATAGCCGCCGACAGTCGCCTGCATTTCTTCCAGACCGTTTATCTCTTTTTCATACGGAAGATACCCCGGCTCCACGACCAGGACATTCATGGATCACTTCACCGGGCCTTTCTTGTCTTTGCTGAATATTTCCGCTTTCTGTTTTGCTTTTTCCAGACGCTGGCGGCGTTCTTCGAGCGCGTCATAGATGCTGTTTTCAATGGCAAGCGGGGTCATGGACACATCGGGGAAATATTACGGAGGCGGTCGCCGCGAAGAATGACCTTCGTCTCGTAGCTGTTTTCTCGATCCTGCGCTTCCTTGGGTGCTTCTGTGGGGATCGGTGCTGCTGCGGCCTGGGCAGGCGGGGTCTGGGATGCTGGAGCGCTTTCAACAGTAGGAGTGGCAGCGGTGGGCTGCGTGGGAGCAGCGGGTACAGGCTGTGCGGGAGCAGGCTCCGAAGCCGGAGCAGCCGGGAACTGGATCACCTTGTCTGCGGGCTGACCGGGAACCGGCATTCCTACATCCGGGGACTTGGGGATTGCTGCGGGAGCCGGGGCCATAGGCTGTGTTGCAGGTGCGGGAGGCTCAACAGCTTTCGGCTTCTCAACGACCTTGGGCGGGTATTTGCCCTCCAGCACGTC
>Ga0247611_10011199_pt1 | contig 10378 bp, 9 predicted proteins | sample 177DNAGHGhighgp2_FD_192422 | JGI IMG/M metagenome (GOLD analysis project Ga0247611, IMG submission 192422) | Sheep rumen microbial communities from Palmerston North, Manawatu-Wanganui, New Zealand - 1770 DNA GHGhigh gp2 | ecosystem: Host-associated > Mammals > Digestive system > Stomach > Rumen ... | reverse complement strand
AGCGACGCTCTACGCCGCATCGGTGCCGCTAAAGACGATGGAAGCCTCCCTGAAGGCGCTTCCGCTGGCCCTCGAGATGGCCCGGAAGGGCAACCCGGCATCGGCCTCCGACGCGGGCGTCGCAGCCCTCGCCGCCGTCGCCGGCATCCGCGGTGCCGCCCTCAACGTCCGCATCAACGCCGCCGGACTCGCCGACAAGGCCCCGGCGGAGCCCCTCCTCGCCCGCGCCGACGCCATCGTCGCCGAAGCTCTCACCCTGCAGGAAGAAGTGCTGAATGAGGTGAACAAACATATCGGCAACTAGATTCCTTCACCGGCTTCGCCGGTTCGGAATGACAATCAGCACCAACACTGTCATTCCGAGCGATGCGACAATCAGCACCAACACTGTCATTCCGAGCGATGCGACAATCAGCACCAACACTGTCATTCCGAGCGAAGCGAAGGAATCTATAACAACATAATGACTATGAACAAGTTCCAAGAAGAAATACTGGCGGGCATCCCCGCGGAACTGCCGGAAGTAAAGCCTTACGACCCGGAAATCAACCACGCTCCCAAGCGGAAGGATATCCTCACGGACGAGGAGAAAGTATTGGCCATCAAAAATGCCCTCCGGTACTTCCCGGAGCGGCATCACGCCGTGCTGGCGAAGGAATTCGCCGAGGAGCTCCACAAGTACGGGCGCATCTATATGTACCGCTTCCGTCCGTCTTACGAGATGTACGCGAGGCCCATCGACGAGTATCCGGCGAAGTCCCGGCAGGCGGCGGCCATCATGGCCATGATCCAGAACAACCTGGACCCGCGCGTGGCGCAGCATCCGCATGAGCTGATCATCTATGGCGGCAACGGCGCCATCTTCCAGAACTGGGCGCAGTATCGCCTGGTGATGCAGTACCTCGCCACGATGACCGACGAGCAGACGCTCGTCATGTACTCCGGCCATCCGCTGGGCCTTTTCCCCAGCCACAAGGACGCGCCGCGGGTGATCGTCACCAACGGCATGGTCATCCCGAACTATTCCAAGCCGGACCATTGGGAGAAATTCAACGCCCTGGGCGTGAGCCAATACGGCCAGATGACGGCCGGGTCCTACATGTACATCGGCCCGCAGGGGATTGTCCACGGGACGACCATCACAGTGATGAATGCGGCGCGGAAGGTTCTGAAAGAGAGGGCGAAAAAAGATTCCTTCGCTACGCTCGGAATGACAACCTCCTGTCATCCCGAGGAGGTCGCAGACCGACGAAGGGATCTCGACGACCGTGGCGGACTGCTGTTCGTGACGGCAGGCCTCGGCGGCATGTCCGGCGCCCAGCCCAAGGCGGGCAACATCGCCGGCGTCGTGAGCGTCACGGCGGAGATCAATCCCAAGGCCGCGGAAAAGCGCTACGCACAGGGCTGTGTCGATGAACTCCATACGGACCTGGACGAACTGATCCCGCGCATCCGGAAAGCGGTCGCCGCGAAGGAGGTCGTTTCCCTCGCCTATGTGGGCAACATCGTGGACCTGTGGGAGCGGCTTGCCGATGAAGGCGTGCACGTGGACCTGGGTTCCGACCAGACTTCGCTCCACAACCCCTGGGCTGGCGGTTACTACCCGGTGGGTTACAGCCTCGAGGAGTCCAAGAAGATGATGGCCGAAGAGCCGGAGCGCTTCAAGGAGGCCGTCCAGGCGTCGCTCCGGCGCCACGTCGCCGCCATCAACCGCTTGGCTGACCAGGGAATGTATTTCTTCGACTACGGCAACGCCTTCCTCCTGGAGAGTTCCCGCGCCGGGGCCGATGTCCTCAAGGCCGACGGTTCCTTCCGCTACCCGTCCTACGTGCAGGACATCATGGGCCCGCTCTACTTCGACTACGGGTTCGGTCCGTTCCGCTGGGTTTGCATGAGCGAAAAGCCGGAGGACCTGGCGAAGTCCGACGCCCTCGCCGTGAAGGTGCTCGGCGAGATCGCCGCCACCGCCCCCGAGGAGATTGCCGGGCAGATGCGCGACAACATCCACTGGATCGAGGAAGCCGGCCGGAACCACCTCGTCGTGGGTTCCCAGGCCCGCATCCTCTATGCCGACTGCGAAGGCCGCACGAAGATCGCCCTCGCCTTCAACGAGGCCATCCGCAAGGGTGAAATCACCGCCCCCATCGTCCTGGGACGCGACCACCACGACGTTTCCGGCACCGATTCCCCGTTCCGCGAGACGTCCAATATCTACGACGGCTCGCAGTTCACGGCCGACATGGCCGTCCAGAATGTCATCGGCGACGGCTTCCGCGGCGCCACATGGGTGTCCATCCACAACGGCGGCGGCGTGGGCTGGGGCGAAGTCATCAACGGCGGCTTCGGCATGGTCATCGACGGAAGCGAGGACAGCAACCGCCACATCCGCGAAATGCTGTTCTGGGACGTGAACAACGGCATCGCCCGCCGCTCCTGGGCCCGGAACAAAGGGGCCCGTTTCGCCATCGAGCGCGAAATGGCCCGCACCCCCGGGCTGAAGGTCACCCTCCCCAACCTCGCCGACGAATCCCTTATCCGCAAAACCTTGAACCAGCTATGATCCATAAAATCTCCACGGGCCGCATCACCCTCGAGCGCCTGAAAGAAATCATCGACAAGCACGCCACCCTCGCCCTCTCCGACGAAGCGACGGCCGCCATCCTCAAGTGCCGCCGCTACCTGGACAAGAAGATGGAAGACCCGGAAAAGCCCATGTACGGCATCACGACGGGTTTCGGCTCCCTGTATAATGTGTCCATCCCTGCCGACGAGCTCTCGCAGCTCCAGCATAACCTGGTGATGTCCCACGCCTGCGGCGCCGGCGAGACCGTCCGCCCGCAGATCGTGAAGCTGATGCTCTTCCTCAAGGCCCAGAGCCTCTCCTACGGCCATTCCGGCGCACAGCTCATCACCGTGCAGCGGCTCATCGACATGTTCAACGAGGACATCCTCCCGGTCGTGTACCAGCAGGGTTCGCTGGGCGCTTCCGGCGACCTCGCTCCCCTCGCCCACCTGAGCCTCCCGCTCATCGGCCTGGGTGAAGTCCTGTACCAGGGAAAGGTGCGTCCCGCCGCGGAAGTATGGGCCGAAAAGGGCTGGGAGCCCATCACCCTCCAGTCCAAGGAGGGCCTCGCGCTCCTGAACGGCACCCAGTTCATGAGTGCCCATGCGGTCTGGTCGCTGCTCAAGAGCATGCGGCTGTCCAAGTGGGCCGACCGCATCGCCGCCATGTCCCTGGACGCCTATGACGGCCGCATCGAACCGTTCCTGCCCCTCACGCACCTCCTCCGTCCGCACACCGGCCAGATCGAGACCGGGAAGCGGTTCCTCGCCACCCTGGAAGGCAGCGAACTCATCCGCCGCCCCAAGGAGCATGTGCAGGACCCTTACAGCTTCCGCTGCATCCCGCAGGTCCATGGAGCCGTGAAGGACAACATCAACTATGTCAAGTCGGTGATTGAAAACGAAATCAACTCCGCGACGGACAACCCGAACATCTTCCCGGACGAGGACATGGTCATCTCCGCCGGCAACTTCCACGGCGAGCCCATCGCCATTCCGATGGACGCCCTCGCGATTGCCATGTCTGAGCTTGCAAGCATCTCTGAAAGACGCACGTACCAGCTCATCCACGGACTGCGTGGACTGCCGAAGTACCTGGTGGCCAATCCCGGCGTAAACAGCGGTTTCATGATTCCGCAGTACACGGCCGCGAGCATCGTGAGCCAGAACAAGGGCCTTTGCTGGCCCGCCTCCTGCGACTCCATCCCCTCCTCCCAGGGACAGGAAGACCATGTGAGCATGGGCTCCAACGCCGCGACGAAACTCGTCCGTGTGGTGGACAACACCGAGACCGTCCTGGGCATCGAACTCTTCAACGCCGCCCAGGCTCTCGAGTTCCGCCGCCCGGCCAAGACCTCCCCCATCCTGGAGCGCATCTTCGAAGACTACCGCAAAGTCGTTCCCTTCATCGACAACGACACCTACATGCACCCGCTCATCGAAAAATCCGTCCAGTTCATCCGGCAGGAGCAGTACCTGTAATTGTCATTCCGAGCGAAGCGAAGGAATCCCTCTACCCACTGTCATTCCGAGCGAAGCGAAGGAATCTCTCTACCGAGTGTCATTCCGAGCGAAGCGAAGGAATCTAAAACCAATTATAATGTACAATACATACTACACATACATGATGACCAATATCACCAACAAGGTATTGTACACAGGTGTTACGAACGATCTCGAACGAAGAGTCAAAGAGCATAAATCCGGTCTTTTTCCTGGTTTTACCCAGAAGTACAATTGCAAGAAACTAGTCTATTACGAATCGTTTTCAGACATTGAACAAGCAATCAGAAGGGAGAAACTGATCAAAGAATACAGAAGGGAAAAGAAGAATCAGTTGGTAGAGACCATGAATCCGGAATGGAAAGATTTAAGTGAAGGGTGGATATAGATTCCTTCGCTACGCTCGGAATGACAAATGCATGATTATGAAATCACTTATCAAAAACATCGGTGAACTCGTCGGGATCGTGCCGGCGGGCGTGCTGCGGAAGCAGGGGGCCGAGATGGCGGAGACGGGCGTATTGAAGGATGCCTGGCTCGCCATCGAGGACGGGAAGATTGCGGGATTCGGCAAGATGGCCGATCTGGTCGGCCATGACGGCTCCGACCGGGAATCTATCGACGCGAAGGGCGGCCTGGTCATGCCGGCTTTCTGCGACAGCCATACGCACATCGTGTATGCAGGGAGCCGGGACGGGGAGTTCCTGGACAAGATCAACGGGCTCAGCTATGAGGAGATCGCCGCCCGGGGAGGCGGAATTCTCAACTCGTCCGACCTGCTGCACGAGACGTCCGAGGATGAACTGTATGAACAGTCGATGGTCCGTGTCCGGGAGATGATGGCTAAAGGGACCGGCGCCCTGGAGATCAAGAGCGGCTACGGGCTGAACCCGGAGGACGAAATCAAGATGCTGCGGGTGATCCGGCGCATCCGGGAATCCGTTCCGGCGCTCGTCCGAAGCACCTTCCTGGGTGCCCATGCCATCGGCCGGGGCTACACGCACGAAGGGTATGTCCAGGCGGTGGTCGATATGATGCCCAAGACAGCGGAACTCGCTGATTTCGTGGATGTTTTCTGCGACGAAGGATTCTTTACGGTCGATGATACGGACCGGATCCTGACAGCGGGCGCTGCCTGCGGATTAAGGCCCAAGATCCATGCCAACGAGCTCGCCGTGAGCGGTGGCGTGCAGGTAGGCGTCAAGCACGGCGCCCTGTCGGTGGACCACCTGGAACGGACGGGGGACGCGGAAATCGAAGCACTGCGCGGATCCGAAACGATGCCCACGATGCTCCCCGGTTCGTCCTTTTTCCTGGGCATTCCGTTCGGCCGCGCGAAGGAGTTCATCGGCGCGGGACTCGGCGTCGCCCTTGCATCGGACTATAACCCCGGGTCCTCCCCTTCCGGCGACATGCGGTTCGTGATGGCCCTCGGGTGCATCCGGATGCGCCTCACCCCCGTCCAGGCCCTGAACGCCGTCACCCTGAACAGCGCCTACGCCATGGGCCTGAGCGAGGTCACCGGCTCCATCACCGTGGGCAAGCGCGCCGACCTTATCCTCACCCACCCCGGCTGGACCCTCACGAAAATCCCCTACCTCCACCAGACCCCCTTCCTCCGGACGGTTTTCCTGGGAGGGCAGGCACTGGAATAACTCTCCTGCCTGCACGCAGGCAAGGTCTGTCTGCGTTGCGGGCAAGGTATGCCACCATTACGGGCACGGTTTGTTTATTTTCGACAGACCGTGCCCATCATTTATGCCCTGGAGTCACCTGCAAGGCCGATCCGGCGGGCAAGGTCTGCACCCCAAAATCAGACCTTGCCCCAAATTCACGCAGGCCTTGCCTGACTCGCCACCCATGCGAATGTTCCCTCCCCGCCATGAAGAGTTGTAGCCACACGGGCGCACGGAAATGTGGCTGTTTGGCGAAAAATAACTGCTGATGTCACCCCGTACAAATGCATGAATTACCGGTCCGATTTTGTACCGATACAAACTGATTTATATTTTTTTGCATATCTTTGTGTTGTACGATTATTCAAAGGATAATTGTTACTGTTCACATAAATGAATCAGTCTCGAAAGAACGATTATGAAACAAGTACTTTTTTTATCCCTCGCATTTTTACAAGCTCTCGTGTCATGCTCCAAGCAAGATTTCGATGCTCTTGATGCAGCGCGGATTGAAGGACGTTGGCAAGTCGAGAGTATCCGGTATGAGGGCGTACTGGCTGATGGTACAGCAATCAGTGCAGAAACGGAGCATTGTGATATCTTTTGGACGGGGGACATCATTGAATTCAAAAGCGGTTCTGTCTTTATGGGCGAAAAAGGCAACTCATTCTACTCGTTCTTCAGAGGATATCCCGGAAGTATTGGTTATTCTATCGTACACCACCACTTGTTTATACCAGAGCAAGTGTTTCCGGGTTTTGAGGAGGATGCAGGTGATGGTTGGACGGTTACGTTGACGACATCAGTCGGTGAATGGTCGTTCCCCTACACGTTATCCGATGACACATGGATTATCAGGCATGAACAAAGACGATGGTTTGACATAGAGTACAAATATATCGACGCTGATTTTGAATTTGTTCTGAAAAGAGTGCCGTAAATTCCATTTTTTCAGCCATGGATAAGGGATTGTTGACGCATGCGCTGGCCAAATTCTTCCTGGGCGTGATTGTCTTGGGAATTCTCATCTTCCTCCCGGCCGGGTCTTTTCGCTATTGGCAAGGCTGGTTGCTGATGGGCATCCTGTTCGTGCCGATGTTTGCAGCCGGACTTGTGATGATGGGCAAGAATCCCGAGTTATTGCGGAAACGACTGAATGCGAAAGAGAAGGAGGCGGAACAGAGGACCGTCGTGAAGTTGAGCGGGCTCCTTTTCATTCTCGCCTTCGTCGTGGCCGGGTTGAACTGGAGATTTGGCTGGTGGATCCTGCCGAATTGGGCAGTATGGGTAGCTGCAGGGCTGTTTCTGGGCGCCTATCTCTTGTATGCGGAGGTGCTGCGGGAGAATACTTACCTGTCCCGGACCATCGAGGTCCAGGAGAACCAGAAGGTCATCGACACAGGCCTTTATGGCATTGTCCGGCACCCGATGTATATGGCTACTACCATTCTTTTCCTGGCGATGCCGTTGGTACTGGCCTCTCCTCTCTCATTCATCATTATGTCGGGCTACATTCCTGTGATTGCGAAGCGTATCAAGAACGAAGAGAAGGTGCTTGAAGAAGGGCTGGAGGGATACGCCGAGTACAAAGAGAAGGTGAAGTACAGACTCCTGCCTATGGTCTGGTAGTTTTCCATGCTTCAGACCCACGTTTTGAAGATTGACCCATCCAGATATACCTTTGCCGATGAAAAGAATTCTCATAACCCTCGTCTTGCTGCTGACGGCGGCAGCGTATTCCCATGCCCAGACAGGCACCTGGTCCGGGAAACTGGACGTACAGGGCACTCAACTGTCCCTCGTTTTCCATCTCGACGGAGAGAAGCCGACGATGGATTCGCCGGATCAAGGTGCAAAGGGCATTCCGGTACAGGTTACCCGGACGGAAACCGGCGGCATCACCATTCAGGTACCGTCCATCGGGGCCACGTATGAAGGCCTGTGGATGATCAAGCGGATTGTCGGAACTTTCAAGCAGATGGGCGCATCCTTCCCGTTGACACTCGTGCCCGGCGAGGAGAAGCCCCGTCGGCCCCAGACGCCCGAAGGGCCGTTCCCCTATGCTCAGGAAGAGGTTGCCTTCCCAAATGGCGACGCGGTCCTGAAAGGGACGCTGGTACTGCCGGAAGGCTGCTCCCGCAAGACACCGGTCCTGCTGATGGTCACCGGCAGCGGCCTCCAGAACCGGGACGAGGAAATCTTCGAGCACAAGCCCTTTGCCGTGATTGCCGATGCCCTCGCCCGCGCCGGATTCGCCACCCTCCGCTATGACGACCGGGGGTTCGGTGCGTCCACCGGGGGCGTCGTCCATAGCACTACGGAGGACTTCAAGGACGATGCCGTGGCCGGAATCGGCCTGCTCCGGGAGCGCTTCGACCAAGTGGGCGTCCTCGGCCATAGCGAAGGCGGCACCATCGCCCTGCTGCTGGCGGCGGAGAAGAAGGTCGATTTCACCGTCTCGCTCGCCGGAATGGCCGTTTCCGGCAAGGAAACGTTGTTATGGCAGAACCGCCTTGCGCTGGCCGCGGCCGGCATTCCCTCCGAAACTGTCGATGTTTATTGCCAGGCGCTCGATGCTGTTTTCGATGCCCAAATCGCCGGAAAGCCGATACCATCGGCCTCCCAATACGACCTTCCGGCAGCCCTGGCCCAGAATCTTGCAGCCGTGACGATGCAACTCCAGACGCCCTATCTAAGCCATTTCCTGACAGTGGACACCCGCCCGCTGCTGGGAAGTATCACCTGCCCGGTCCTTACCCTGAACGGCACCCTGGACAGGCAGGTGGACCCTGAAAGTAATCTGAGCGCCCTGCGGAACGGCTTGACGGGCCACCCTGAGAACCGTGTGGAAGCCATCGACGGCGTGAATCACCTCTTCCAGCATTGCCAGACGGGATTGTCCAACGAATACCGGACCATCGAGGAAACCATCGCACCCGAGGTGCTGGAAATCATCGTGCAGTGGCTGACAGCGCTCCAGTAGCGGATCGTCCTCCCTCCCGAGTGCTCGTACCGGTCCATCGCCTGGACCCATACAAGCAAAAACACCCCTAAAACGCTCGTACCGGTCCCGCGCATGGACCTGTACGAGCACTCCACGAATGATGCTACATCTTGTGTATAATAGAATAAACCTGTCATGAAACTGAAAGCGACGGACGATTTTAAGAAGGGAGCCAAGGGGTTGGTTTACTATACGATTGCTGCTATCGTCGTGTTCCCCATCTTCCATCTCATCAAGGGCGACTTCGACTGGGGCGACACGCTGATCAACGTGGGCCTCATGGTCCTGATCTGCCTCGTCCTGGGCATTTTTTTCTACTTTGGAATGCAGATTCCGGAGAAAAAGCACGATCAATCCCAAGAGTAGATGCGACTTAAAACCTTCCTTTTCGCCCTGTGCCTGACAGTGGTAGCCGCCTGTGGGCCGATGGTGCGGACGGCGCGGCAGCAAGGGGTCGCAGGCAGCGTTCCGGCCACGGAAACGGCCACGGAAACGACCCGTGTTACGGCCGCAGTATCGGCCACCACCGCGACTTCCACGTCGGAAGTCCAGGCAACCGCTGACTGGGTATGGACCTACAGCCAGGCCCGTCCGGAAGGGTTCACCGTGGATATCCGCGAGCGGAAGGTGCCGACGGAAGGGATCTGCGTCGCTTATGCGGCCACGCAGGACCGGCATTCGAAGGAAGACCTCGGGGAGGTTGTTTCCCACGCGCTGGCACACGACGGCTATGTGGGCGGCTGGTGGAACAGCGAGGACAGCCTGTACTATTTCGACAGCGTAAGGATCCTTCCCGAGAGCGATTCCGGCGAGGCCGTCTCCTTCGCCCTTGAAAATGAGCAACTTGCCTTCTATGTGCTGTCCACGGGGGAAGAGGTCCGAATCGACAATGTCATCCACCCGCACGAGCCCGAACCCTCGCGCCTAAGTGGCTGGAGCACTGTTTTTCTGGCCGGCACCATCGACAATGGCAACAGCGAGGACTGGCAACAGACGGTCGCCGCGAAACTTGCCGGGCGGGATCGGCGGTACCTGCTCTACAACCCCCGGCAGGAAGAGTGGCACCCGGAGCGCGAGGGCGAGATGGACTATCAGGTCAATTGGGAACTCGAGCATATGGAAAGGGCCGACCACATCCTGATGGTCTTCCTCGACGGCAGCCAATCCCCCATCACGCTCCTGGAACTCGGTCTCCATGCCCGCAGCGGCAAACTCCTCGTCGTCTGCACCCCCGGCTTCTACCGTTACGACAACGTCCGCATCACCTGCGCCCGCTACGGCGTCCCGGTCTATGGGTCGATTGACGAGGCGTTGGAGGCCTTGCCTTAATACGGGATCTCAGACACTGTCCATCATCCGGGCGGCCGCTTCATAGGTGAGGCCGGTCACGCGGGCGATTTGATGGACATTGGAGCAGAAACGCCGTTGGATCTGGCGGAGGGACTCCGTCTGCTCCTCGGGAAGCAGGTCTTCAAAACGCTGCTTTCCGAACAGGCTCCGGTAGAGGTCCGGCAAGGCGGCCAGGACGACCTGGTCCCGGAAGGCCGGGTGACGGTCATCCCCCTTCTCGATCTTCCGTTTGGCTTTGGAGGAATTCACCAGGAAATAGTTCATCCGGCTGGCCCGGCGATAG
>Ga0247611_10011198_pt1 | contig 10378 bp, 8 predicted proteins | sample 177DNAGHGhighgp2_FD_192422 | JGI IMG/M metagenome (GOLD analysis project Ga0247611, IMG submission 192422) | Sheep rumen microbial communities from Palmerston North, Manawatu-Wanganui, New Zealand - 1770 DNA GHGhigh gp2 | ecosystem: Host-associated > Mammals > Digestive system > Stomach > Rumen ... | reverse complement strand
CGCAGAGAAAAATTGTGGATTATTTCGAGTCAACTGTGCATGGCCTTGACGGGCAGCGGCCCGCACTAACTTTGCATCGGAAAAATGTTATACATGAGCGACGGCGGCAAGGGCAATGATGACATTTAGTTTCATCAATGCGGCTTCACGGTATCATTCCTCTCCCGCCAAGCAGAGGGCTGTGCGTAAACAAAACGATAGTGGACGGCCACGCCCACTATACCTTGAAAGCAAGGAACTGATTCACGGTAGTTTCCATGCGTTACAAGCCCCAGAATCGCCACCGGCGTTTCTGAGGCTTACAAATACAATTATGTTGTGTGATTAACTATCGGCAGGTTATCGCAACAGGTGTAACAGAATACACCGTTTTACTGTAACAGTCGGCACCGTTTTTTAACCTCAAGCACAGCGTTCTCTGACACACTCTGAAAATCCTGCGACAATCTCAGACTTATTTTCAAAATCTCTGAGAATCCTCTCACTTTTTCGGAGACTTTCGAACAATCTCGTATTACGTGGTTTACTGATGGCTTGCGTTTCTATTAGCATCTATTCCTTTTTCATTCTTTCTTCAAACGGCAAGTCTCCTTGGTCTTCTGCCTTTACGATAACAGGCATGCCAACATAGGCATAATTTTCTTTTAGTATGATGATGTCCTTATCTTTCAAACGAATGCAGCCTTCACTGGCGCGGCCAGGTACTGTTTCCTCATTATTGGTGCTACCGTGAATACCTATGCCATTGAATGGTGTTTCTAGACGCAGGAACCAGTTTCCATAGGCTTTGATTTTTCCTCGTCCATCACCAAAATCATGCTCCCATGTACTTGCGTCTTGTATCTGTTTGATACGGAATGGCTTGCCTGGTTCAGATTCCGGCGTTTTCATATCTCCACTTTTCTCCTTTTGGCCCTTATTGAGGCTTAAACAAACGGGGAAAGATGCCAATAATACTGTATCACCATTGACATCAGCATAGACCTGAAGTTTCAGATCTTTCTTTGAAATGACAATGAATGATTTGTCTTTTTCATAATCCGTTGTTAATACAATCGGATTGTCTGGCAAAGAATCATTGACTGCATTTCCCTTTTCATTTATCTCTGCTGAAGAACTACCCCCGCAGGATACAAATGCCAAGGTAAGAATTAAAAGATGTATTAGTTTCATAATCTATAATGTTTAGTAATTATTTATCGTTTTCTGAATTTTATGAGAAAACTGCTTGGATATATAGGCTTCATAGCTCTTATATCTCACTTTATAAAAGTCAGAGGTTTCTCCCAGATATTCCAACTGCTCTCCATTGTCAGGATGAATTGGAGCTATGATTATGTTTGAATTATTTAAACTAGGGCTTTTTCGAAGACGCACATTAACTCCGTCTACAATAACCACTGACCGATTAACGGCATGAGAATACTGTTTAGAGATATAGGCAATATAGCCTTTGTATCTCACTTTGTAAAAGTCATATGTTTCGCCTAGATATGTCAAATAAGCCCCATTAGCGGGATGAAGGTTTTCTGTGATAATGTTGGCATTATTTATCACGGGAGATCTACGAAGGCGTACATCTACACCATCAACGACAACCACAGTTTCATACTCGATTGATATCTCGTAATCATAATCTGCCAATAAATTATCGTAAACCGCATCATTTCCAAAGGCTTCTTTATATCTATCGATAAGTTCCTTTCTATGTTGTATATCTTGAACAGATGCAATAATTTTAGCAACAGATGTTTTTGCATCATCAAATGCATTAGACAAACCAGCTTGAAGGCTAGCATTATTAGTTAATGGAGGGCGTTCATAGCGTTTTACTTGTTCTGAAATATTCTTTGCTGCTGCTATCGTAGAGCAAGTCTTAGCGCCATTAATTACTTTCCATGCAGCATAGTAATCATTTACATTCTTTACTATACTTGCCAACATGCTTTCATCATCTCCTTCGGCTATCTTCATGTCCAGAAGATTTTGAGCTCTAGACTTTAATGCGCTTAGTTCTTGATCGGTCCAAGATGAACGCCCAAAAAACATTTCTTGATATTGGTCTACTATCGGCAAATATGCGCTGAATGCGTATTTCTTACAATTCTTAACTTCATCTTTGGTTAATTGCTTGCTACCACCTTGATTCACAATCGAGGCCTCAGTTGCAATTGTATCAAGGATATTATAAAAGGCGGTTGTGGCTGCGTCATAATCTTGCCCTTTAATACCTGCAAAAACTTTGTTTTCAATCTCTTTTTCAAAGGGAGTAGCAGCAATTCTTTCTTCTACTGACTTTCCAGGCGGTTTTATGAAAAAGACAATAGTAGCTATTATGCCAAGAAGCACAATAGCAATTAAGGCGATTTTTATATTTCGGCCCATACCTTAGGTTTGATCTAGAAAAAATAGCCGAGACTTGTTCCTAAAAACTTTAAGTCATCTTTATTGAATGATTTGTCCTTATCCAAATACTGACGATAGTACAATATTTGCCAATCCCAATGCTCTCCGGCCACACCAAAGCCTCCACCTACAGAAAAATTTGGTTCAAACTTCTCCTTTCTGATGGCACTATAATACCCAGTACCATTTATATAAGCTTTTGTCTCACCCCAAGCATTGAAAAGATTAATCTTTAACCTTGCAAAAATGGGCATATGGAAGTAGACTTTAGTATCAAGGTAATCGTCATCCCAATGATAATCATACGTGTCATAATCCATATAAGAATCAGAAGTGTTTTTACTATAGATAAATGCCCCTGGTTTTGCCCCTATTTCAAGATATACAGGTGCTTTATACGAGCCGATCCTCATTGTCAGATTGACATCATAATAGCCGTAGTTATAACTTCGATTATCTTCAGAACTCAATAAAGTATTTAATCCTAAATCCCACAAATCAATACCAAAGCTTACTGTGCCCCATTTCTCTTTGAACTTATCTATTCGCTCTTGGCGCTTGATTTTTGAGTATTGACGTTTCGACTCTTTGATTTTGCTCTTCACGTAGTTTCGTGTTTCATCATCACAAGCATACAATAGAGCATTGTTGAAATGATATTCACTCGAATAGGCGGTTAATCTATTCGCTCTAATCCGAGCGATATTATTCATCACTTCTGTTCTATATTCACTAGTGGGATGTGATGCAAGGAAATTCTGCATAGCACTCTCATCGTACTTGTTGAGTGAATAATAGTCCTGGTAATCTTTAGCCTTGTCATAGCGTTGTTGGTTAGAGTATGACAGAGCATATCGTCCACCAGCCAATGTGAATTCTGAATAGGCTTGTGACAAATTGCCGGCATTAAAGTACTGTTCACCTTTTAGTTCGTGAACCTTCACACTAGCTTCTTTTGAGTGTGGTGATTGAGGGTAATTTGTTGTAAACCTCTGGAGGTCGTCCACATTGTTCGAATAACGAACACGATTCCACTCATTCTCTGATTCAATATCTTGAATCCTTTTTGCTGCCTCATCTGCGTAACTTCTATTTGCTGATTGATGCAAATAATTCTGATATGAATCTATCGTGTTTAATTGTTGTGCGGTAATCCACAAATCGTAATCCTCAATCATAGCTCTAGCATCAGGCGCGTATTTGCTGTTAGGATATGAACTGATGAATGCGTTCAAGGCATACTTGCTGCCATCGTTCTTAGCTTTGTTGAAAGCATCAAGTTCAGCTTTTTCGCGAGCTTGGCGTTGCTGTTCTACACGTTGATTACACTGATTGAGCAAGTCTCTTGCCTCTTTATTATTAGCATCAAATGAAAGGACACGTTCTAATTTACTTATAGCTTCTTCATAATCACCATTTTCAAATAGATAATGCGCATGATGCAAATTGGCCCGCACCTCGACTGATGACTTCTGAGCATAAGCACGAAAACCATCTGAAGGCAAGAATACTGTGAGAAGAACTATTATAAAAAGAATAAATCGTTTCATTTGCCTTCAATTATTTCTTGGGCTCAAGGCGTTGAATCAAATCTTTCATAGAAGCTGCATTTAACTTCCTTGAGTTTAATTGCTTAAAGAACTCATCAAGGGTTTCATCGAGGTATAGGATGGACTCCCAGGGTTGATTTTTGCAATTCTTGTAGTATTTATTGTATTTCAACTCCTTAAGAGCATCATATGCTTGATTAATTGCAATTTCATTAATTTTCCATTTCTTCATACTCAAGTTCTCTTCTTGTACCTTCAAGAATCCAATTACTTCTTGATTAAAAGCCTCATATTCATCAAGGAAATGATAATAGATCTTATAATCCTTAGGATAAGTTGCCTCAGTTCTCATTGCTGCTAAACATTTTTTTGAATCGTTTATATAGGAAGGATTGTATCTTCTCTCAAGAGGGAATAACAGGCACTGCTTATAAATCATATTATCAAGGGTTCCGAAAAGTTTTAGCGAATCATTTTTTACTTGAATAATAGTCATCAAGCGCTGGTTTTCACTAATGAAATGAGACAAGGAATCTTGATACAATTTGCGATTAGTATTCAGTTGTTGAGTATCTTTCTTATACTTTTGAATGCTATCATTCATTTGAACATTTATTCTCTTGATACTATCATTTAACAAGTCTATTTCTTTTTGCTTTTCTGATAGTTGACGAATTAATGTTGACACATCATCATTTTTTATCGTATCTGATGATATTTCCTGTTGGGCAAATGTGCGTACAGGAAATAGTGCCACAACGATAATAAATAATAACAATTGGACTGAATAATTCTTATTAATCATATTCTCTATTATAATTACTAATACCATTATTTCGGTTGTTGTTTCTAAAATAACTCATTGCCGCTACATCAGCATTTTTAAGTTCACTTTTTGATTCACTGAACAAAGTGGCACCACCAAATGCATTTACATATTCGTTTATGCGATCAAGAGCCGCTTCTTCGGCAGCATAAAAACTTTCATATGAACTATAACTCTGATAATTCCTTGCAACTCCATTGCACTTAGCTTTAATGCTATTTGCTAGGGAATTTTTTGCATCACTAAATGCACCATTTAACCCAGCACTAAGACTTGCGTTATTTGTCAACGGAGCTCGCTTATAACTAGCTGCGTCAGATTTGATTTTATTTGCTGCAGAAACAGATGAACACGAACGCGCACGTTTCACAACTGACCAGGCTGCATAATAATCGTTTACATTTGAGACGACCTTTGATAAGGACCTTTTTGCTTCATCCTCTGCTATATTCATTGATAATAGTTTCTGAGCTCGGGATTTAAGAGCTGACAGCTCTTTATCGGTCCAGGATGATCGAGCGAAATACGAATTCTGATAACTATCGAAAATCGGTTCATATGCATAGAACGCAATTTTTTTACAGTTCTCGACTTCTGTTTCAGAGAGTTGTTTCTTCCCATCTGAATTTACAATAGAAGCTTCTGTGCCAATCACCCCCAAAATGTCGTTAAACGCACTTGTGGCTGCAGTATAGTCATGTCCTTCAATTTCTTTTGCAACCTGGCTCGCAATCTCTTTTTCGAATGGCGTAGAAGCAATTTCTTGACTTTCTGGCACTCCTGTCCCGTTAACAAAATAGATGATAACAGCAGCAATACCAACTACCACCAAAGCAATTAATGCAATCTTAATTGTCTTGTTCATATCAATATCTATTATTAGTCGCTTGTATGTCTTTGTTCTGTTCCATTTGAAGAATTGGTAGCACTTGTACCATTTGTTACATTAGTCTTCGTTCTAGTGCTACGATTAGAGTTTGTCGGATTCTGACGATTAGTCGTTTGATGAGTCTGACTAGATGAAGGATTTGTCATCTCTCTCTCTGTATGATTATCATTTTTCTGCAACAATAATTCCAATGCCGAATGAAGTTTTTCAATGTTCGCAGTCTCATTCTTGCAACATTTCCTCATCTCATCAGCCACTCTTGACATGAATTGAGAGTCATTATTGTGTTGTTCAATAATACTTAGAATGCCATTCCAATGACCATTTACCTTATCATTGTTCTTATATGGGTGAGCAACTGCTTGAGAAACCTGACCGTTTGAGATGTAATCAATTAGATTCTTGAAATCATCATTCTTTAAATCCAGTTTATTCCATTGTTCATGATCTTTCATATAGTCTAAATCAGCATTAAAGTCTGCTTCATTAAACTCTTGAGTTTGAGGCTCGGATTTATTAACCTGTTCCGTTTTAGTTTTTTCCTTATCTTCATCATTTTCATCTGAAGATGGCCAAAACTTCCATAAACAGAAAATCAAGAGGGCGGCTATTGTTGCAATGGCAGCATAAAGTAGCCAATTAGGAATCTTCTGCCAAAAAGTTTTTGAAGATGAATCATCTTCATAATTATCACTACTATATTTGGGTTTTTGGAAATCCTGGCGGCTCACATGAATTTGTCCATCTGTCCGCTGTAAATACTTATATAACGGATCATTTTGTTTTACCCTGGCTCTAATAGTACTTTTTGTGTAATTAGGGAACACCACCTCTATGGTCTGTTCTGCAGATTTCGGTTTCAAATCAACCTTTAATCTATCAGAATTTAAATCCTCCACATTTAATGTTACTTGTTTTTCATGAAATCCTGTTGCAATTGCCGTGAAACTAATAGTTCGTTCTGTTTCAGGAAAAGACACAGAATCTGCAACATTTTGCTTTCCTTTTAGTGATCTTATCGTTACATGATCAACCTTTGTATTTGTTCCTTCTTCCACAAAATCCACAAAGATTTTACGCATAAACTTAACTCCAGCAGTGATAGCGTCATTAATATTTATAGTATTTCCCTTATAGCTGATTGCCGGATCGAAACTACCAGTTATATCTATCGTTCTTCTTGCATCTTCACACCCTTTCTTATGGTAAATAATAGTAAGTGAACCTCCTTGTGAAACCGCATGATTGCTTGGCTTTAATGATATACCAATAGGTACTTCTCCAATTTGGTATATAATTCGAATGGGAGTTGTAATTAATCTAAGATTGGTGTTTGGCTGCTTTAAGTCATTCGGTGAGAAATAGATACATTTTAAATCCTTGTAATCACTTTGGTATGGATATGATAGCATTTGAGCTAACTCACTCTCTGATGTATAGCATCTATAACCTTTAAGATTTGACGTCACAGGTTTATAAAAACTATTATTATGAATGAGAGATTCATCAAAAGATAAAAGAAGTGTATCAACAACATCTTCTTTCATGCTGTTTTTGCCAATCAAATATAAATCTCTTAGGTTTCTAAGAGTACTAATAATTACCGACCCATCTTGTGAAATAAGCCGTCTTACATTAATTGCTAAGATTTTTCTTCCATCACCAGCGTCATTTGTTGGGAAAACAATACCATAAAAAATACTATCATTATCAAACCAAACTGCAAAAAGTTCATTAGAATTAAAATCTCTCGCATCCCGAGGATCAAAAAAGGCCCTTATCCAATCATCATTATTTGGCGAAGCTGAACTTGTCGATGTTGAGTAATTATATGTGACACGAGTTCCGCGAGCGCCAGTTTTTACATCAATATCTTGACCATAGACACCGACATTAATCTTATTTTTCATTATCATAACATTAAGAATTATTGCATTAACCAATCAAACATGCCCCCAATTGTTGGCGTTTTTGTAATTAATTTTTCAATTACTTTATTAGTGTCAACTCCATCATAGACACAAAGATTCTGAGCAAACACATCACCAATTGAGAAAGAAAGTGTCTTCAAATCCTTGACTCGGGCCAGGCGGCAAGTCTCTTCTAAAGTATTCCAAAAGGAATGAAGTTCTTGCTTTACATATTCATTTGCAACTCGAGGTCTATCTTCAACTCTACAATTCATCTTATCACATTTGGTGACAAGAACATAGACGCCAACAGTTGATTTGCTAAACACTTTATTAGTTTTTAAGAATTGAACCATCGTGTCAAGATAGTTCGTCATATTTAAACCATCCCAGGTTTTGTTATGTGCTCCGTACTCAACAATAAAGAAATGTATCTTATTATTTCTCCTGTCTTTTAAATAGCTCATTGCTTTATCCACAACTTGTTGTTGCTGTGTAGTATCCAATGGCAGATTATTCTCGGAAAAATAAACCGAGTTAAATAATTCTCCTGCAAGATCAACGAGAGTAAGCCTGTGTTGTTTTCGTTGATTACCCTTTTCAGACAAATGAATAATCATTTCCGGGATGTTAAATAGAGGAGTACTTCCAGGAAGTTTGCATATTCCATCACTCACGAATAAATTGGATAATTGATTAAGATAATGCCTCCCTGAAGATGGCTTCACCTCAAGAATTCCATTTCTTTTTGCTGTACTAATGATTGTCCCTAATGCACAGGTTTTACCAGAGCCTGGGGTTCCCCAAAAGTAAACTTCAGTTGAATTTGGTTGAAGTTCCTCCGGGCCATTCTCATTAGTGAGATCATCTGCTGTTTCGAAATCAATTATAGCTCTAGTTTTGTCTGATCCAAAGATATCCTCTAAATCATGCTTTGTTATAACGTGATTTTCTACTTGTTGTTTAATATATGCTGCTCCATATGCATTTGGATCGCCTCTTAATGCGTCCAACAAGAATTCTCCTGCAGCTCCACTATTTAGACGAGTTTGAGCCTCTACAGCATGCTTTCCATTAGGATATCGATTGATATAACCTCGAAAGGCACTTGTTGAACCCAATATAGATGCATTGGCCCAATCGTTGTCATCTTTGATGTCATGGATTGCAGCCCTAGCTTCAGCATCATGCCTACCAGGGTTCTGTTGCATATATAGAGTATAAGCTTCGATTGTATTCTTTCGTTTTGTCGCTAACCAAGGCAAATCCGCTAGCAAATCACGACATTCATCAACATGAGTCCCATTTGGGAATGATTCAAGGTATTCTGTCAGAGATTCTTCTGATAAGACATTTTGTGCCTCAATCCATTTTATATCATCGAACTGTGATATTTTACCCAAAGCCTCTACTGTATGGCTACCAAGTTGGGAATCGGCTATATATTTACGAAAGGCTTCATATGTGCCTTGTTGTATCGCATTTTGCCATAGATTATCTTCCTCTTTTTCTAGACTGAGTTCTAATGCAGAAACTTTGGTTTCGTTTAATCCAGCAGTTTTCAACTCTTGCAAAGAGACTTCACCTGTTCGAATATAGTTTATTAAACTCTCAATAGGCAAACTGGTGCCACCAGCTCTGCATGCTCTTAATATTTTTTCTTTCTTTGTAGGCATAGTGTTCAATTATTTTTTGTTATTCATAGTCTATATTAGTTTTCTTTGATTGCTTCGAACTTTTATTTGCTAGCGACCGTTGAGTAATGATGTAAGGTAAAAGCATGATCAAAAAGCCTATTAATGATAATATCATAGATAATGCGCTGGGTTTGGAAAACTTGGAGTATATAGTTTCAAGTTCTCCTAAGTCATTATTGAGGCTTTCATAAGCAAAAGGTTTGACCGTTTCACCTGCTCTGATGGTACTTGACAAATCGACATAGTTTTGAACATAGTCATCAACTTCATTTGCAATCTTATTGATGTTTTGGGGCAACAAGATATTCCATACACTCATTTCCTGTGCACGATTTAGCCACTCCATACGTTGCTTACAGATTGAATCTCGCGAATCTGGAAGCAGTTGGCGTCTAAGACTCTTTGACAAATTGGCAATTTTCTTGCTATCGGTGTCGCCAGATGCTCCAGCAAGAAGCTTTTGATAGTCACTTGGGCGGACTTTTTTGCCTTTGGAGACAAGGTTTAATTGTGATTCATATTTCTGTATGCGATCAGCAACATAGGTATCGTATGCTGCGTCAAGGTTCTTGGCTGATGTCAAGAGAGTATCAATTCTCCCCTTGATGTCTTCTTGTCGTTCGACAACTTTTGCAAAGTTAGTGAACGGAAAGGCCGCTGCGATAAACGTTGCAAGGATAATCAAGCCAAAGAAAATTTCTCCCACTCGCCCAATGCGCCAGCGTGACTCTTTACCTATGCACATTACATATAAGCACCCAAGTACAACGCCAATACCTGCTAATGTGATCAACACAGGCATGGCAATTTCTCCTTTTTTCCAATACACTAACCCCATGAGCGCAAAGAACGCGTAGACCAATAGGGCCATGATTGAAAAGACTGCTGCGAAATTAAATCTTTTGTTATTCATAATATTTTGATTGTTAATTGATTACTTTGGTAATTTCTTTTTGAGTTCTTCAATCTTTTTTTCATACTCACGAATAAGGCGACGTATTTCTTCATAGTCAGTGCCATCAGCAGGTGTTGCGACAACATCTGGAGCCTTATCCACAGGGACAACTACTTCTTCCTCACCTGGTAATACAACGATTGTT
>Ga0247611_10011196_pt1 | contig 10381 bp, 5 predicted proteins | sample 177DNAGHGhighgp2_FD_192422 | JGI IMG/M metagenome (GOLD analysis project Ga0247611, IMG submission 192422) | Sheep rumen microbial communities from Palmerston North, Manawatu-Wanganui, New Zealand - 1770 DNA GHGhigh gp2 | ecosystem: Host-associated > Mammals > Digestive system > Stomach > Rumen ... | reverse complement strand
TGCTCCGTGATGAATAATATGTAATGCTTATGCTTATGAGAAGTGAAGGAAACGACGCAGTAGTAGACTGTGACGATCCAGTAATAGCATTAGCATGTAACTTAGATTCAGAAGATTGTCCAGCTGCTTGTAAATCAGACAGCAAGAATGAAGAAAAAAATTCTGATGAAGTTGTTAAAGCTGGAAACTTAGATGTAACTACATCTGGAGAATCTAACGGAAGAGTATTCATCGGTAGAGCTTCTGACTTAGACACTATCACTCTTAAGACTTCTGAAGAAGTAACTATCTCTAAGATTATTCTTGAGAGAATTGGTTACTCTACAAAAGATAACATTGATAATGTTCGATTAGAAGATGAAAACGGAACAAAGATAGCTGATGAAAAGACACTTGATTCTAAAGGTCAAGTTAAATTGACTCTTAAGAAAGATTACAAAGTTGTTGACGGAGAGTTGAACGCAACAATAGTTGTTAAAACTCACAAAGGTACTTCTGGAGACAAGAACAATCTTGAAGCTGGAGGAACTGTTGGATTTAAAGTTGTTGACGTAGAATCTACAGCTAAAGATGTAAACATCTCTGGTAAAGCTAATACCTATACAGCTATAGCTTATGATGGTTCTAAGATGACTTTGATAGTTAGAACTAACAAAGAAAAAGAATACAACTGGACTGCTTCAGAATTGTATGAAGTTGCTAAATTTAAGGTAAATACTCCTGATGATTCTAGTATCCTTCTTAGAGGATTTACTTTCAAAAACGGAGCTACTACAAATACTTTAGACCTTAGAAAATACTTCGACAATGCTGAACTTACAATTGCTGGAGAAAAAGTTAGCGGTCTAAATGCTAGCGTAAATAAGAATGACGAATTAGTAGTAACTTTCAAAGAAATAGAAGTTCCTGCTAAGGAGAAAGCTGAAGTTATCTTAAAGATAGCTCTTGTTGAAGACTTCGACGTATTCCCAAGTAATGTAAGATTAGATTTAACTGACTATGTTGCTGTTGATGGAAAAGTTGAATCAAGAGTTGCAGCATACGATGCAGATAATCATGAATTCAGTGATAGCAACTTCAACTCAACAATGACTTCTTACGTATTCAAGTGAGGAAAAGTTAAACTTTCTAATGTAAAATTAGGAAATGTTGATGCTCCTCAAGATTCTGAAGGTATTATAGTAGCTGAAGGTTCTATTACTATTCCTGAAGCAATTAATGCAAAAGAATTCACAATTAAAGCAAAAGGAGATTGAGCTTCATTCATTAAACAAATGACTGTTGTAGTAAATGGTGAAGAAACTGATGCAAGTTCTTCATGTACAGCTGTTAAAGCTAATCCTGCAACTTCTGATGAATGTACTTTCAAATTCACAAATGTAGAAATTGAAAAGTCTGGAAAAGTTCAATTCAAGATTGATGTTAGAAATTCAAAAGTTGATAAACAAACTGTTACATTTACAACATTTAATGCTGATGCATTTGCTGATGGTACTAAATGAATAGTTTATGATGAGTCTGGAAAATCAGCTAAATCTGAAGTTTCAGGATCTATCACATTCTCTAAAGTAACTCTTCAACCTGCTAGAGCTTCAATGACTAACTCTAACATAAAAGATCAAGAATTTGCTAACAGAGATTCTCAAAGAAAGACTATATTCAATGGAGAATATACTGCTAAGAAAGGAGACGTTAAACTTAACGAATTCTTAATTACAGCTAATGATGCTACTGGTGTAAATAAAGCTATCACATCAGGTGCAAGCGCTGACTTCAAAAACAAAGTAACATTCTATGTATTTGTTGATGATATGGACAATGAAGTAGCTGATGCTAAATTAAGTTGTAATGCTGCAGGTACTTGATGTACTGCTAGTGATACATTTGATAAAGTGTTAGTTAAGAATGGAGAAACTGTTAAAGTTAAAGTAGAAGCTGAAGTTGAAGCTGACAACAAAGTTAACACAGATGGAGACATGCTTTCTGGTTCTACAGTAATTTCTAATATAGATCTTGGAAAATATAAGGTTGAAATCTGGTGAGAAGATGAGAATGGTAACGACAACTCTTGAAGAGCAGATGCTACTTCTGCTAAATTAAAGGTTGTTAACAAAGGATCTGTTAGTGTTACTACAGGTAAAACAAAGCAAACAATCGTTAAAAAAGCTAATGATGCTAAACTTGCTGAGTTTATTATCAAACCAGCTAAAGGTTCTGAATCTGTAGACCTAGAAGAAATATCATTCAAACTTAGTGATAATTCTATAGATCCTAGTAAAATTACATTAAAAGTAGATGGAATGACAGAAGATGATTATAGTAATGGATTCACTTACTCTATGAATAGAGAAGTTAAAGAAGCTTGAGTAACTGTATTAATTACTCTTGATAATGAAGAAGATGCACAAGGAACAATCACATTAAGTGATCTTAAAGTAAACGGAAAGGCTCAATCTAAGACTTTCTCTAAGAAATTCGTTCCTGCTGCTGTTGAAATCATAAAACAATCATCATCTAATGGATCTACTGTATTTACATTAGATGTTGATGCAGATAGTGATACAGATGTAGCTAATTTCGCAATCTATACTACTAAATCATGAAATGCTGTACCTCATAAAACTTTGCTTGGAACATTCGAAGATGGAAAGACTGTTTCTATAACTAATGAGAAAGATAAGGCTTATGAACTTACAAAAGTAGCTTACTTATACTCTGAAGAAAGTAATGGTCATAATGCAGGATGTTATGATATTGGTGATACTGCTGCTGCACCAAGAGCTGAAACAGGAGCTGCTGATTGTACTCAAGCAGGTGGAGTTTGGGCTGATACTGGTTATGTATGGAATCAAATTACTATAACTAACACTGAATTACCTGATTACTTTAAGATTGACGACGTTGATATTAAAGTTATGAGTAACTAGTCTATCTCTTAGACGTACGAAAAAACTCCTACCCTTCGGGGTGGAGTTTTTTCTTTTAAATATTTACTTCATATAAATATACTTAAATTTCTGATACATTCAGAATTTTTTTATTTTTTTCAAAAAACTTAGAAATGAAACAACTCAAATCTTCAGCACAGAATCAGGTGCTTAAATATCTACAAACGAACTGAACTAACAACTCTGTCTATATATGAGTAGATGTAGGTAAATCAATATTAGATATCGGTGTAACTATTCAGGACTCTGATATTCAGGTTTATCTATGAAGCATATCAAATAGTGCAGAATGATTCAAGCAAGTAGAAACTTTTATCCTGAAACTGATTGAACTGTGAATGGATGAAAATGATATATTCTTCTGAACTGAAAATACTGGAATATACTGACATGATATTATGAATTATTTCGATGATAGAATTCCTAATACTTATATTCTCAATTCTTCTCTAACATGTCATGCTAGAAAATATTATGCAAAATCTGACTTTAAATCTGATAATATCGATGCAATTATTATCGCCATTACGCTCAGAGACCTGGATAGCAAAAATCAGCTTGAATCTATCAGAAATCCTTATAAGAAAAACTGTGGACTGTGATTCGTTCGTAGAAGTTTATCAAATGAAAGAAGCTCTTTGCGTATCCTTTTTAGGAGATTATGTTTCCTGAGAAATCAGAAATCTAAACTAATGACTAGTATAAATCTGACCAAAGAACGTCTATTCCCAGAGATTAATGGAATATTTTCTATCAAACATAGAGCCTCTAGTGAGGCTATTTTATTAAATCATTTTTCTAGAGAAAAAATTCTGACTATGACCAAAGATGAGTTTATCGAAGAATATAAAGCTTTGGCTACCAAATGACAGCAGAATTCTAGAGTTATCAAAAAGATAGAAAACTTTTATGAAAAAGTTCATGCTAGATGATCCAAATATTCATGCTCCCATCTGGATAGATTTATGCAGAGAGATTCTGACTCTTACCTGTTGGAAGAAATTAAATTTAAACTGAAACATTATGAACTGACATGCAAAGAGATGGAAACAGTATCTGATAAAATTGCTACTTTACTATGAATATTACAGAGTAATGGATATTTTATCCCCCAATTTAAATGAATCAATAATATAGAAATCTGACTAGTATTATGAGAATTATGATTTGATATTTACAAAATCAATTCAAAAGAGTTTATCTGATTTGTTTGATGGTATCCTGAGAATTATACTTCATGATGATGACATATGGTAAAACCATCACAGCTTTCTCACAAAAAATGAATAATCAAAAAGTTTGTATATGTGCGAATGTATGGCTTCCAGCTTCATAATCCAAGTTTTAGACTTTACAAAAAATTACTATCGCTGTATTATGCTGCAGACACACAGGATCATTCACTCATTACTACCAAAACCAAAAGGAAAATAGAAATAAAATGCTGAGAGAAATTATTGAAAATTATTCATGACTGATACAAAAATAATACATCGTTCTGTGAAACAAGATTTATCGAAAACACACTCACACCTATGATAAGGAAGCTAGAAACAAATTGAATTGATACCAACGCCATAAATGAAACTATTATGGATGTATATAAGTGTAATATATTTTCTCAAAAAATATAACTTTTGATATAATCTATTGTGCTTGTTTTTTTGGAATCAATAAATAAAAAATAGAGGAAATCAGATTTTAATTTATCGATAAATCTCTATGAATATTCGAACGACTTGCCTATGTATTCTCGCTTTGACTACATTTCTATCTCGATGTGGAATCAAGATTTTCAGGAAATTAAATATTCTCGACAAACCATGAAAAGATTTAAAATGAACTAGGAAACCAGTTCCAACTATGCAAGGAATTGTAGTTTATATCATTTTTCTAGTCATAATTGCGCTATTCTTTCCTGAAATGTGGACAAATAGACTATTATTGGGATTCTTAGCATGAGGGACTTTGATAGTTATCGTAGAAATCATTACAGAACTCGAATACATCTGAAAAATAAAGTTTAAAATTCCTGCTTGGGCCAGATTTTTGGTACATTTAATTACTGCATGTTTAGCTTTGTATATCAGTTGAATTGAAAATTTCGAGTTTATGCTATGAGATAATGCTATCATTATTCCGCAGTGGGTATTATATATATTATTCGCACTTTGGTCTGCATTCGTAACTAATGCTGTGAACTGGATTGACTGAATCAATGCACAATGAAACTGAATTTTAACAATCTGATTTTTTACAATATTTGGACTTATTCAGTGGGTAGTGCTTCCATGATATACACAGTACACAAATTATGATACTTTGATCTTTGTACAAAATTTATCTCTCGTTTTAGCGATAATTTCACTAGTCTATACCGTTATAGAATTTAAGCCTAGCGCACTAATTAGAGATATCTGAACAATGTTCCTTGCGTTCGGTTTAGCGTATCTCTCCGTCCTCGGAGGAACGAAGATATGAACATTAATCGTTGCTTTGTCACTTGTGATATTTGATGCGATATGGATAATCTTTTATAGAATCTTTATTCTCAAAAGATCTCCAATGCAATGAGATTATAAACATATGCATCATCGCTTATTGCGTTTATGATGGACCAGATGAGAAGTTCGTGCATTCGTGCGAATCTGGTCTATTGTAATGATGATACTTATGCTCATGCAATGAACCAATAGAACTCACAAGATAGTTATTTTCTTGATAATGGCGGCATTATTCTTTGGAGTAAACACTTATCTTTTCCTTGTAAAAAAACTTCCTTGTTGACAGGATGACAAAAAGGAAGATCATTTCAAATGAGAGTATAAATCAGACTAAACATTCATAAATAGATAATCATCCTGGCGTAGGAATGCTGTTACTATTCATTCTTTGATATTTAGATGAACTGGATGCTCTCTTCATCTATAATTTATTATTATGAGTGAATTAAATTCTCGCTCATCTACAGCAAAATAATGATTTGGCATAAATGCAGTTACTGTCATTTCGCTCATTTCTGAACTAGTTGAATCTAAGTATTTAACTAAGCATTCTTTTGCACATCGCTGTAAATAGAAATTTTCTCGTGGAGAATATGGAGAATCTGGCATACGTACATTTTTTAGCAATGATTCATCTCTTGTGTTTATATATTCAATATCTACTGCAACTTTTTTTGTATCGACTGCAAGAACTAATAAATCTTTACTATGAGAAGTTGAGAAATAAATATCTTCAAAGACATGAACTCAGTTTATAAAAGAAAAATTAGTTTTTCATAATTTATACATCTGCTTAGTCACTAAATATGCTCAGACTAATCCACTTGGTGTCCTAGAAATCAAATCACTTCTTCATTGTTGTAGAAAAAACTCTTTAGCTTCTTGATACAATGCATCATTACATATTACCATAGAATAGTACATTTTCTAATGAGTTTGAAGTATAAAAAATTATTCTTTTTTTGTTTTCTTTGAAGATGATGATTTTTCTTTCGTTTTTGTAGTAGATTTTTCTTTCGTAGTAGATTTCTCCTTTGTCTTTGAAGTAGATTTTGATGCAGTTTTGCTAGGTTGTTTCGTCTCTCAAGATTGTAAAATTGATTTCAGTTGTACATGATCGACCTTTCATGTTCCAAGCATTGGAATTTCTTTTAATTGCATTATTGATGCAATACTAACTAGATTTGTTACTCATTGAGAATGTAAGTAATCATTTACCTCGTTAGTTCAGAGTTTTTCTGTAGTAAATAGAGTTAGGTTTACACTTCAGTCAGAATTCTCTTGTGCTTCAACTGCCAAGCATTCTGTTCAATCACTATGCTTCCATTTACGAGCCAAAACTGTTTCAATAGCAGGAAGCGAAATCATTTCTCATGCAATTTTTACAAATCTTTTGAGCCTTCATGATATAGTGAGATATCCATCTTTGTCTAAATATCATAAATCTCCAGTTTTATACCATTTTTTACCATCAAATTCTTCAAAAGGAGATTCAAGCTTTTTATCTACATATCATTCAAAAATATTTAATCAGCTTACATAAATCATTCACTCTTTTTTAGCAGGTTGTTCTTGATGTGTATCTAAATCTATGATTTTAACAGTCTGCCCCAAAATAGGCAGTCAAACTGTTCATCTTTTGATTTCTGCATTACGTTTGAATGGATTTACTGCAATAACTGGGCTACACTCTGTAATTCAATATCATTCAATAATTGTAGCATTTGGAGATTTCTTTGAAAAATTTGTGAATAGCTCTTTTGGACATTTTTCGGCTCAAACGATAGCTATACGTAGAGATTTAAGCTGATCATCTTTTGCGATTTGAACTATTCCATTAAGGAAAGTAGGAGTAGAACATAGGAATGTAGATTTGGTATGACCAATCAAATCTGCGATAGTCTTTGAGTCATTTGGATCTGGAGTGAATACAATTCTAGCTCATGAAATCAAAGGCATTACAATTCATAATACAAATCCAAATGAATGGAATGGTGGCAAATAACAGATTTCTACATCACTATTTTTGATTCATACGATTCCAGCAGCTCATAATAGATCGTTTAATACATTCTCATGAGTCAATTCTACAGTCTTTGGTAAAGATTCACTTCATGAAGTAAAAAGAACTACAGCGATTTTTGAGATATCTGTAGGAATCTTGAAACACATAGCTTTACAAACGGCAGTTAATTTTTGAACCAATGAAATATCTTTCAAAACATCTTCAAAGAATGTCATTTTGTATTTTTGCAACCATGGAGTCTGAACTTTCTGGAAAAATGATTTAGCAGTCAGAATCACTTGTACATTTTGAGATTTTATACAATGAGAAAAAGCTTCTTCAGATTGAGTCCAGTTTAGCATCACTGGAATTTTTTTGGCTAGATAGCATCAAACTACCAAAAGTGAAGTAGCAGATAATGAAGGTAACATTATCGCAATTCTTTCTCATGGCATTTTTTTGAGTAAATCTGCGATTAAGTATGCCTTGATAAGAAAGTCATTTCTACTCTGTACTCCGAAAATTGAATCATAACAGAATCCATCAGATTTATTTATTTTTAGAGACTCTTTCATCAGAGTTAGAACTGTAGAATCTTTATTTATCAGATCTTTTATATGCGCATAAATCAGCTTACTATCTCCAGAATATTTCCACTCACATGGTTTCATTTCTTCACTAGTAGCAGAGTGTCAAACCGCCATCATCGCCACATCTCATACAGTTTTTAAGTCTAAAAGTGGAGGATTAGAAGCATCAATGAAAGCTGACTGAACTGTAGATTTCAATTCGGCCATATCTAATGAATCAAAAAAACATTCTAGAATCAGATTTGTATCTAGTCATACCTTTCCTGTAAATTCAGGTTTAATTTTCTTTACGATGGCTGTAATTTTATTCAAAATATCTGCTGGAATATCTGCCTTTCAGTTGAAAGATGTTCTTTTTAGATCTTTAATTGATCACTGAATCACATCAGGTTCTTTATGATTTTTAGTAGTATTATACCAGCATAGTCCAGTTAGATAATTCAGCTTTTCTTCTCATTTTGCATTATAAATCTTTTCCAATTCTTGATTGAATGCATCGAGTCATCTTTTTTCTACTTTATGTAGCAATGCAGTAGAATCTTTGATTTCTATTTCTACTTTTCTCTTTGGAACCAATAAGAATAGATTTCAGATTACGAATCGTAAACCTTTGAGAACAAATAATGCGAGATTTGGAGCTTTTCATGTCCAGGCTCGAGATGAACGAGATCACCATAATCAGCGAATACTTACAGTCAGAATTTTAGTATCTTTTGGAGCTTGCTGAGAAATCAGAAAAGCTGTCTTTTTACCTACGATAGACTGAAATCCCTGACGAGCCAATGCTCATTGAGGATAAAGTAATATATTACGGTCGTTCTCTAATGCTTTTATAGCATCTGCTACTATAGCAGAAGCGTCTAAATCTTTACAATTTTTGGTTAAATCTGGCACAGAAATAGCTCAGATTGATTTAAAAATCTGTTTGAGAACTGGGACATTAAAATAATCTTCAGTCACTACAGGACTCAGACTTTTTTTCTCTCATAGAAATGCAAACATAATCACAGGATCCATCAAAGCCACATGTGATGGCAAAATCAATTTAGATCATTTTTCATCCAATAATTCAAGTCACGTAATATTTACACGATAACGTAATCTGATAAAGAATTTCATCAATTTTGAAGAGAAAGACATACTATTTTTTGTTTAAATAAAAACACAATTCATCAATTATAACATAAATATAATTAGTAGTTCTTCAAGAGAAAATTTGGTTAGCTTATCATCCTGTAAATGTGGTAAAAAATCTTTTATAAAAAAAAGAGCCCCACCCTTTCGGGTAGAGACTCTTTTTAATATCTAGAGAGATGACTAGTTTTTAACTTTGTAAACTCTAGCGTCAGCTCCGTTGATACTGAAGTAATCTGAATAATCTTCGTAATTAACAAATACTGCAGTACCATCACTTACTATGTAAGATGCAGCCTTAACAAATTGAACACCACCAGTTGATCATGATACTTCAAAGTATAAATTATCTCATTCAATATCTCCAGCTTTACATCAAAGAGCTTTAGTACTTGTAATTGTCTTAGCGGCAGTTCATGATAATACATCACCTGAATTAATCTTTGTATTATATATACAGAAGTCAGATACTGTATAATCTGTATCAGATTTATCTGCAACTTCGTAAGTAAATTTAGTTGTACCATCCAAGTCTTCTTGTTTAGTTAACAATACAACTGCAGGTGCAAAGTATTTTCTATAAGTTCTTACAGTAGTATTTTCATTAATTTTACTTACAGTAACAAGATATTCTCCTGCAGATTCAGCTTTAAGAGCTATAGATATAGTAGCTTTTTTATCAATAGTTTCATTTATGTCATATTTAATAGTTTGGTTATCACCTGACATTTCAGAATCGTATTGTTCTACTGAATCTAATTTAACTCTAATCTGTCATCCAGTAAGGTATTTGTTGTTACTTACATCATAAACTTTTACATCAAGATTTTCAATCAAAACATCATCATCATCCTTAGAAGGAGACACAGTGAATTCAGCGATTACTGAATTAGCCTTTTTAAGGTTGATTGTGTTTTTAGCAGTTGATTTTTCAACAGTAATACCACCTTTAGCCTTAATCTTAATTCATTTTAAGTTATCAGATCCTCTACCTGTATCTTCATTTCCATTTGTATCTGTTCCTTTAAGTTCAAGAGTGAATACATCAGCACTTGATCCATAAGGAGTTGAGTAAGCTTCAACTTCAGCTTCAACTTTAACTTTAACTGAATCTCCAGCTTTAACTAGAACATCAGAGAAAGATTCTTCTTGACCTAAAGTATTTGTATCTGCAACTTCTTCTCAATCTACGAATAAGTA
>Ga0247611_10011195_pt1 | contig 10381 bp, 3 predicted proteins | sample 177DNAGHGhighgp2_FD_192422 | JGI IMG/M metagenome (GOLD analysis project Ga0247611, IMG submission 192422) | Sheep rumen microbial communities from Palmerston North, Manawatu-Wanganui, New Zealand - 1770 DNA GHGhigh gp2 | ecosystem: Host-associated > Mammals > Digestive system > Stomach > Rumen ... | reverse complement strand
ACATCAAGAATCCCGTCGTGTCTGAAGCCAGCGAGGTGTACAGTGCAGACGGCGTGCTGATGGGACGATACTACAACGAGAACCGTACGCCCGTGAAATACGAACAGATTTCACCAATCATTATACGCACCCTTATCGCTACGGAAGACGAGAGATTCTACTACCATCACGGAGTGGACTTCCAGGGACTCTTCGCAGCCGGAAAGGATATGATGAGGGGCAATGCACGAGGGGCGTCCACCATAACACAACAGTTGGCGAAGAACATGTTCCGCGTCCGCACACGCTACTCCACAGGACTTTGCGGTCACATCCCGGGTGTGAAACTTTTGGTGATGAAGATGAAGGAATGGATCGTGGCCGAGAAACTGGAATTCGTCTACACCAAGGAGGACATCCTCACAATGTATTTCAACACCGTGGATTTCGGTTCGAACGCCTTCGGAATCAAGACTGCGGCACGCAGTTATTTCAACACCACACCGGACAGTCTCAACTATGAACAGTCGGCAATACTCGTGGGACTGCTGAAAGCAACATCGACATACAATCCGCGACTGAATCCCAAGAATGCTCTCTCACGCCGCAACGTCGTGCTGGAAAACCTCTACGACCACGACGGCATAATCATCAACGGCAAGAAAGCCACCAGAGAGCAGCTCGATTCGCTCAAATCCCTGCCCGTGACACTCAGAGTCAAACATACTGACAACGAAGCACAAAACGGCATCGCTCCGTACTTCAGGCAGGAACTGAAGAAATATATCGACACACTCTGTGAAGCAGGACTCGTGAAGGGATGCGACAGCACTTCGACATTGGACCTTGATGTGGACGGCGTGAAGATATACACCACCATTGACACACGAATACAGAAACATGCGGAAGATGCCGTGAAGAAGCAGATGGCATCGTTGCAGGAGAAGTTCAATGCCCATTGGGGCAGCACTCCCCCGTGGACAGACCGTCAGGGACGTGAGATTCCAGGCTTCGTGGAGAATGTTGCAAAAAACAATCACACGGAGAATCTTGATTCCGTACGTGAAATGCTCAGATATCTGCATTGCGGCTTCGTGGCAATAGAACCTGACACACGAGAGGTGAAAGCATGGGTCGGAGACATCGACTACGACAAATGGAAATACGACAAGGTGACAGCAATGCGCCAGCCGGGCAGCACATTCAAACTCTTTGCCTACGCCGAGGCAATGAATCAGGGAATGAAACCTACCGATCACAGAGTGGACAAGTGGATGGCATACCCTGATACGAGTGCTTCCGGCGAGGTGAAGATGTACGCTCCACATAATGCCAACGGATTCTTCTCCGGCTCCAATATGCCTCTGAGATCTGCGTTTGCACAGAGTATTAACTCCGTTGCCGTAAAAATCGGACAGGAAGTCGGCATCCCTAATATAATAAGGACTGCACACGCAATGGGAATACACTCGCCTCTGCAGAATGTAAAGTCGCTGCCGCTGGGATCCTGCGACGTGAATCTGCTGGAACTGGTGAATTCCTACTGTACTGTCATTGCCGACGGAGAATACGAAGATCCTGTCATGATAACAAAAATAGAGGACCGTCACGGACGCACGATATACGAGGCTAAACACAATAGGCAACAAGCCATCCCCTATCGCAGCGCATTCTTCATGCGTAAGATGCTGGAAGCCGGACTCCGGGAATCGGGAGGCACATCTATGGCTTTATGGCCTTACATACACCCTGTACTGCAATATTCGGAATTCGGAGGAAAAACCGGGACATCCAACAACCACTCCGATGCATGGTTTGTTGGTGTGACACCTAAGATGGTGGCCGGCGCATGGGTTGGCGGAGAGTTCCGTTGCATTCATTTCCGCACAGGACAGTTGGGCCAAGGCAGCCGGACAGCTCTGCCCGTATTCGGATATTTTATCCAATCCCTGCTGAAAGATGACAAATTCCCGAAATATCGTGAAAAATTTGAGAAACCCAAAGAACCGATTCGCGAGGACGAATGGATGTGTAAGGGCGTATTGGCTATACATCCGGATTCTTTGAGAAACGATTCCATCAGAAGAGACACAATAGCATCATCACAACAATAATTAACTATTGAAAAATAAACCATTGAAAAATAATAAAATCAAACTAATAAAACAACAAACCATGAAAAAATTTGCTCTACTCGCAGTTGTTGCATGTGCGCTGACTGCAAACGCTAAGAACGAAGGTGGCTATCTCTTCACGTACTTCACCGGTAACGCTCCCGAACAGGAGCAGATTCACTATGCTCTTTCTGATGACGGATGGAACTACACTCCCATCAACGACGGAGCACCCGTGATTCTCTCCGACACGATTGCCATTAAGAAGTGCGTGCGCGACCCTCATATCCTTCGCGGTAACGACGGATGGTTCTATCAGGTCATCACAGACATGCGCTGCTGGGACGGATGGAGTTCCAATCGCGGTTTGATTCTGATGCGTTCCAAGGACCTCATCAAATGGCAGCACCATGCTATCAATTTCCCCGATCGCTACAAGGGAACGGATTTCGCAAAGGTGACTCGTGTGTGGGCTCCGCAGACCATCTGGGATGAGAAGGCAGGCAAGTATATGGTGTACTACTCTCTGCGCACAGGCGACGAGGCACCTATCCCTTACGACCGCGTATACTGGAACTATGCCAACGCAGACTTCTCCGATCTGGAAGGTGAACCGCAGGTACTCTTCGATGTACACGATGCTGCCATTGATACAGATATTATAAAGGATGATAATGGCGACTATCATGTCTTCTTCAAAACAGAGGGTGCAAAACAGAAGGGTATCAAGCAGTTCATCACAAAGGATATCCACACTCTTCTCTCACAAGAGCCGCGCAACGAATTCTGTCAGGACACAAACGAAGCTGTTGAAGGAAGCGGAGTGTTCCGTCTGCACGACGGCACATGGGTGCTGATGTATGACTGCTACGGAGCTCATCACTACCAGTTCTGCAAGTCAACAGACCTGATTCATTTCAAGGCTGTACAGAACACCAAGACTCACGGCAAGTTCACACCTCGTCACGGAACGGTGATTGCAATCACCAAGAGCGAGAGGGAACTTCTTGAAACATGGAGCAGACTGATGGTTGCAACCCGTGATCTCAAGCAGCGTGCCGTACCCACTTTGACACTCACACAGTTGAAAGGACGCAAGGATATGATCAAGGATCTGAACGCTGTGCTTGACGGTCCCGTGGACATCAAGGCCTACAAAGCTGCCGAAGCTCGTCTGAAGGCATTCTTCAGCAAGTAAGATAAGCACCAGAGTTACATTAACAACTAATACCTAAAACAATGAAACGTTTCATCCTAATGTGTATGGTGTTGCTAGGCGGCATCAACACCTTTGCAAGAAACACGGTAGTAAACGTGGAGCAAGTGACTACAGAGGTGACACTTATGGACGATGTGGATTACACAATCACATCCACGACACCGTTTACAAGTGCCGGAATAGTGAATATTGTGAATACAGATTATGCTGTTGTCATAATAAAAAACGTAAAGCCCTCTGTGGTATTGGCTAACGGAACACTGAGTCACATACGTATCAACGGTAATGTTGCCAAAAACAACTCCAACTGTCAGGTTCGTATGTATGATAGAGGAACTATAATCTTCCCTTATGGTTCCAGTTCTTCATTCAAGCCTCTTACCTGTTACGACAAGGCCAATTTCGAAGGCAACTCGTCTAATAACTTCACGGAAGGCCATAATGGCGGTTTCATGAATAATATTGTCCCCAGCTTTAATAACAAGATACGTTCTTTCGTCCTCAAAAGAGGATATATGGTAACCTTCGCTGTGGGCCAGAACGGCTGGGGATATTCCCGTTGTTTTATTGCTGACCAGGAAGATCTTAAGGTTGCATCTCTACCCTATCCGATTAACGGAAAGATTTCATCATATCGCATCTTAAAATGGTGGAACGCGTCCAAGAGTGGCGTCGGCGACACAAATGACAAGAACTGCCTCTCTGCTCTCAATTCCTCCTGGTGCTACCGTATGTGGCCAGATCCTCAGGGATTGAACTACCAGCCGGATATCGAATACGTGCCACACCACTACAAGGAAAACTATCCTACGGCAGGAGCTTTGGGCAGTCAGAATTTCTCCTGTCACATGAAGGGCAATAACGAGCCTGGCAACTCCGCTGACGAAGCGCCGTGCACTGTAGATGATGTTTTGGCAAACTGGGAAGACCATATGCGCACAGGTTTGCGTCTCTGTTCAGAGTCATCACACGACGGCAGCTGGTCGCATTTACAGGAATTTATCAGAAAAATTGACGAACGCGGATGGCGCTGCGACATTCTCGACCTGCATTGTTATTGGGGCGCCAGCAGTTTTGGAGACTTCTCCAATTACTATAATAACTACGGAAAACGTCCTATTTGGATATCCGAATGGATGTGGGGTGCAAGCTGGAATTCCGGTAACTGGTCATCCGGTGGTATCTTCGCACAGGCTCCAGACGGCCCCGGCTCCTACTCTGTAGCAAACCAACAATGCATGCTCAACGGGGCCGGCCCAATACTCGACAAACTAAATAGCAGCAAATATGTGGAACGCTATGCCATTTGGAACTCAGAGAATATCGCATCCAAGGCTTACTATAATGGAGCCCCTTCCCTGTGGGGTGACTATTATGCTGCAAACACCGGCGGATTAGGCTATGATGCAACAATACAGAAGATACCAACCAACCGGCCTGTCGTTCCAACAGAAATGGGACTTTCCGGTTCGTACTCCAAACTTACAGAGGAAGCTGTGCTGACCTGGGAGGATGGCAACTATGAGCGTATAGACTCATTCTCTGTTCAGGTGAAAAGACCCGGTTCTTCATACTTTACAACTATAGGTGCTGTATATCCTGCAGACCAGAATGCGAAAGATAACACAACTACTGCTACATATACATTTGTAGATTCTGAAGCGGTTGTCGGTTCAAATACATATAAAGTTATTGCTCGCTACAATGGAAGCAATTTCTCATCCAACGAGGCTATTGTCGGAGTCTCCAACAACAAAGATATTGGATATCTCCGTTATGGTGAGGCACAGCTTACAGGTACAGCGGCAAATGATGTTAATTATACCAAAAATTTCGGGGCAAAAAAGAGTCCTTACGTAGTCCTTTCTGCCCCTACAGCCAAGAACAACTTTGGTAAGTTCCTGAATATCCAGACCTCCTCCATCAGCAAATTCTCTGCTGTAATGACTCCGTTCGTGAAAAACACAAGTGGAGATTTATACGACATCACAGCCGCAGAGGCAGCTTCGTATATAGCATTGCCGAAAGACAGCACTTATTTCGAGATTCCAAGTATTGCTGATCCGGCTGTTTCCCTGAAACTGCAGTGTGGAACTGCATCCGGCAAGGTAGGAGCTGAAAACGTACATGTGACTTTTGATGTCCCGTTTGACGATGGAGTGATACCCGTTGTTATCGTCACAGCAATTAAGTCTACAAGCATTACCTATGGTATGCAGCCTCGCGTGGAGAATATTACGAACACTGGTTTTGACGTACGTATTGAACGTCCTGCATACTACAGTTCCAGAACATTTACAACCGTATCAGTATATTACTTCGCGATGGAACCTGGCGAAGCTTCCCTCGGAGGTGGATTGCTGATATCCGCACAGAGATATGAAGATGCCCTTGAGAAAGGAAGAACTTACGGAAAGCCGGTTACATTGACAACTCCACTAGTGAAACCGAATATTGTGTTTGGAGCACAGTCCATCAAACATGATGCCTTGCGTGAAGTGTTTATCGGCAATACGACAAAGACTACGATAGACGGCTATCAGTACACAACAGCAATCACTCCTTATGCATATCTGGATGGTTCAGCAACAACAACAGGTACAGCCTACAGTCCTTCGGAGGATCTCGGATTCATTGCTGTTGCGACAGACCCCAACGGCAATCCTGAGGACGAACCCACAATCACTGGCATACGCGATGTCATTTCCGGCGGCACGACACAGGATGCGTCGTTTGATGCATGGGCGGAGGGTAATATTATTCGTTGCAGCAATGCAGATGTACGTGTATATACGACAGCCGGTCTAGAAGTGAAACTCAACACTTCACTTTCAAAGGGACTTTATATCGTATCTGACGGAAAGACAAGTAAGAAAATTAATATCAGATAAACATGAAGAAGACCCTTTTGGTTGTGACACTATTCTCCTGCCTTGCTGTGCAAGCTGCTATTACTGATGTCACATCTAAATATCTTACTAACCCTGACTTCGCAGCCCGCTATGCGGGATGGTTTAATCAGGCCGGCACCAAAGGTGTCACAGGCGGGTTCGTGCATCAGACAAATGATGTATTTGTAAAGAAGCACGCAGAAGTATACATGGAAAAAAATGTTTCTGTGGGAAGTAAAATACCTAATTGTGACATGTACCAACACCTGAAGGGTCTTCCTTCCGGCACATACACTCTCGTGTGTGCAGCATTCTGCGGTAACGGCTCCGGAGGTAATTACACACCGTCCTCCGGAGGCTACCTCTATGCACAGGACCAGGAGACACCCGTCAACGGCCCTGCCGGAGACTACTCTGTAGTGTTCTCCGTTGGTGACGACGGAAAAGCAACTATCGGTATCAAGTCACGAAATGCAGCCTGCAACTGGATGGCATTCGACAACTTCCGTCTGTATTACAACACAGAGGGTTCTGCCGATTCACTTGCTGCACGTCAGGCTATCGTGGATGCCGAACGTTTATCCCGTCAGGCTGTACAGAATGCTACACGTTCCGCAGCAAAAGTGACAACTTATCCGTATGTCGGAGCAGGTGTCACAATAGCTCTCATGCGTGCCGCATTTACAGCAAACGGCACTACGGCCAAAGAATACGGCGTCTGCTGGAGCAAGGACAGCAAGGAGCCGACCATCATGGACGACTGCACTACGGAGTATTTCTCCAACAAAGGATATCTCTTCCGTCTTGAAGGTCTCACCCCTGCCACAGGATATTGGGCTCGTCCTTACGTTATCACCAATGACAATCGTGTAGCATACGGTGAGGTAATGAAGTTCTACACTGAGCGCAAGGGCAACACCACTTACGAATATAACTACTACGCTCAGGTGGAGAATCCCAGCCAAATATCATGGGACTACAATATTAATTCCGGCATGGCTGAGACCGTATGGATGTACAACCAACTGGCCTATATCTCCGGTCTTCACCTTAATGTACACTACGCGCGCGGTGCCGGTGCTGGTAGCGGTACGGCGGAGTGTTCCTACGGAGGCTGGATGAATGTGTCGCAGAATGTAGCATACCAGCAGACGGGTACCATGCTTCATGAGACAAACCACGGTGTGGGTGTCGGACAGACAAGTGAATGGTACAACAACAGTAATCTGCGAGAGAATACCAGCAGTGGTAAATGGCTCGGTCCCCGTGCTACGAAGATGGTGAGACTTCTTGAGAACAACGACTACGCATTCATGCAGGGCGATGGCGTACACATGTGGGGCGGTACGACATCTGGCAGCCTAACTTACGGCTATGGCATCAACGGTGCCCAAGAGGACTCCTACAACCCTTCCAACCAGCTTTTGTATTTCGGCAACATCCTCATCACACATGCCCTGCATCAGGACGGTATGCCCGCGACCTGGTCATCAGGTATTACCGCTGCTTACACATTCACGCAGGATGATGATGAGATATACTACATTAAAGCAGAGAGTGAGAAGTATGGACTCAATGACAGGTTTGTCGGTGTGAGCGTATCAGGGGCTACATCAAAGTTTGGAAATGTCCTATCCAACTTCTCCGACATTGCCGATAATCCGAACTATCAATGGAAGATAACCTTTGATCCGACCCGTGGAATGTATGCTTTCCAAAACAAGGGTACCGGAGAATACCTCTATTCCTCGTCCAGCACGGTAAGACTGTCGGGCACAACACCTGCAACAAGCAACTATTTCATGCTTTTGCCTGCACGCAAGGACATCTCCTCTGGCGATTTCACAGCCACAGGATATTGGGTTGTGCGCGGCAACACGTATGACTCATATGCAGTGAGGACTGCTGCATCCACAGCAGAAGTCGCAGCATTGTCGGGCAGCACATTTGATCCGAATAATGAGACCGGCACCAGTCAGCGCTTCCTGCTTCTGACAAGAAGTGAAGCTCAGAAGGCACAGGAGGCTGCACGCAATATGAAGATGGCACGACTGGAAGAAATTATCTCCGGATGCGATGCCATTATGGATGTGCCTGTCAAGGAGAATGTTGCCGGTGCTATCACGGATTTTGAAACAACTGTATCCAAGGTAAAGAAGGAAAAAGACAGTTACGAAACTGCAGCGGAGGTTACTGCGGCTGTCAGCACGCTGCTTTCTGCAGTAAATACATATCTCACAAATTGCCAGCTGACAGATCCCTCACAGCCCGCAGACCTGAGTTTCATGTGGCAGAACATGTCACTTGCTTCCGGCACAGACTATTGGACAGCATCCGTAACCCCCGTATATAATTACGGATGCTACGAATACTATGAGAAGTCGTTTGATATTTATCAGGTTTCCGAAGAGAAGATGCCTATTGGCAATTATCGTGTAATCGGTCAGTCTTTCCAGCGTCCGGGGTCATATAGTGCCGTATATAACGATTATATAAACAATGGTATAAATAATGTCAATGCCAGGCTCTACCTTATAAGCAACAGTAAGACATCAAGTAACAACGTGTCAAACATCTGGCGCGATTACACAACAAGCAGTCTTGGAAACGGCAGTGTGTCCATGGGCGGAAAATATATTCCCAACACAATGGAATCCGCCGCAGCGTGGTTCAACAACGGTCTCTACAATGATACCCTCTTCCACAAATCTACCGGCAACTCCACAATGCGTTTGGGACTCTCCGGAACAACAGGCACCAGTTATTGGTTCATGTTCAAAGGAGGATTCCGGGTGCTGTATTATGGCAGTTTCGAGGAGGAAGAAATCCAGGACGGAACAGAAGACAAGAATGGCAAAATAGGTTGTCTGCGATATGGTAAGTTGCATCTCTCCGGTACGGATGCCTATACGGCCAATTTCACAAAGTCGTTTGAGGCCCGTAAGACACCTAATATCGTTCTTTCTGCTCCTACGGTGAGGAACAAATCCGGTAAATTCCTCAACATCCAGTCCAATAATGTGAGCAAGTTCACCGCAGCCATGAAGCCTTATGTGAAGAACAGTGAAGGAGACTTGTACGACCTGACAAATATAGAGTCTGCGGCCTATATGGCTCTTCCTAAGGATACTACCGTCTATGCTCTGCCAAGCACTGCTGATGCAACAAGATATCTGACATTGCAATGTGGTGCCATTCCGACAAAGGTTGCCGGCGAGAATGTACACGTTACGTTTGAAGTTCCATACGAAGAAGGGGTAACACCTGTCGTAATTGTCAGCGCTGTAAAGGCTTCAAGCATTGCCTATGGTATGTTGCCACGCGTGGAGAATATCACCAACACCGGTTTTGACGTACATGTTGAGCGTCCTGAATATTATAGTTCAAAGGCATTCACAGCGGTACAGGTATTTTACTTTGCCATGGAACCCGGAGATGCTTCTCTTGGTGGTGGATTACTTATTTCCGCACAGAGATACGAAAACGCTCTTATACCGTCAATTCTCTCCGGAGAGACAGTCTGTCTCGACACTCCCCTGTTGGAGCCCTATATAATATTCGGAGCGCAGTCTGCCAAACACGATGTGTTGCGTGAAGTATTCATCGGCAGAACAGAAACCAGCCTGACTGCTGACGGTCTGCTGTGCACTACGGCAATCACTCCATACGCATATATGGATGAAACAGCTACAACGTCCGGTACAGCCTACAGTCCGTCGGAAGATCTCGGATTCATTGCTGTAGCCGTAGACCCCAACGGTAATCCAGAGGACGAACCCACAATCACAGGCATACGCGATATCATTTCCGGCGGCACGTCACAGAGCGACTCGTTTGACGCATGGGCAGAGGGCAATATCATTCGCTGCAACAGCACAAATGTACACGTTTATACTGCTGCTGGTCTTGAGGTTCTGCTCAACAAACCTCTTTCCCAGGGTCTGTATATAGTCTCCGACGGAAAGAGAAGTAAGAAAATTAATATCAGATAAACCATGAAAAAGACATTAACAATTATAGTATTATCAGTAAGTCTTGGCATAAACGCCACGATTACCAACGTCACTTCCAAATACGTTACCAATCCTGATTTTGCAGCCCGTTACGCGGGGTGGTATAATCAGGGTACGAATCAGGGAGTGACCGGTGGATTCGTGCATCAGACAAACGACCTTTAT
>Ga0247611_10011194_pt1 | contig 10381 bp, 8 predicted proteins | sample 177DNAGHGhighgp2_FD_192422 | JGI IMG/M metagenome (GOLD analysis project Ga0247611, IMG submission 192422) | Sheep rumen microbial communities from Palmerston North, Manawatu-Wanganui, New Zealand - 1770 DNA GHGhigh gp2 | ecosystem: Host-associated > Mammals > Digestive system > Stomach > Rumen ... | reverse complement strand
ACTTTGTGCTCTGCACAATACATGTCAATCTCTAGAATCTGTTCTCGTGTAAGCATGTCTCTGATCTTTTTTGCAAAAGTAGCGAGGATCTCTCCCCGCTACAAGATGCATTTGGTCGGAGGCTTACCACCAAAAAGTGCACCTCTCAAGATGTCAGAGTCCCCAATCTGAAGCGCTGAAGGATGACTTCGGCGCGTTCGGTACGTTCGGGAAGTAGGTGACGCCGGTGATGCGCTCGAGGTCCGCGACGCTCATCAGTTCGCGGGAGGTGACGGCCTGGCGGATGTTCGCATGGGTGCGGACGAAGGCGACGCACTTGAGTTCCGAAGCAGAGCAGTCTTTCAGGGCTTTTCCGGAATGGCCGCTCTTGGTGCGGAGGAGGACGTAATAGAACATCGTAGGCATGGACACGTCGTCCCGGCCGCCGAAGGAGATGGTAGAGGGAGTCTGGGTGACGCCGTACGCATCGGTGTAACGGTCAAAGTAGCAGCCTACGACCTCATACAGGGTATCGGCACAGACCTGTGTGTCCACATAGTCTTCCAGTACGTTCCAGCGGCCGCCGCCGGTGTTGAAATTGGCGGAGAGCTGCGGGGCGATGTTCGTATAGTAGAAGACATCCCTGTTGGTCGCTACGGATGAGGTCCGTTCGGCCGATCCGAGCATGTGGCCCTTGTTGCAGCCGCCGCCGGTGCTCTTTGATCTGTACTGGATTGAGGAGGGAATGTCCGGATCCACACGGTATGAGTCGTTACGGCCGACACCGCCCAGATACATGCTGTGCCGGGGCGCCGCCACCCAAACCGGGCAGTGATGCTCGGCGCTGTAGCAGACGGTGTAATTGCGCGCCGTCCTGCCGCCGGGCCCCGTTTCGCCGCCGGTGCACAGATGGATGGCATAGTACTGCGTCGGGTCGGTGGAATTCACGATATACTGGCCGATCCTTTGGATGTTCATCAGGGGCGTCTCGTACCAGCCCGGCTGGTCGCCGCCGATGACGATTTCGCCGGCAAGGGTGGTAAAACTCCGGATTTCGCCGTAGTAGAAGACGTACTCACTTCCTTCCAGCACGCCGATATAGGCCTGGTAATAGTAGGTGTGTCCGGCGCCCAGACCGTTGAGGGTGACGTTGAATGCGCCGCCGCCGTAGTCGTTCGCCTGCCAATCCTCGGTCAGGCTTGATGCGGATAGCCCCCATTTGACACCGCAATAGGTAGGCGTGCCGGTGTAGGTCGCGGAAAGCGTGGCCTCGGTCTGGGTGACATGGGACGCAGCGCCCGTTGTCACTGTCGGCTCCACCGGCGTTGGATCCCCACCGCCGCCACCGGGCATTCCGCCGTCCAGTTTGAAGAACGTCACATCCTTTTGTGCACTGGTATAGCAGCGGAACTGCTTGGAACTGGCGTTGAATTGCAGGAAACGGGTGGGGTACTTGACATTGTAGGCACGGGTGACACCGTTGGTCGTCCTGAAAGTCCAGCGGTAATTGTCCGTCGGGGCTGCCGTGCTCTGGTTCAGGGCGTTGCTGCTGGAATTCAGCCCATAATACTTGTCGCCCATCTTCATCGAATACCCGGATCCGGATTCCTCGATGTGGATGTTATAAGACTGGGCGCTCTCGAAGGAAATCTTCCCGTCCGTGATCGTGACGGATGCGTGCGTCTTCGCATCGCCGTCACTGTCCAGTACCAGCCTGTCCGGCTCATACACGATCAGATAGTCACCCGTCCAGTCCGTCGGGGCACTGGTGACCTTTACGTAATATTCGGCGGCCGGTTCCGGCGTCGTTCTCGTGGCCCCTTGCATGCTGATTCCCAGTATGTTCCGGGCATTCTGCGTAAATGTCTTGGAAATCCCGTTGAATGTTTTCCGGTAGGTGGCCCGGTCGGTCACGACCGTGACGGCGAGTTCCGTCAGCGTCTCGGGATAGATGCTGACCCAGAACTCCAGATGACCGGAGGCATCGACGGAAAGGTTGTCCGCGAGGACGGTCACGTACGGCAAACCGTCGGTGGCATAATCGTCCGGATTCGCGAGGTCCACGATGCCTTCGCCCGTAAGTTCCGCCCCGTTCTGTCCCTGCAGGGCGATGCTTTGCACCGTTTCGCCGTCAGTGAGGGCCAGGTCCTTCAGGGTGATGTCGGCATGGGCGGTCAGGCGCTTCCAGCGCAGGGAAACGGGTGAGTCCGGGAAGCTGCGGTAGTCCTGGGATTCACCGGCAAGGAGGTCGGCGGAGGGGTCGTAGGAATGGGCCGTGGGAGTCTGGACGGAGGGAACGGAGACGAGGATATCCGGCGCGTCGGAGAAATCCGTCTGTGTCACGGAAGGGTAAATCGCATAGAAATGGTAGGCGCCGACCGGAGTAGGGAAGTCCCCCGGTACCGTGAAACGGGCCGTGGGGCCGCCTTGCGACAGCGGCCGGGAAGGATAGAGGTTCGGTCCCATCCAGTTTCCGTCCACGGTATAGGCCATGCTGATGGCGTCTCCCGCCGTCCATTCGATGGTCTCACCGGTCCAGGCGGTGCGGGTCCCGGGGGCGTCGGAGGTGAACTCCAGGCTGCCGGCGAAGTCTTCGGTGTGTTTCTGGCAACCGATCAGGGCCAGGGCTGCCAGGGCAGCCGTCCAAAGCATCTTTTTCATAGGCTCAGTCCAGGTCTCCAAGGTCGATGCCGGGGTCATATCCGTCGTCCGCCCTGTCCGCCCCGGAGGCCTGCAGGAGGGCGCTTTCGAACCGGACTTCCGCCAGGCGGAGAGCCGGTGCCACATATTTTTTCAAGTCAGTCATGTCCAAGTTCAGGTTGCAAAAACTATTCCTCCCACACCAGATACGCGGAGACGAGCCAGTGGTTCATCTTGTCTCCGTCAATGGCCTGCGCCCCGGGGATCGAGATGGTAAAGCGGTGCATGCCGGCGGCGAGCTCGCCCAGCGGGATGTCATGCGGCTCCGCCTGGGAACCCGGGCACCAGCCGGAACGGGAAAGGTCGGAGGATGCGATCTCGCGGATGACATCGTCCGGGCTCAGCGGAGTACGGGGGCCGTTCCGCCGGGTGACGACGGGCTGTCCGTTACGGAGATACCAGATGCCGGAGGACGGATTGAAGCGGCGGAAGGCGGAGCAGTCGGTCCGCCAGGGTGTGAAGTCGAGGACGGTCTCTCCGTCCAGGGAAAGGATGTTCTGCTGCTTGGTGAACTCATCCCCCTCGGAGTGCCCGCCGTGGCCCGTAACAATGTAGCGCAGAGCGGCTTTCGAGGCGAACCGCGGCAGCTCGAAATCCACCGTCAGGTCCTTCCGGGCGAAGATGTCGGGATATCCCTGGCCCATGTAATAGACCGTATTCACAAGCGGGGTGACGTGCCCCTTGGGCACCGGCTCATATTCGCAGTCGGTCTCGTCGATGTCGATATCGACACTTGCCACGTAGCCTTCTTTCGTCCAGGTGTCGATGAACACGCCCACCCAGGCCTCGCCCTTGAGGAGGGGATAGAGGTCGGTGATATCGGCCTCCCAGACCGCCTCGGGGGCCCATTCGTCGATATAGACGGGCTTCCGGGAGCGGTAGGTGGAGGTGTCCCGGCGGCTGTAGTAGCCCACGCCGAACGGGGTCATGAAGCGCATGAGTTCCACCGTGGGCTCGAAGTCCGGCCCGGGGACCGTGCCGATGAGCTTTTCATACCGGGTGGAATCCACCTCCGGGAACGTCGCTTCGCCCTTCGCGATGGACAGGAGATTGACCTTGGGACCGTTCGCCGGGATCACAAAGACCGATCCGGACTTGTCCCAGCGGTCGCCGTCGGACTCGACACGGACGGTGAGTTTCGCGGAGATCTTGCGCTTGTATTCGGGGATGGAGACCTTCTTGAGGATGATCCGGCCGTTCGTCAGATGGACGATGCCTTCCGCGTCGGCATCGGTATAGGCGCCGAGGGAGTCCGGCAGGAACCGGACATGGGCCCGGTCGAACACGGTGATGTGCGTGTCCCCGACACTGCGGTAAGTCCGGGTGCAGGCGGTGGCGGCAATCGCAGCCAACAGGATGAGGGTGAAGTATTTGCGCATGTCGATGTTAATTGGCGGTGATGACTTGTCCCGGACCGTGGTAGATCTTGACGGGACCGTCCAGCAGGACGGCGAGGACCGTGATGCCGGGATCGAGCGCCTGCTCGGGCACGTCGATTTCCAGAAGGCCCGGAATCTCGTTCCAATAGACCTTGTTATAGACCTTGTAATGGAGCATCTGGCCGCTTCCCACGACCCAGACGCGGTTCACGCGGTTCACGATGCCCTTGACCTCGACCGGACCTATGGGCTTGTACGGCAGGTAGATATACAGGATGTCCCCGGCCTCGTTCAGGGTGGTCCAGCCGTGGACATGGCCGGCGGGGATGCCGGCGCGGGTGTTATAGACGGCCTCCTTGTGCTTGCGGGTCCATCGGCCCAGTTCCTTCAGAACGGCCACTTCCTCCTCCGGAATGGTTCCGTCCTCGCGGGGACCGATGTCCAGCAGGAGGTTCCCGCCCATGGACAGGCAGTCCACGAAGGTCTTGAGGACCATCTGCGGGGTCTTGAAATTGAGGTCCGTATGCTGGAAGCCCCAGGAGTCGTTGATGGTGTAGCACAGCTCCCAGTACCGGTCCTCCGGCCGGACGGTCGGGACGCCCTGCTCCGGAGTGCCGTAGTCGCCGTAACCCTGGATGCGGGAGTTCACGATGACATTCTTGTTATAGGAAGTGAGCAGGTCGATGATCTCGGGCGCGTGCCAGGTCTCGGCGCTCTGCTCCCAGTCGCCGTCGAACCAGAAGAGGTCCGGCTTGCAGGCCTTGGAAAGCTCCCGGAGCTGCGTTTTGTCAAAGTCGATGAAGCGCTGCCAGCGGGCGGGATCGTCGGCGATATGGTAGCGGGTCTCGGTCTTGGTGAAGTTGGGATAATCCGGATGCGACCAGTCCAGGAGGGAATAGTAGAGCCCCAGTTTGAGCCCCTGCCTGCGGATTTCCTTCACAAAAGGCGTGAGAACGTCCTTTTTCGCGGCGGTCTGCTTCGGGACGGACAGGTCGCTGGCCTTGGTGTCCCAGAGGGCCACGCCGTCATGGTGCTTGGAGGTGATGACGGTGTACTGCGCACCGCTTTCCTTAATAAGCCGGGCCCATTGCGCCGGGTCGTACTTCGAGGCGGTGAAACCGTCCTTCTGCGCCATGTATTCGCTGTAAGGCAGGTAATTGTTGTAGAAGGACCAGCTCTCCGACACCCCGTCCACGGCGTAGATGCCCCAGTGGATGAAAATCCCGAGCTTGGCCTTGTCGAACCACTCCATCCTTCGGGCTTTCTGCTCCGGAGATTCCCCGGCGCGCTGGGCCACGAGCGGCAGGGCCGCCGCGAGCGCCATGCATGATGCGATAATCCACTTTCTCATAGTTGCAAAGATAACATTTCTGGATTGGATAATCCAAAGAATTTGCGCATCTTTGTATGTTATGAACGTGGAATGCAAGCGATACCGGATCGGCGGCCACACCGTGGAGGTGCGGCTGGAGAAGCCCTGGACCTTCAAGGCCCTGAACAAGAAACAAGTGGAGCTCGTCGAGCGGCTCCGTAACGGGGAGGACATCGGCATCGAAACGGTTCCGGCGGACCGGGTAGAGCAGCTTTCGGTCAATGAGGAACTCATGGGCAAGGAAGCGATGACCCGGGAGAAGTGGGACACGATGGACGCAGGGGAGCGGGATGCCTTCCGGCATGCGCTGGATTTCCTGCAGTATGCGCCTTTCGAAGTCGCGGATGGAGAGCCGCTTTTTACCCTGACGGTCCATGCCGGCATTCCGGACGGCTTCGATGCTTCACGGCCGGCGTGGAATCTGGCCACGGCCGTCGAGGAGGTCCCGCCGTTCTATTACGGTTATCTGCACGAGGATAAGACGATCTACGAATACATGCTCTCCCGGGAGCGCCGGGTGGGGTATTTCGTGATGGAAGACGACTATCGGACAGGCCATTACTACCCCTCTCCCGGAGTGGGCGGCCGGGCTACCTTGTTCCAGGTCAATACTTCCCTGATGATCCAATATACCTTCGCGACGGCCGGGCTGGGAACGCTGCTCCTGCATGCTTCGGTGACGCGGTACCAAGGGCGCGGGAACCTGTTTTTCGGTGTGAGCGGTACGGGAAAGAGTACGCACAGCCGGCTCTGGCACGAATATGTGCCGGAATCGGACTTGATGAATGACGACAATCCCGTCATACGCTATGAAGACGGTGCTTTCCGAGTGTACGGCTCGCCGTGGAGCGGCAAGACACTTTGTTACCGCAATGTGGTTGCTCCGGTAGGTGCCCTGGTACGTCTGGAACAGTCTCCGGAGAACCGGATCGAACGTCTGGAGCCTCTTCAGGCCTATGCCAGCGTCATCGCTGCCGTTTCCACCATCCGCTGGAATCACCGGATCATGGATCAGCTGGTTCCTACCATCGAACGGGTCGCGATGACCCTTCCCTGCTTCCATCTCCGCTGCCGTCCCGATGAAGAGGCGGTCCGGGTATGCCAGGCAGCCATCTGTTAGTATTGTCATTTCGAACAGATTAATTATATCGTTTCGAACTGATTACTATTGTCATTTCGAGCTTGTCGAGAAATCTTCTATCTATGAAAATCGGAATCTGCAACGACCACGCCGGCGTGGAGTACAAGAACAAACTGATGAAGATGCTGCGGGAGCGCGGCATCGAAGTGGTCAATTACGGCACGGACACCGAGGTGAGCTGTGACTATCCGGACTTCGCGCACCGGCTCGCGCAGGCGGTCGAGAGCGGGGAGGTGGAGCTGGGCATCGCCCTCTGCGGAACCGGCAACGGCATGGCCATCACCCTGAATAAGCACCAGGGCATCCGGGCCGGCCTCGCCTGGTCCTCCGAGGTGGGCCGCCTTGTGAAGGCCCATAACAACGCGAACGTCCTGGTCCTTCCGGCCCGCTTCATCCCCTACCGGATCGCCTCCAACATCGTCCGCACCTGGCTGGACACCGCCTTCGAGGGCGGCCGTCACCAGCGCCGCATCGACAAGATGCCCTGCCGATGAGTTCCCCCCTCGGTCCTTCTGCCATTCCGGACGACAGCCCCGTCGTCCAGAGCGTCTCTCCTGTCATCCTGAGCGACTTTCCTGTCATTCTGAGCGTCAGCGAAGGATCTCTGTCCCACGACATCGCGGATTACCCCGCCGGCATCGTCATCCCCATCGACAAACCCTATCGGTGGACATCCGCCGACGTGATCCGGAAGGTCAAGTTCGCTGCTTTCAGGCACTTCCGCAAGAAGAACCTGAAGGTGGGCCACGCCGGGACGCTCGATCCCCTGGCGACGGGGGTGCTGTTGGTGTGCATCGGCGCAGCCTGCAAGCGGGCGCAGGAATTCCAGGACCATGACAAGGAGTACGTCGCCGGCATCCGCTTCGGCGCCACCACGCCGTCTTACGACCTGGAGAAGGAATTGGACCGGACCTTCCCGTATGAGCATATCACGGTGGAAAGCGTCCGGGAAGCGCTGAAGGGCTTCCTGGGCCCCCAGGAACAGATTGCGCCCCTTTTCAGCGCCAAATCTGTCGATGGAGTCCGCGCCTACGAACTCGCCCGCAAACTCTACCGCAAGTCCCAGCGCGGCGACCTGGACCCCGACTTCGATGCCGCTGCCCTCGAAACCCTCCACCGCAGCCGCATTACCATCTCCGAATTGGAGTTGCTTGATTTTGATCCGGCATCCGCTGTACCTCTGCGGACTAAAACTTTTTCTCCCGAAAAAAGGTCGAAAAAGTTTTGTCCGACTCCAGAGGCGGATGCCTTGCAAGCGTCACCCCTGAGCGCGGTTTCATCTGCCATTTCCAGTGATTCGCTTCCTGTCATTCCAGACGGAGCCCATTCTGTCATTTCGAGCGGAGCCGCAGGCGGAGTCGAGAAATCTGCTTCTTCCCGGATCAACGTGACTGACACATCAGGCATGGGCCTCCCCACAGCGACGGTACGCATCGCCTGCTCCAAAGGCACGTACATCCGTGCCTTCGCCCGCGACCTCGGCGAAGCGCTGGGCTCCGGCGCGCACCTGTCCAGCCTCGTCCGCACCCGGACAGGCGATTTCTCTTTGGATAACGCCCTTTCCCTGGACGAGGCCCTCGCTCTCCTTTCGGAGTAGCGGAGACTGCTTTCTCTTTCGACCTCCCCCAGAGGTGCACATCTTGGTGCACCTCCGAAATACGATGGCATTGGTTTATAGGTGATTAGCGTTTGTGAGGTGCACATCTTGGTGCACCTCCGAAAGGTGATGTGGTTGATTTGCAGGTAATTAGCGTTTAAGAGGTGCACTGGAAGGTGCACCTCTTAAAGTGTAATGAAATGATAGTCGGCGCATTACTGCGCAGCGCTAGATGCGCCCCAACCGTTCGGCGATGAAGGTCATGCGGCGGGCGAATTCCTTGCGGCCGATCAGGGCGATGATGGCGGCGATGCCCAGGCCGGAGGCGCTGCCCGTGAGGGCGAGGCGCAGGCTGTTCATCACTTTGCCCATCGGGTATTCCCGCATCTTGATGTAGGACTCCAGTTCCTGCTCCAGGGCCGGGACTTCCAGGGTGCCGCGATACACTTCCAGGTCATCGAAACCGAACTCGCGGCCGGTGATGTGCTGGCACACTTCGAAGCAGTACTCGTACCAGTCGGGCTTCCAGAACTTGTCCACATCTTTCGCGAGGAAAGGGGCTGTGGCGGCATCGTCATAGACCTTGGCACGCGGGTCGGCGGCACGGCGCGGATCCGCCGGCTTGTCGTTCACGGCGGCGCCGGCCTTTACGCCGAAGGCCTCGTAGTCCGCAGGGGCGATGAACAGGTACGGGGCAATGTCCCAGAAATCAGCGACGAAAGTGGCGCGGTCACGGAGGGTCTCGATGACGCGGGCAACATAGTCGATCGTGAAGATATGGTTCTGGAAATCAAATCCTTCCGGGGAAAGCTCCGAGCCGGCCACGAGGGCACAGGCGGGGCAGTCCACGACCTGGATGCCGTGCTGCTCCAGGACAGGGACCAGCAGCCGGGCCAGTTCCTCGGCGGGCTTCATGCGGAGGTATTCCTTGTTGTACCACTTGGCCTTGTCGGCGTTGAAGCGGGCGCCGGACTTGATCACGCGCTCCAGTGAGAACACCGGGATCAGTTCCTCCAGCGTGTAGAGTTCCGTGTCGTCGCCCGGGTTCCAGCCCAGGAAGGCGAGCATATTGACAAAGGCCTCGGGGAAGTAGCCGTCCTCGCGGTAGCCGCGGGAGACTTCGCCCTCGGCATTGACCCAGCGGAGCGGGAACACCGGGAAGCCCAGGCGGTCACCGTCGCGCTTGGACAGCTTGCCCTTGCCGTCCGGCTTCAGCAGGAGCGACAGGTGCGCGAAGCGGGGCATGGTATCGGTCCATCCAAACGCTTCATACAGAAGGTAATGCAGTGGCAGGGAAGGGAGCCACTCCTCGCCGCGGATGACCTCGGTGATTTCCATCAGGTGGTCATCGACGATATTGGCGAGGTGGTAGGTCGGGAGCTCGTCGGCCCGCTTCCAGAGCACCTTGTCGTCCAGGGTGTCGGTGTTGACGGAGATATGGCCGCGAATGAGGTCGTCCATCTCCACGATCCGGCCGGCGGGCATCTTGAAGCGCACCGTCCAGTGGTCGGTTTCGGCGAGCAGGCGCGCCACCTCTTCGGCCGGAAGCGTCAGGGAGTTCCGCATCTTTTCGCGCGTCACGGCGTTGTAGGTGAACGTCTGCCCGGCGGCCTCGGCGGCTTTCCGGCAGGCGTCCAGCTCCTCGGCGGAGTCGAAGGCGTAGTAGGCCCATCCGGCCTCCACGAGCTGCTCCGCGTATTTCCGGTAGATCGGCCGCCGCTGGCTCTGGCGGTACGGCGCATGCGGGTGCCGGGCCGATGCGGTCTCGACGACCTTGCCGCCCTCATCCACGCCCTCGTCGGGAACGATCCCGCACCAGTTCAGGGCTTCGATGATATACTGCTCCGCCCCCGGCACAAACCGGTTGGAGTCCGTATCCTCGATCCGGAGGATGAAATCACCTCCGTGCTGCTTGGCATACAGGTAGTTGTACAAGGCCGTCCGGACACCGCCCATGTGCAGCGGACCGGTGGGGGAGGGAGCGAATCTGACGCGTGTTCTTCTTTCCATCGTTATGTTGATCGTATAGGAATTGCAAAGTTAATCATTTTATTGGAAAAGAATGATTCCATAGTAGGGCAAGGTCCGGGAGTTTGACACAACTTTTTTGAAAAAATAATGCAGAGAGGCGTTGCGCCTCTTTTTTTTGTCAAATATTATTCTTATATTTGTGCTAATTATAGCTAATTTGCATCATGAACCTTATCAAGACA
>Ga0247611_10011193_pt1 | contig 10382 bp, 11 predicted proteins | sample 177DNAGHGhighgp2_FD_192422 | JGI IMG/M metagenome (GOLD analysis project Ga0247611, IMG submission 192422) | Sheep rumen microbial communities from Palmerston North, Manawatu-Wanganui, New Zealand - 1770 DNA GHGhigh gp2 | ecosystem: Host-associated > Mammals > Digestive system > Stomach > Rumen... | reverse complement strand
GAAAAAGATGGTTTAATAAATAAAGATACTGTGATTATCGAACCTACAAGCGGCAATATGGGCGTAGGTCTTGCTTTTGCTTGTGCAATAAAAGGATATAAACTTATTATAACTATGCCTGAGACTATGAGTCAGGAAAGACGAGCTTTGATGAAAGCTTATGGTGCAGAATTGGTTTTGACAGAAGGTTCAAAAGGCATGAAGGGTTCTATTGAGAAAGCGGAAGAATTGCATAAGAACATATCAAACTCTTTTATTCCTCAGCAGTTTAAAAATCCTGCAAATCCTGATATGCACTATAATACAACTGCGGAAGAAATTTGGGCGGATACAGATGGGAAAGTCGATATTATAGTAGCAGGTGTTGGTACAGGTGGTACTATTTCCGGTATTGCCAAAAAACTGAAAGAAAAAAATAAAAATGTAAAAGTTATTGCTGTTGAACCCTATGACAGTCAGGTGCTTAGCGGAAAATCTCCTGCACCGCATAAAATTCAGGGTATTGGTGCGAATTTTATTCCGGATAATTATGATGCCGAAGTTGTTGATGAAATTATACCCGTAAAAAATGAGGATGCGATAAAAACAACACAAGAACTGGCAAAACAAGAGGGAATACTTGCCGGCATTTCAGGCGGAGCAAACATATATGCAGCAATTGAACTTTCAAAGCGTCCTGAAAATAAAGGCAAACTTATTGTAACAGTTCTTCCTGACAGTGGTGAAAGATATCTTTCATGCGGAATTTTTGATTAAATATTGACTTTTTGATTTATATCATTAAATATCTCATACGTTTAGATGTTTATCTTCTGGCTGAAATCGGTCATAATGAAGCCAAGAAAGTGTAGTCTAAAATGCCTTTTCGATACAGATTACAAAAAGTATTGGATTTTCGAATCCGCAAAAAAGAAGAACAGTTGTTAGTAGTACAGAAGGCCCAGCAGGCTGTCTTGATTGCCGAGGAGAATATCCGAAAGAACAACGAAGAGATTGAAGCTACAAAGATAAACATGCGACAGGCTGATCCTATGATGTACGAAGCGTACGACAAGTATTTAATACACCTGTGGGAAAAAGCCGAACAGTTAGAGCTTATCCGACAAGAAAAACAAGCTATTCTTGATCAGGAAAAAGAAAAACTCGTTAAATGCGAACAAGCGGTAAAAGTACTGGAAAAGCATAAAGAAAAGAATAAAGAGGTCTATTTAGAAGAAGAGAAAAAAGCTGAATTAAAACAATATTCCGAACTTGGTGTAACAAGATACTTTGCACAAAGCAAAGAGCGTCAGGAAGAGGAAGAACGAGAGATATTAAGACAACTCGAAGAATTGGAGGGAACATGAACCTTGACTCAACAACAAATGCAGCAACCATAGCATATACAAAAACGGAATTAAACAAAAGTATTTCGTCAACGCAGATAAAAAGGGCAAGTGATGCCGGTGCATCTTTTGTATCCGAAATGAAAGCGTCTTCAGAGCAAAAAGAAGCACAGCCTGAATCCGCAGAAAAAACAGAATTGACGAGTAAAGCGGAGGATAAAAAAGAAACTTCAAAAACTGAAGCAAAACATGCAGATAAGGTTTCAAAGGAAACATCGTCTGATACTCAACAGATTACAAATAATGACAATTCTTCGGATACTCAATTCCAAAGCCAACAATGGCAGGGACAGGGACAAAATAATGATGGTCAGCAAAATGGTTATACTCCGTTGTCAAGCCAAATTCAGGCATATATGAATGCAAACGGAGTTGATTTGAATTTTGCAAGTATTAATTCTATGAATGCAACAAGTCAGGCACAACTTTCAGGTATGGTTACAACTGTTGATTATTCTAATATTCAAATGTCTGAAACAGATGCGAAGTTTTTTGCGGATTTAGTTGCAAAAACCGATATGACAGCCGGTTCTATTGCTGCAGAATTCGACAGACAAATGCAGCAGGGTAATGTAAAAATGGTTCAATCTACTGCAAAAGCGAGTGCGGCATTGATTGAAGCATTAAAAGAATCATCAAAAAATCACCAGTCTTTCAGGGTTGATTTTGATAAAGATATTTCTGTAATTCTTCAGGTAGATAAAGGCGGAAAAATTAACGCAAACTTTATCCCCGGAGATAAGGCTGTTGAAGCTTATTTGAGAAATAATATTGATTTTCTTCGTCAAAGATTTAACGAAGAGAATATTTCTTATGGTGACTTAACATATTCTCAGTCCCGTAGAAATAAGCAAGATAGAGAAAGAAATAATAATAAGGAGCAAGGATAATGAATGATTCTTATGTAGCGGCTCTAAACACCCGTAAAACAACAGAAAACTGGATGGATGTTATTGCGGATAACATGACTAACGTCTATACTCCTGGGTTCAGGGAAAAACAAGTTAATTTTAAAACTTTCCTTGGCGGTGCTATTTCTGATGACTATGCAAAGAATTTAGGTCAGGGAAAATCTACACCGGGTACTGCAAATGAGAACCTTTTTCTGGAAGGTAAAGGATTTTTCCTTGTAAGATCTCCTGAGGGCAAAAGTGTTTACACCAGACTGGGTGAATTTACATTTGACGGAGAAGGTGTCTACAAAGACAAAAGCGGCAATACGGTTCAAGGTTACATCCTGAATGATAAAGGCGAAATCATGCAGGGAACCAGAGCTATTACTGCAGATTTGTATCAGGAAACCGCAATGAAGGGTGGTTCTCTTGATATCCCTACTACAAATATTAAAATGTGGATTGATCCTAATAATGGAAAATACTTAGGCAAGTATGATGATTATGAAATAAAAAATGACGGTACAATATACGGTAAGGCTGACAACGGTAAAAGAGTCGTTCCTCTCTACCGTATTACTACAAGAAATTTCCATAACGCCGCAGGATTATACGAATTTAAGAGCGGACAGTTTGTTGAAACCGAGGAATCGGGTAAACCGCTCCTTGGGTTTGGAGAAATTCGTTCCGGTTTGTTAGAACTTTCCAACGCTGATTTCAAAGCAAATATTTCGTATTATCAGATGGCTAAATTACAAATGGAAGTTGCAAATAAGCTGATTGATTCAAACAAACAGTTATTAGAAGATGCTCTAAGACTTGTAGGCTCATAGTGGCAAGCCTGATATAATAAAAATTTAAACTCCATTTGAATACACATACTTGAGGGCAAAAGCCCTCTTTTTATTTGTAATGCCGAACTCTTTATCACAGAATATTTTGTGATATACTTATCACAGAAGGATTTTTATTATGAATACAATAAAATTAACAAAAATGCAGGGTTTGGGAAATGATTTCGTAATCATTGATTACGAAGAATTTTTAAAGACAGGACTTACAATGTCTGATTTGGCTGTAAAAGTTTGCGACAGACATTTTGGTGTGGGAGCTGACGGAATGTTTATTCCGAAGCTTGATACAAAAGACACTGATATAGGCTGGTATTTTTATAATAATGACGGTACAACGGCTCAAATGTGCGGAAACGGCATCAGATGTTTTGCAAAATATGCTTATGAAAAAGGTTTGATAAATAAAAAGAAATTTACTGTAGAAACTCTTGCTGGTGTGATTACTCCGGAAATTCTTGATAACGGAATGATAAGAGTTGATATGGGAAAACCGATATTAGATGAAGCTAAAATTCCATTTAATGGAGAAAAGAAAATCTCTGTTTTAGATAAGGATTTTGATATAAATCCTGTTTCTATGGGGAATCCGCATTGCGTAATTTTTGTTGACGGCAGTACTATGGATTACGCAAAGCTTTATGGCCCGCATATTGAAACCCATCATTATTTTCCGGAAAAAACGAATACGGAGTTTGTGAAAATAATTTCAAGAAGTGAAGTAGAAATGAGTGTATATGAGCGTGGATGCGGAATAACGCTTGCTTGCGGAACAGGTGCTTGTGCAACTCAGGTCGCTTGTATTTTAAATAACTTAACAGAAAATAAGATAAAAGTTAACCTGCCTGGTGGGGCTGTATTCATTGAATGGCAAGGCTCAAGAGATAATACGGAAGAACATGTTTTTATGACAGGTCCTGCAAATTACAGTTTCGTTGCTGATTACATCTTGTAATTAAAAGCTTTTTCATGGTAAGATTTACACATAAACTTAAAAGGAGAAATATAAATATGAAAAATTATGAATTATTAACTATCTTCAAGCCAAATCTGGATGCAGAAGAAGTAGATAAAGTTATCGCAAAGATTGATTCAACTATCGTTGAATTCGGCGGTAAAGTTGAATCTGCAGATAAAATTGGCAGAAAAAAATTGGCTTATGATATCCAAAACTTTAGAGACGGTTTTTTCTATTCTTCAATCTTAAGCTTACCTGCTGACAAGGTTGCTGAATTCAGAAGACAATTAAGATTGAATGATTCAATTTTAAGAACTATGTTTATGGAAGCTTCTGAAAAAGTTTCTGCATAGTTGAAGTACTAAAAAAGGAAGGATTAAAAATGTCATTAGCTAAAGCAGTAGTTACCGGAACGTTATACAGAGCACCTGAAAAACGCTTTACTCAGAATAATATAGCGGTTTCTTCTTTCGTTTTGAATATTGGTGACAGAGAAGAAATGCTTATTAGGGTTCTTTCAAGAAGAACGGGACTGGATGAAGTTGTTTCAGGGTTAAGTAAAGGCGATAAGGTTTTGGTTGAAGGCAGACTTCAAACGGCTGCTGTAAAGATGGATGACGGTTCTGAAAAAAGAATTTATGAAATTGATGCCGCTACTATTGAACTGTTTAACGGTGGTGGCGTATCGGCAGTTTCTTCTTCATCAAATTCTGATTTTGGAACTGAGGAAGTGGTAAAAATTGAAGCCGATGATTTTTCTAACGAATTAATCGGTGAAGATGAAATCCCATTTTAAGTCAATTAAATAGCTGCAGTCAGCAGTTATAAAAAGTATTAGATAACACAAGAAAAATAAGGCTAGAAAGGCAAATTAAAACAATGGCAAGACAAAATGATGCAGATAAGAAAAAACGTAAAAATTGCAGTCTTTGCGGCGACAAAGTTGAAGCAATTGACTACAAAGATGCTGCTAAATTGAAAAGATACCTTACTGAAGCAGGAAAGATTATTCCTAGAAGAATTACAGGTAACTGTGCTGCTCACCAGCGTATGATTGCAAAAGCAATTAAGCGTGCAAGAGAAGCTGCAATTATCAGCTACGTTTTTGATTAATCTCAAATGTTTATCTAATTGAGTATGGCAGGTTCAAAATTGAACCTGTCATATTTTTTGTATTTGCAAATTGAAATTATTTGTTTTAATTTATGATTATGAGTAAAACTTATGAACAGGCAAAAGAGCTTTTAACATCTCAGGGTAAATTCTATATAAATTTGGGATTAGAAAGAATTGAAAAAATATTAGAATTACTGGGTAATCCTCAAGATAAACTGAGGTGTATTCATGTTGCAGGTACTAACGGGAAAGGTTCTGTTTGTGCAATTATAGCATCTATAATAAAATCTTCGGGTAAAAAAGTCGGTTTATATTCAAGTCCTCATATTTTTAAATATACGGAACGTATTAAAATCAACGGTCAAGATATAAGTGATGAAGATTTTTCCAAATATGTTTTTAATGTGTGTGAACTTTCTGATAAAAACGGTATAAAACTTACGGAATTTGAGATACTAACTGCTGTAATGTTTAAATATTTTTATGATGAGGGAGCTGAGGTTGTTGTTTTGGAAACAGGTCTTGGCGGAAGGTTTGATGCAACAAATGTTATAAAATCAAATTTGTGTTCGGTTATAACCCATATAGATTTGGATCATACGGACAGATTGGGATATACAAAGGAGAAAATTGCTTTTGAAAAAGCAGGTATAATAAAGCCAAATTGCCCTGTTGTAACTTCTGAAGGGTATGAAGTTATAAAGGACAAGGCTGACGAAAATAATTCATTATTGTTGATGACTGCACCTTTTGCAGATATTACAAATCTTTCTCTGAAGGGTTCTTATCAGCAGGAGAATTTAGCACTTGCTCTTGCTGCCGTAAAATTAGTATTCCCAAATATAACACAGGAAGTTATTAATGAAGGTTTAAAGAATGTTCAGCACCCATGCAGATTTCAGTTTGCAGAAGATAAAATGCTTTTAATCGACGGGGCTCACAATCCAAACGGAATATTGGCATTAAAAGAAAGTCTGGATATGTATTTCCCTGATAAAAAACGCAGGTTTGTATTTGGGTGTCTCAAAACAAAAGACTACAAAAAAATGGTTGAAATTCTGTTTGAGCCGAATGATGAAATATATTTCAATCATTTTAACAACCCTAATTCTGCTACATTTGAAGAGTTGCAAAGTGTATGCAAATATTCGGCGAAACCGTTTAAATCACTTGATGATTTTGAAATTTCAGCTGATACATTGACTATAGTTTGCGGCTCATTTTATATGCTGAACGAAATTATTTAGTTATCTGAATGTTCTTCCTGACTTGCTTTAATAATATCTGTTATTATAGTGTTTAAAGCTGCAGGGTTAAATGCTGCACAAGTGTTCCAAGCAACGGTTTCTCTTGGCTCGTTGTTTACGGAAGGACTTGGATACTGACTGTCGCAAATACCTCTCATCATGTTTGTTGTACCGTCAACTGTTGGTTTAAAATGCGAACAGCAGCTGCAAATGCGGAGAATTGCTCCGTGGTCATCCAATATCAGTTTTAATTCCTGCAAGGCATCAATCATTCTCAAGTGTGACTTAGTGACAAAGTGTTTATTTTTTCTTACTAATTTAACTTTTGCCATCCCATCTTTTTGTATGAATTCTAACTTATAATTTAAATTATTTTTCTTTGCTGTTGTAATAACCGCATCAACGACAAATTTTTCTGCGTTAGCTGTTTCACTGCCCTTATCAAGGATTTTGTCAACAAAATATCTGATAGGAGGGAAGTTTCTTATAATATGCCCGATTGAATATATCGGATATGCACACAGATAGCCTATTTCTTCCATTGTCATTTTTGCGTTAGCAAGGCTTAAGCCAAATGCAAGTACGAGTACGATAAATGTTAATGAAACGATTTTGACATCTACCATAAAATGATAATTTAAAGAATGCTTAAATAAAATTGCGTAAATAATTATCAGTACCCAAAAACTAGGATATATCAATGAACAAACGTGTTCAGAAAAAACTAAATTCTTTGTAAATATTTTAGAAAAACAATTCTTGAATAAATCCAAGCGTGCAGAAATTTTTGCTCTTCTGAATATGTAATTTGCAGGGTGTACAATTGTTTGTACATTCTGATTATATGTGCATTTGCATTTGATTTTAGATAATAACAGACTGTATTTTAGTTCAGTATTTGTATTTTTAAAATCTACATTCCCAATTTGGTCAACTATATTTCTTCTTATAATGAATACTCCGGAATCCGCTGTAGCGGCTAATCCCATAATAGAACGTGCTTTTCGGATAAAATTCATGTGATATTTTTGGTATGCGGCTTTTATTCTGTCAACGATACCGAGAGCTTTTATATCAATAACAGTTTCACCGCTTATAACAGAATCTTTCTTTAATGCAGAGTCTGCTATTGCCAAAAAGTTTGAGGCTATACTTCTGTCCGCATCAAGAAATACATAGGCATCAATATAGTCATTATCGGATAATTTTTCCAATAATGTTGCAACAGCCTGATCTTTCCCGATTGTGCCGACACCTTTAATATCAATAACATGTACAAAATTTTCTTCCGTAAATAAATCCTGAGAGCCGTCTGTACAGTTATCCAAAAGAACAAAAACTCTGAATTTATTTATGGGATAATCCTGACCTTTTAACTCTGATATGAGATTTGCCAATGTTTGACGATTATTGTGGGAATAAACAATAACTGCCAGATTTTCTTTTTCTTCATAACTGATATTTTTCAGTTTATTGCGAATAGGTTTGTCTTTAAGATTTTTAATTGCAAGTATTAAAAAGTAAATAGTGTATGCTGCAACGAATATATAAAGTAAATCTAGTATAAATTCCATAACTGTACTCCTGTAACAATATTCTATTTAAAATATGAGATAATTTCCAGCTATGTAAATAAATGTGTAGTTTGATAACTTTATAACTGTACTAATTTAACACTAAGAGAAAAGCTCAACAATATCCATTTCGAGATAATTTCTTGCACCAGAACCGATCATGTGCGGAACATTTTGTGGTGCATTAATCCAAATTGACGGTTGGCAGATTAAAGACGATTACCCGTGGTAAATAGTTTTTATTGCTTTTCTTTTATTATTTCCACAAGTTCGTTAAATCTTTCATTAAGGCTGTCTAATTCTGCTTTCACAGGATCAGGAATTTTGTTGTGCATTAATATTCCGTTTTCATCTTCGACAGTTTGATTTACAATTCTGCCAGGGACACCTACTACGGTAGAATGTTCTGGCACATCCTCTATAACTACTGAACCTGCACCTACTCTGACAAAATCTCCGATATTTATGCTGCCCAATATTTTTGCCCCTGCACCTATAATTACGTTGTTCCCTATGGTCGGGTGGCGTTTGCCGTGTTCTTTTCCTGTACCGCCTAAAGTTACCTGTTGGTATATAAGTACATCATCCCCAATCTCGGTAGTTTCTCCGATAACTACGCCTTCCCCGTGGTCGATAAAAAATCTTCTGCCTATTTTTGCCGCAGGATGTATTTCTATCCCTGTTATAATTCTTGTTAAATAAGATATCATTCTCGGAATTAAAGGAATATGCCACTTGTAAATTCTGTGTGCAAGTCGGTATGCAATAAGTGCGTGTAACCCCGGATAACAAAGTATTACTTCAAATATGTTATTTGCGGCAGGATCTTTGTCGTAAATAACCTGTATGTCCTCTTTTACCTTGGTAATTCCTCGTTTAATAACTTCAATCATAATAAAATCCTCTGTAAGATTATTTTATATCTTATAAGGATAAATTTCATAGCCTAAACAGGGGATATTAATACCTGAAACAGTCAAAATCGTGGTCATCTGCAACTCCTATTGCCTGTAAGTATGAATAAATTATCACTGTTCCTACATATTTCATGCCACGCTTTTTTAAGTCTTTTGAAATTTTGTCGGACAACGGGCTTGATACAGGTATATCTTTAGAAGTCCTTTTTATAACTTTGTTATTTGTAAAACCCCAGATGTAATTTGAAAAACTGCCAAATTCTTTTTGAATTTCCTTATAAATCTTTGCATTATTTATCGCTGCCTGAATTTTTCCCCTGCTTCGTATTATTTTTTCATTGGTCAGCAGAGCGGCAATTTTTTCATCATTATATTTTGAAACTTTATCAACATCAAAATTATCGAAAGCTTCCCTGAATGCTTCCCGCTTTTTTAATACCGTAATCCATGATAAACCTGCCTGAAATGACTCTAATATAAGCAGTTCAAATAATTCTCGGTCATCATATTTTGGAATACCCCACTCTTCATCGTGGTATTTCACATAAATATCTGATTTTTCATCAACCCAAAAACATCTTTTCATGCTCTGATGTTAGCATAAAATTTTTTATAAATATATATTGAGAGTTAATTTTATAATGTTTCAATAAGTTTAGGGATAACTTCAAAAGCGTCACCCACAAATCCGTAGTTGGCTATTTTGAATATTTCAGCATCTTTATCAGAATTTATTGCTACAATTTTTGTACTGTTAGCGATGCCTACTGTATGCTGTAAGGCTCCGGAAATTCCACAGGCTATATATAGTTTAGGTGATACAGTTTTTCCTGTTTGCCCAATCTGACATTGAGCGTCAGCTAATCCCATTTCAACCGCAAGCCTGCTTGCTCCTACAACTCCTCCCAGTTTTTTCGCAAGTTGTTTTAGTAATTCAAATCCCTCTTTCGACTGCATACCTCTGCCGCCTGCCACAATTATTTCAGCACTGTTAATTTCGTTAACGGAGGATGAAATTTTTTTCTTAAAATCCGTAATATCAATTGCAGATACTAAATTTGAAGTATCTATATCAAGTTTTATAAACTCGGTATTTTTTCGTACGGTGTTTTCAAGCGGTTTGAAAACATTTGCTCGCACCGTAGCCATTTGAGGAGAATTCTTAGAAAGGATTGTTGCCATAAGTTGTCCCCCAAAAGTCGGTCTTGTGGCGGCAAGTTTTCCTTCTTCGTTTATATCAAGCGAAGTGCAATCTGCTGTTAAGCCCGTGTGTAATGCGGTTGAAATCCTTGGTGCAAGATCCCTTCCCTGACAAGTTGCACCTGTCAGCATAATTTCAGGGGATATTAATTTTACCGCTTCAATTGCGGCTTTTGCATAGATATCTGATTTATACCTGTTAAATTTGTCACAAGAAACATAATAAACTTTATCAAAACCG
>Ga0247611_10011192_pt1 | contig 10384 bp, 24 predicted proteins | sample 177DNAGHGhighgp2_FD_192422 | JGI IMG/M metagenome (GOLD analysis project Ga0247611, IMG submission 192422) | Sheep rumen microbial communities from Palmerston North, Manawatu-Wanganui, New Zealand - 1770 DNA GHGhigh gp2 | ecosystem: Host-associated > Mammals > Digestive system > Stomach > Rumen... | reverse complement strand
TCTGGCCCTTGTCCTTGACTGTATAGTTGTCGAGCTCGGCCTTTCCGCCGAGGTCGTCGGATGTCAGCTTTCCGTGCCGTATGTAGTTATACAGCTCTTTGTCGTCGCCGAACAGCCTTATGATAAGGTCTGGGTCGACACACCTGTTGTGCGTTATCCCGTACTTTTCAAGGTCGCACTTCTCGCCGCAGGTGGCTATGTCGACATCCCACCCGAACCTTTCGTGCCATATTGTCTTGAGTTGCTGCATGTAGCCGCACATCAAGTCGACGTTCTCCTGGGTGAAAGGCATCATTCGGTATGTGTCCTTAAGGCCTGACAGTTTGGAGTACTCGTCAATGTCCACAAAACTGAACACGAGTTTGTCCGTCGATTTGGCAAGGCGGCTTCCCAACGAGTATATCCTGTTGCCTAAAACCCTTGGCGTCAGTTTCGCGTATTCGACAAAGTCCCCTGGGGCCAGCTTGTACCTCGACGGGGATGTCAGGATAAGGGGGTCGAAACGCCATATAATTTTTTCTGGACCGATAACGCCCGATAGTTTGATAAATGTTTCAATCCTGTTTTCAAGCGGAGGGAGTCCAGGCTCGAAGTTCTCTTCCACATAGTCGTTCAGGGTGTATTGGAAGTAGTATTTGACACCCATTTCGTCGACCTCTTTGAGCCGAGGCATCAACGGGGCTGGGTTCTTGGTCCAGAACACAATCACCTTTAAGTTCTTAAACGATATGTACTGGGGCTGTTTGGTGTATGGGTTGTGCCATACGCAGTAGCCAGCCCTCAGGCGGTTCATGAGCCACTCCGAATAGAACGCTGGTATGTCGGTGGCTCGGCTTGCCGACACGATTACTGGGGCTATTGCCTGGACCTCTTTGCCGTCAGGCAGTGTTATTGTTGTTTTTGGATGGAACATGGCTTGTTGTTTTTGTCTTTTCTCCTTTTTATTTCGTACAGCCATACACATTTTGAAGTGTATGAATTCAGAAGTTCCTGCTTGCTGGCCCATTCGAGGTCTTCGTCAGACACCTCGCACAAAGGGGTATTCATGATTCTCCAAAATCTGCGGCTGTCATCCTCCTCTTGCCCGATTTTTTTTCTTCCCATAATGTAAAGTTCTATAACGGTTGCCGACTATTTTTTAACCACATCGACGCTGGTCAATTTGAACTCGTTTTGGTCCATATATCCCTTGGCCGCAAACTCATAACCATTGCTGTTCCCGTCTATCCCATTACGAACCTTCATGATTCGGTTCAGTTCGTGGCCATCTGGTGTGTCAATAGGTTCAATCACTGCGAAACCCTCCCCGCCGTTGCAAAAGGCTGAAGCCACTTTGTGGGAGAAGCCGATACACGCGGCTTCATCGCAGCCGCCCCTGCACAGGTGCCCCAGAACGTTCTGGCTCGCCGCCTTGGCATTGAACTCGCTGATGGCCGCTTTAAGCATGTCACTGGTGACACGGCACCCGTTTCCATCAACTCTAATTTCTCCATTGTTGGTTATTTTAATTAAATATGACATAGCATTAGATTTATTTGATGTTAAGTGATTTGGCTAGTTTTGCCAGCAGTTTTAAATTTCCAATCGCCGCATTGGCTACCTTGTCGGCCATTTCTTTGCTATAATAATGCATTATCCGCGAGCCTGTCTTAGGGTACTCACGGGTCCATTCAAAGCGGTTCTTCGGTATGTCCATATATCTCTTCTTTTTTGATTTTTTCTCTTTCAGCCTGGAATTCGTCCCCTTCCAGCGGTATCACGAATATGGCCCCGCTCTCAAGGGCCGCCAGCGGAAGCCTCACTTCCTGTCTCTTGATGGAATTGTCCTTCTGGCACACTCTGACGACGATGCTGTCGTCCTCGACCTTGACAACGTAGTCGGCGTACCGCTTGAGGTAGTCGACTCTGAATATCATTATGGTCTCGTCGCTGCCGTCGACCACCTTGTACCCCTTTATCGGGGTCCTGAACAGGTTCCATACCGTGAGGCCGTAGGTCTCCATGTATTCGACCTGCTCGACGATTGACTTGATGAACAAGGCGTTGACCTTTTCCTTTTCCTCAAGCCTCCCGATGGCCTTGTATACATCTATGTCCGCTGGCATATCACTTCCTGGATTGTGGTGGTTGTCACCTGGTCTGGCGGAATTTTGACAAACTGGCACAGGCCTACTATAATTTCACGCGTCATAGGTTCCTTGACGTTTGCCACAAGGGGCGTTCCGTCTTTCAATCTTACGTACACCGAGCATAATCCGATATCATTTGCGGTGTATTCTGGTCTTCCTAGTAAATCAGTACCCATATTGTTTTCGTTTTTACCATAAATCTTCACTAAATAACATATCAGTGTGGACAGTCTCGCCATCCTTTATCTGGCAAGCATCCAAAGCTATGAGATAGGCTTCTTTGCGGTCGACAAACCTGCCGAAGTTTGTGTAGAACCCGCTGCTGTTCACGTCAACCTGGCCTTCGAACCTGGCGAGGATGTCGTTGTGTCTGCGCCCGATTTCGATGCCGTATATATCGTCGTACTTGCCATACATGCCCCAGCAGCTCTGGTGCTTGCAGTTCATGACCCGTTCCGATGACACGCTCGGTTCCTTGCGCCTGTACGCCGCGGCTATAATTTGTTCCTGCATCTTTTGTTGTAATCGGTAAGGATAATGTGGTTTATTCGGTCAATGTATTTCGGGTCCTTGGCATATCTCTGTTTCAATTTAGCCATATATTCCGCCCTTGTAGGTTTTCTGTTTTTGAACATCATATTGTCCCATAGCGGCCTGTCGAGGACGCACATCTGCCAATTTTTATAGGTCGCGAAGCCCCCTTCGGTCTTTCCTGTCGCGGTGGTTTCCCTGGAAGTCGCGTATCCCATACCGACTAGGTTGTTTGACTTGCGGTATAAACTGGAATTTCCGACACCGCTCTCCAGCACAACCTGTGCATAGATTATATCTGGAAAATGGAAGACGTCGCGGTGCCTGTTCAGGAACGAATACAGCGTGTCCCTGTCAATTTTGGAGTTGGGCTTTATGGAGTAGTAGCCGATAACATGGTGCAGCTGCTTGTCCCGAAGTCCCTGGCAAGCCTCGTCATACTTGCGGTTCAGTATCTCATTCTCAATCGAAAGAGCTTTGTTTTCGAACTCCAGGGCGTTTATCTTGTCCACGTTTGACTTGTTGATGAAGAATATAAACACACACAGCCCGAAGAGTACACATATTAGTAGGTCTTTAATTTTTGGCATATCATTGGAGATTTGTTGTCATTCAGTTATTGATGCGGTGCTTTGTACACACTTTCATGAATTCTCTATAGAAATGGTCGAAACCGTCCACCCCTACGCATTGCACGATTATAAAGTCCTTGAGTCTGCGTACCAGAGTATACTTCCTGAAAAGCGACTTCGCCTTCTTCTTAAGGCGATGGTTCCTAATCGACAGGCCTGTGATATACGCCTTGAACTCTTGGGGCGACACATCCTTGTTCCCCATCCCAAAGAAATCGTTGACAGCCGAAATTCTTTTTCCGATGTTTTCCCACCCATAGTTAATATGCCTCCTGTTGTCGGCAATCTCTCTGTTTACAGCGTCGAATTTTCTTTTGAGGCTAGATTCAATCCCATCCAAATAATAGAGGAACTCGGACGGGTTTTCGCCCTCGACGGCGATACCGTAGCACGGCAACTTCATACGGACATTCTGGCTTGGGTTTGCATCGGCTTTGCGGGCATAGATACCCTCATTCTGTTTGTACATATTGAATTTGTAACAGCCATCGCTTGCTAAAGTATTAGATGCAACAAAGTTCGAGTTCAACCCTAAATACCTGTATATCGAGGCGATTTCATTGCATCTGTTTTGGCCGCCTACAAATTCAATGCCGCTCATGATACGGCTGGCCATATTCATTTTCTCGAAATCAGTCATTAGTTTTCTTTTTGTTTAAGTTTTAGTTTATCGATACTATTACGCTTTATTGGCCAAGTTCTTAGCTAAAAAGGCTAAACCAGATTTCATTTCACTAAGCTCTGTCCTGCTAGCTCTGGATTCGCATCGCGCTTCACTAAGTTCCCTCGATAACCTTGCATATTGTTCTTCAAGGTCTTTGATTTTCTTTTCCGAGGCAGACTGTCCTTCGTTTCTCCCCATCATATACGCGTCCCACACATAGGCTCCCAGACGCTTGGACACGTCTGTCTTCAGCCGCGTTAAAAATCGGCTGCCTACCGCTGCATTCTCTGGTATCAAACTATCCATGACTTCACGGATATGCCCGAGGGCCCCAGTCTCCTGTTCAGGACTGCCGCTTTCAAACATCTTGGCGTAAGTCCCAAGTATTATCAGCAGTGCATCCGACTTGGCCTTTTCATACCCTTTTTTATAGTCCCCCTCGCCCAGGGCACCGCTTTGTGTGGCGGTAATCTCGGATACCAGGCTCTCCTTGAAACGCTTGATGCCTTCCATTTCGGCCAACAGTTCATTATGGTTGTCTTGTGTCATTCGGCGGTATATTGGCTGTGTTTGTGTATTGTTGCTTATTGAACGTCTTCCCGTCAATCCACATTGCAGATAAGGTTGTATTTGCTGCAGAACTCTTCGATTCGCTTCTTGAGCTCTGGGTGGTGGCAGTTATCTTTCCTGGCAGAGGCCACCTTCATACACTCGATACGGTTCCCGTCGCTGGTTTCCTCGTTAAGCCAGCATCTGTATTCGATGAGGCGGTCCAGGTCTTTTATGAGCTCGTCTGGATTGCCGACAGACCTGGCCAGGGGCACGATGCCTTCTGGAACGATTGTCGCCTTGCATTCAGTGTACCACAGTGTGCCACGGTCAATGTCATGGTAACTGTTAAGCCAGAATTCAATGTCGACAGCCACTTTGCCGTGAATGTTTTTGCCGTTTTCAGGCGGCAATTCGATTGTATATACCATAGTTGTTCAGTTTTATATGTAGAGACAAATATAAAGGGTTTCGATACCGCGTTCCTCATGCCTTTCAACGACGGCCCTTTTCCAGCCGTTTGAAGAGTATTCAAGCTGGATTTTCTTTATTTGTTCGTCGGTGACGAGCTTCATATTCAAATGGACCCACATCTGAATCGCAAAGTCTTTGCGTCCACCGTCAATGAATTTCTTCATCGCGGCCTCTTCGGCTTTGTTGATAATCTCGAAGATTTCGTCGAGTGTGTAAGCGAGGCGCGGGTCGCTTCGTTTTAGCAAATGTTTCGGCTCATTGAGCACTTGTTTATATTCGTTGTTTTCCATAATTCATAGTTTTCTGCCGCAGAACGGGCAATATGCGATTGGTATTGACACCATAGCCTCCATTTTGTCGGCCCCGTCGTCGTCAGTCCTGAACTCAGTCAGTACCTGCAACTCCCCGACAAGCCCGTCATCAGCATGCCTTCGCTTTGAAATCGGGGTCGGTCCAATAATCTGGCTTTCAGTGTTGACCAGACATGAATCAACACGGATACCGTCGGCTGTCACGTCGGTACGGCAGGACTTTAAGGAAAGCTTTACAAACTCTCCGTCGCCCTCATCCCTTGTTATCGGTTCACAATATTTGCACATGGCTATTCTGAGAGTTTGCCGACGGAGGGGTGGTTCCCCTCGTACTTGGCGATGATTTCTTCGCAATTGTCGATGATGAACTTGTCGAAAGCGGACGACACGCCGCAGTTGTTGTCGAGCAGGGCCGACACGAAGAAGCCCTGGAACACGGCGATGCCGTAGCTCACCTTGGCGGCCTCGTCGGTCTCCTTGGGCAGGGTTATTTCAGTATAGTCCTCAATCATCTGGACAATTGTCCCGATGGTGAAGTTCTCGTCGTTAGCACACATTGTGCTGTACTTTTCAATGAAGGTCTTAAGTTCCATAATATTGTATTTTATAAGGTTTCAGTTGGTTTTTCAATGATTTCACTCCAAGAAATGACGACACTCAGGCTGAAACGGTCGTACCAGCCGCTATGGGCCTCCCTGAGTTTCATGGCCACTGTCTGCTGCGAGACTTCCTCGTCAGGGCCGAATTCGAGTTCGTCACTCTCGAAACCGTTTTTGTTGTTGGTGTATACCACATAAAATTTCCTACTCATTCTCAACTATTGTTTAACATTAAGTATTGAAATAACTTCATCGTTTTTACCAGCCTGGCTCTTAACAATCATATACAATCCCTTGCCTAAATGTTTTCCGCCATTATAATAATACCCCCAGGCATCGCCAAAATTTTCAAACTTTTTTTTAGTGGCAAGTACAAACATGCCGCCTTTAGCATATCGGTAAACTCGATAATATGTATTGTTTTTCATATACTTTTGTTGTTATAAATCCTCTCCGCTGGCCTCGTTGTATCTGTTCTCGTAATACATGGCGATGGAGTACCTACCGTATTTCTCCAATATTGTGAACCATACGATTTTCATCTCGTCGCCGTCCTGTAGGTAATCAGCCTCGTACTGTTTGGAACGGACTGTCATCTCATACGATATGTCTTCATCCTCGCCTATTTCCTGGCTCCTTGTCTTGAACGGTGGCACATACTTGGGGCTTCGTTCGAACTGCTGGCACAGTCGGTTGAACTTAATTTTCACCTGGGTTTCATCATATTCTTTTTTGAGTAGCGCACAAACCCTCCACACCTTTCTCTTGACAGTCTGGACATCTATAATAACGTTATCTCCGTTGAATTCTCCTTCGAGCAAACCGTACGTTGTATTCCAATCGAATCCCTGGTCTCTCAATTTCTGAATCATTTCAGTATAAGTCCCGTCCACTGGAATCCCCATGAACTTAGTCACGTCTTTCTTTTCCTGTGCATTACACACCATCACGACCATTAACATGGTCAATAAAACAATAATCTTTTTCATTTTATAACTTTTTATTTTTTATTCATAATGTTTCCCGAAACTACGGTAATATACACGGGTCCCGTATTTCTCATGTGCTTTCTTATGACACTTTTCACATAAAGTGACCAAGGATTCATCGGGATAGTCCCACGGGTCTACAAAATCATTGTTCGGAAATTTTTCATAATATTTGTGGTGTACCTGTAAATTAGAATCCGAACCACACCACGTACATCGGCAACGGTCACGAGAGATAATCTTTCTCCTTTTCTCTTTCCATCTTTCATCTTGTAACAGTTTTGAATATTCATCCCTCTCATCCCTCAGGCACTCTGTGTCATTCTTTTTCCAAGTTTCTTTTGAAAAACGGTGATAGATATATAATATACCACCAAAAAATAATAGCCAGATTATTATCGATAACGTGTCTCCCATTTTTGTATCATTTATTGTTTATCTTTCGATTTATCCTTTCTTTCACTATAGTATTCTTGGACTAATGAACAAATAAAAAACCCCGTCATAAAAACTATTAGGCCAATCGCGATAATGCCTATTGTTTCTAATAAACTGTAATCGTGCATATAATATCATATTTGTTTGCCCAACAATACCCTTAAGGCATACTTGACCGCGGCCTGGCGGCAGGAATCCGTGTCAATGTATGCGACCCCGTCGGTGGCGAATGGGAGTCCAAAGCATCTGAAAAAGCGCAGCGGTGTGTTCGGCGCACCGTACACCTGTATATCGACATTGTGTTGCTTACGTATCCAGCTGGCGGCTTCATTAAGCGACGGGCATGCCACAAGATACGGGTCTGAGGCGTTGTGGTTCCCTATTCCGAACACGTTTGTCGGTGTCTGTCTTTCGATATCGCTTGACCTGCTGGTGTCGAAGCAGTATTCACAGGCCTCGTTGAACCCCATTTCTCTTAGCTTCAAGCTATTTTCGTAGTTACAAAGTTCCATGGTCATCCTAAATACATTCCTCCTGGTTCGAAGTGTTCTCGTTCAGACTGTTTTTTGTCTTGGGCTTGAGACGCCTTTGTCTTGGGTTCGGGGTGTTTCGGCAACCCGAGCATGTATCCCGCCATCATTCCGACGATGAAACAGAACACACAGACGACAACTAACAACAGTATGCTTACCATTTTATTTTATGTTTGTTAAGTGTTTCTATCGCAAGCACGGCGCATTCCACAAGCCCGCTGTCGCTGCGGAACGAAAGGTCGTCGTAACCGTTCTCGTACCGCACCTCCGTGTTAGGGTACACGGTCAACGTCTGCAATGTGCCGACTGTCTGGCCTTCCAGCTCTACAGCCGTCGGCATTACTTTCAGCAGTCTTCCGAGAGACCAGCAGGGGATGACGTTGTATGTGGTTTGAATGCCTATCGACTTGATGGCCTTTCGCATGTCGCTCACTTTCTTGTCGCCGTCAATGAACTCTGGCCTGTTGGTCTTGTGTGGCTCGAAATAGACGAAATCGGCGGTGTCTGGGTCAATGCCAGCCGCTTCGACACGCTTGGACTGTTCGATGGTGGTGAACCCGTCCGACGGTATGAAAGCCTTTGCGTTGTTGGTCCGTATCTTAATCATCCTTCTCCTCCTTCCCGTATTCAGGCTGATTGAAATATTCGGTCTGGTCCATGTTCTCGGCGCTGCTGGTCGGGAGCCTGTACTTTTCCATATATCCAGCTTCAAGCAGCCAGCAAATCATTGTGATGACACACTCGATAAGCGTGTCACACCCGTCGGTCTTGTATCTTTCTCCTTGCCCTTTTTCAAGTCTTCTGACAGGGTCTTGTACGCACAGGCAGGTTCCGCTGAATTTCGAATACATCAAGACTGGCTTCAGCTCGGCGTCCTCCCTGCCAGTTATTTTCGGGTCGGCCCACTCTATCTTCAGGTCGAAGAAACTCCCGTCATGGTTGATACGCTTCGGCATGAGCTCAATTAGCTTGCTGACCGACCACATAGGCTTGTAGAACGTCGGCACAAGTTCCCCTTCATGTGATATGAGTTTGTCGGTTTCAATGGCCTTCGCATATGATAGATAGAAACTTATGGCGTCTGACATGTAGTTGGAGCCAGGGGTTGACGGGCCTTGCCAATAGTGTCCGTCGGCAGTATCTGGGTCCAGGCCGCTCTTGACGAGTATGCCAGACTGGACTAACGTGGTAAATGACTTGTTTTCAAAATAATTCATATATCAGTAGTCTTGATTTTATTGTCATAACGGAAAATTGCTATTTTTATTACTCACATTCGAAAATTTACTAGTTGATATTCCTGTGTCTGACGGCATATTCTGGCCATTCTTCGGCAATTTCCTTAGCCACGTCCTTTAATTTATCGTTAAGTTTTTCGTCCTTGACAAAATGAGTGAAACAATAGCCGCCTTTATGTTCCTTATACCGCCCGTCACAAATGACATATTGCATAATTATGACTCTTTCGGTGTCGGTATCAAGACACCTGCCATGCTCATCCTTATGCACATAATAGCACACCAGAGTCCAGTTCTTTACTTTTGGCCTCAATATGCGCCATATCGCAGTAGGTATTGGAATGCGTTCGTATCGTTCTGGGTTCAGTTTGAGTTTGTCCCATATTTCTTTATCTGGGTGTGTCATGTGTCAAATGTTTTATGGTATACATCCTCAATGGCCCTTTTGCCGTTCTCGTTCAAGTGTCTGGTGCCGATTCCTGCGAAATCCACAGTCAGGACTGGCGTGTCAACTCTTTCCCATCTGCCATCGGCGTGCCTGCCCCAGACGCACTTTTCCTGGTCGTAAAAATTGACAGGCTTTCCGCAGTCTATGGCCATCTGGACGGCCCATCCAGTGCCTCCGTCGACCATTTTGTTCTTGAACCTGCCTACGGCGAACACCTCCTCCGCGTTCTTCACCTGCATCCAGTTCCTGGCAAGCAGGTTCATGAATCTATCAGGCCTCCTGTGCAGGGTCTCGTTGGCCTTCCTGACACGGTCTTCGCCTTCTTCGTACTCCTGCAACGAGATTTCAACGTTCCCGTTGGGTGTCTTCTTGCCATACCAGTAATGGTAGCTTATGACACCGTAGCGGGCCCCTATAAGTGTCGCTTCCAACGGCTCCGCCAGAGTGGTTGACGAATATCGGGCTTGGCGGGTTGAACAGCGGTTCCCAGTCCTTGGAAAACCAGACATTATTAGGTATTGCGTGTTCCATGAACATTCTGGCCATTTCAAGACCAGTGTATCCGTTTAGGGACGTCTCGTCGGCCTTGGTCCTGTATGCAACCTTGAACTGTTTGCCTGGCATCGACCTGGCTACCTCGTACAGCCTGCCTATGCTCTCGATTATCTTCTCTTTCGGTATGCTCCTGGTGCCTGGTATCCTGAGGTCTTTTGTCGGCAGCGCGTAGGCGTTGCCAGTAAGACCCTCGCCGACACCGTAGGCTGCCCCGAAACGCTCCCTGGCGACCTTTGCGGAACCAGCTCCGTGCCTGCCCTCGGGATTGCTGCCGAAAACGAACACCGTGCCCTC
>Ga0247611_10011191_pt1 | contig 10385 bp, 8 predicted proteins | sample 177DNAGHGhighgp2_FD_192422 | JGI IMG/M metagenome (GOLD analysis project Ga0247611, IMG submission 192422) | Sheep rumen microbial communities from Palmerston North, Manawatu-Wanganui, New Zealand - 1770 DNA GHGhigh gp2 | ecosystem: Host-associated > Mammals > Digestive system > Stomach > Rumen ... | reverse complement strand
AGATCTTTAAGATTTAAAAATGTTTTAGGAGCTATTAATGATGTTACAAATGCATGCGAAAGATGCTATGCACCTTGTATAAGTAAATGTGTATCTATCAATAAGGTTAAAATAAAAGATATAATGGAATTTTGTTATAATTCTAAAATAAAATTTAAGAATGTAATTAAAAAAGCTGATATATCTTGTGATTTTTGTGGAATCAAGCTTGAAAATCCTTATTTATTATCATCATCAGTTGTCTCATCAACATATGAAATGGTAAGTCGTGCCTTTGATATGGGATGGGCTGGTGCGGCATTTAAAACAATTTCATTAATTGATATTCATGAGGCATCTCCTAGATTTTCTGCAATAAAGAATTTTGATGGGACATTTTTAGCTTTTAAAAATATTGAACAATTATCAGACCATTCAGTTATAGATAATATAAATATTTTTAAAAAATTAAAACAAAATTATCCTAATAAATTCTTGTTAGTATCTATTATGGGAAGAGACGATGCGGAATGGAGGTATTTAGCTAAAGTAAGTGAAGAAGCAGGAGCTGATGCCTTAGAGCTTAATTTTTCTTGCCCTAATATGACAGAAGAGCATTCTGGCTCTGATGTAGGTCAAATACCTGAATTAGTTAAAAGATATACAAAGGTTGTAAAAGATGCAGTTAAAATACCAGTTGTCGCTAAACTTACACCAAATGTAGTATCAGTACTTTCTGCAGCATTTGCCGCTAAAGAGGGTGGTGCTGATGGTGTTGCTTTAATTAATACAATAAAATCAATTACTGAATTAAATGCTATTAATAATTTATATTTAAATAAGAAAACTGAAATATTTTCTGTAGGTGGCTTATCTGGTTCTGCAGTAAAACCAATTGCCTTAAGATTTATATCTGAAATATCTAGTGAAGAAAAATTAAAAGATTTATATATTTCAGGTATGGGTGGTATTTATACATTTGAAGATACCCTAATGTTTTTAACAATGGGTGCTGCATCAGTTCAAATAACTACTGCAGTAATGGAATATGGTTATAGAATAATTGATGATTTAATAGAAGGATTAGAATTATTCTTAGGTACTTATGGTATAAAATCTTTAAAGAATTTAGAAGGTATAAACGTTAAGAATTTAAAAGATGTGACAGAACGTGAACGTGATATTGCGATACTTACTAAATTTGTAAGAGATAATTGTATCGGATGTGGAAGATGCTATATATCTTGTATGGATGGAGGACATCAAGCAATTAATTTTAAAGATAGAGTACCTTCACTTGATCCTAAAAAATGTGTAGGATGTCATCTCTGTATTTTAGTATGTCCTTGTAATGCGATTGTATCAAGTGATGTAAAAATTAAAAAGAAATAATATATTGCCTCTTTAAAAGAGGCATTTTTTATGGAATTATTATTAAAAAATGATATAATTATTTGTAGTTAAACGTTTTAGCAAAGGAGAGTATAAAATGTTATCAATAAAAAATATTTCTAAAACTTATAAAAAAGCATCAACTAAAGCTATAGATGATGTATCAATCGACATTGAAGATGGTGATATCTATGGCTTTGTAGGACCAAACGGTGCAGGTAAATCAACAACAATAAAATGTGTTGTAGGTCTTCATTCATATGATAGTGGTGAAATCTATTTAAATGGTCTAACTTTAAAAGAAAATCCTATAATGTATAAAAATATGATTTCATATGTACCTGATAATCCAGATATTTATGAACATTTAACAGGTATTCAATATCTAGATTTTATTGCCAATATCTTTAAAATGACAGAAGAGAAGAATCAAATAATTCATAAATATGCAACTACTTTTGGAATTGAAAATGCTCTTGCAAATCCAATTAAGACATATTCACACGGTATGAAACAAAAATTGCAATTAATTTCTGCAATTATGCATAAGCCTAAATTATTAGTATTAGATGAACCATTTGTAGGACTAGATCCTAAAGCTACACATGATTTAAAAGAAATAATGAAAGAATTATGTAATGAAGGTACAATGATATTTTTCTCATCTCACGTATTAGAGGTTGTAGAAAAATTCTGTAATAAAATTGCAATCATTAAAAATGGTAAGATAGTAGCTAAAGGTACAATCGATGAGGTTACGGGTGATGAATCATTAGAAGATAAGTTCATGGAGCTATTTAATGAGTAATCTTTTTACATTAATCAAAATTGAATTTTCAAAATCATTTAGTAGAAATTCAATTAAAGAAAATAAAGCCAAAAGCTATTCATTTTTATCTATATTATTATTAGTTGTAATACTTGGTATAGTATTATCAGCAACATATTCTTATATCTATGGTAATGTATATAAAGAAGCAGGATTAGATGTATCACCCGTTTTAATTTTGTTTGCTATGGCTGCATCGATTTTATCCTTATTTTCTGGTATAAACCAATCAAAAAGTATTTTTATAGGAAAGGATTATGAATTACTTTCATCACTTCCTATTAGAAAAAGAGATATTATCGCAAGTAAGGTTATAAATTTATATTTAGTTGAATTATTATATTCAGTTATTATAATAATACCTGCAAGTATTGTTTTATTTTTAATATCAAATAATTATAATTTATTAATTGTAGGAATATTACTTGCAATATTTGTATCAGCATTCCCACTTGTAATATCTATATTATTTGCATTTTTAACATCACTTTTAAGTGATAAATTTAAATATGGAAATATATTAAATATAATATTTTATGTCTTATTATTTGCTGGTTTATTTTCAATGTCTTTTTTAATTTCATCATCAAAGGATGTTAATCAACAAGCAGATAATTTAAGCTTAATCGCTAATGTTGTAAGATGGATAAATCCTGCAGTTTATTTCGTTGATTTATCATTTAGTACAAATATTTTATATATTTTTATATTTGTAGGTATTAATTTTATATCTATAGTACTTACTATTTTATTTATATCTTTATTCTTTGATAAAATTCATGAATTAATTACATCTGTTAAAGCAGATTATAAATATGTAAGAAAAGATTTAAAGAATAAAAAAGAATTTAAGACATTATTTGATATTGAATTTAAAAGATTTATTACATCTAAAATGTATTTTATAAATTCAGTATCAGGTATTATTTCATCAGTTGTCCTATCAGTATTTTTATGTGTTATATTTATGAAAGCTAATCCTACAGGTCAAGGAAAAGAAATATTTGATACAATAAAAGATAATTTATATCTTGCATCAATTATAATTATGTTTGGTGTTGGTATAAGTAACACAGCTACTGTAGGTATATCAATTGAAGGTAATAATTTCTGGTTAGTAAAAAGTTTACCAATCAATTATAAAAAATATATGCATGTAAAATTATTACTTGCAATAATTGTAAATACAATTGGTTCTTTAATTTGTTCAACAATAATAACTATTATGTTAAAGCCTGATATTTTAAGTATTATTGGCTTATATATAATTCCAATTATATATTCACTATTAACAATCATATTATCATTAATGTTTAATTTAACATTCTATAAATTAAAATGGCAAAGTGAAAGAGAAGTAGTAAAATCTTCATCTGCAGTCGTAATTTCAATGCTTATTGGTATGCTTGTAGATTTCGTTACTGCAGGTGTGTTAATTGCCTTAGGCTTTTTAACAACAAAATTAATCGCAATTTTAATAACTTCATCAATACTTTTAGTTTTAACAATAATTGTATATATTATTTTAAATAATATATTTGAAAAGAAATTGATGTCTATTGAAGATTTCTAAAAAAAATGTTAAAGTATTACTATACTATAACATTGGAGGTAATTTTATATGATTAAATATGTTGGTGTAAATGACCATAAAATAGATTTGTTTGAAGGACAATATATTGTGCCACTTGGTATGAGCTACAATAGCTATTTAGTATTAGAGGATAAGACTTGTCTATTTGATTCTGTTGATGTAAATTTTAAAGATGAATTTATTAAAAATGTTAAAAAAGAATTAAATGGCAAAAAGCTAGATTATTTTGTAATCAGCCATATGGAACCAGACCATAGTGCTTCAATTGACGCATTATTAAAAGAATTTTTAGATGTTTGTGTTGTAGGTAACGCTAAAACATTTACAATGCTAAATCAATTCTTTCCAAATTTAGAAATTAAAAATAAGCTTGTTGTAAAAGAAAATGATACATTAAGTTTAGGAAATAAAAATGTTAAATTCATAACTGCACCAATGGTTCACTGGCCAGAAGTAATGGTAAGCTATTTAGTTGAAGATAAGACATTATTTAGTGCTGATGCATTCGGTAAATTTGGTGCTCTAGATACAGTTGATCCTGAAGGATGGGCATGTGAAGCAAGAAGATATTATTTTGGTATTGTTGGAAAATATGGGGCTCCTGTTCAAACATTACTTAAAAAATTAGCTTCATATGAAATTGAAAAGATTTGTCCATTACATGGACCTGTATTAGAAAAAAATTTATCATATTACATAAATTTATATGATATTTGGAGTAAATATGAAGTTGAAAACGAAAATGGTGTAACTATTTGCTATTCATCAGTATATGGTAATACTAAAGCTGCATGTGAAATTCTAGCATCTAAAATTACTAAAGATATTGATATCTTTGATTTAGCTAGAGATGATATGGCTGAGGCAGTAGAAGGTGCATTTGAAAATAAGATTTTAGTTTTAGCATCAATGACTTATAATGGTGAAGTATTTAAAGATATGAAGACTTTCTTAAATGATTTAAAAGAAAGAGGATATCAAAATAGAAAAATAGCCATTATTGAAAATGGCTCATGGGCTCCTATGGCTAAAAAATATATTTTAAATTTCATTGAAGAGAATTTTAAAAATATTGAAATTATACCTGTATCTGTATCAATTAAATCAAGTTTAAGCGATATTAATATTGAAGAAATTAATAATTTAGCTAAAACTATTAATGAATAATATTTAATATTTAATTTTAAGATGGAAAACTTATTTTTTTCCATCTTTTTTTTCTCGTTTTTACTATTATTTTTATTATATTTATTATATAATAAATTAAAAATGGGGGTGTTTTAGGTGAGAATAATTCATACTGCAGATTTGCATCTTGATTCAAGACTAAAAACAAATTTAGATTCTATAAAAGCTAAAGAAAGAAAAAAAGAATTACAAGAGACCTTTTTACATATGGTCAAATATGCAAATGATAATGATGTTAATGCTATCATTATTGCAGGTGATATGTTTGATAGACCTAAAATCGCTATTAAAACTAAAGAATTTGTAATTAATACAATTAAAGAATATCCTCAAATTGATTTTATATATATTTCAGGTAATCATGATGAAAATTCTTTTATTGATACATTAATTGAAAAGCCTAAAAACTTAATTACATTTTCAGATTCATGGAAGACACTTAATTATGGTGATATAGATATTACAGCCATTAATTATGATTTGAAAATGAAAAAATATATTTATGATACATTATTTTTAAATGAAAATAAATTTAATATCGTATGTCTTCATGGTGCATTAACTAAAGATGAAGTAGATATTAATAGACTTAAAGGTAAAAATATTGATTATTTAGCATTAGGTCATATTCATAAATATCAAAAGGGTACAATTGATGATAGAGGTATTTATATATACCCAGGATGCCTAGAGGGTAGAGGATTTGATGAAATAGGTGATAAAGGCTTTGTTTTATTAGATATTAATAATAAAAAGCTTGAATCAAGATTTATTAAATTCGCTAAAAGAACTATTCATGAAATAACAGTTGATATTAGTGGTACTGATTCATGGAATGAAATAAAAAGAAATGTTAATTTAAAAATTAATTCAATTTCATCTGATGATATGGTAAGAATTAAATTTGTTGGCAATTATGATATAGAGTTAATTAAACAAAATGAAATCTTACTAGATTCATTAAATGATCAATTTTATTTCGCATCAATTTTGGATGCATCTAAAATTGCGATAAACCCAAAGGATTATGAAAATGATATATCACTTAAAGGTGAATTCATAAGAGGTGTTTTAAAATCTGATTTATCAGATGATGAAAAAAATAAAGTTATTGAATATGGAATTAAAGCTTTAATGAAGGAGGAAATATAGAATGAGAATACTTTCACTTTATATTAATTCTTTCGGTAAATTCCAAAATTATAAATTAGATTTTTCTAAAAACATGAATTCAATATATGAAGAAAATGGTTGGGGTAAGACTACTCTTACTGCATTCATTAAATCAATGCTATATGGTATAACATCTAAAACGACAAGAACTAAATACACACCATGGAATAGTAATGACGCCTTTGGTGGTGCTTTAATTGTATGTGTTAAAAATAATAATTTTAGAATTGAAAGAAAATTTGATGCTAAAAAAGCTAGCTTAGATGAATTACATGTTTATGATTTAAAAACTAATTTAGAAATCAATAATATTGAGAATAATTTAGGTGAATTATTTTTAAATTTAAATGAGAATTCATTTGAAAGAAGTGTCTTTATACCTGAGGCTGAATTAGATGAGGGCTTTGGTTCTGATATTGAAGCTAAGCTTGCTAATTTAATTGGTGGAACTAATGATAGCCAGTCATATGATGATGCGATGAACATCTTAGATATGAAGGTTAAGGAATTAAAATCTAATTCTAAAAAAGGTTTAATTATCGATAAGAAAAGAGAATTAGATAGAATCGACTCTGAAATTGATGATTGTAATATTAAAATTAATAATATTAAAGAAATAAATGCTGAAATTACTAATATTAAAAAAGAAATTGATGCCTTAAATAAAAATAAAAAGGATGTTAATCAACAAATATTAGATATAACAAAGGAACAAGATAAAAAATCTAAATTATTAGTTGCTAAAAAATATGAAGAAGATATTATAGCTACTAAAAAACAATTAGATGATAATAATTATGTATTTAATGGTCATGACATATCACCTGAAGAAGTCTTAGCTATTCGTGCTAAAAATAAAGAATTAATTAATTTAAAATATGAATATGAATTAAAGAAAAACAGTAAGCTTGCTAATGTCGATTTAGAAGAAACTAAATTCCAACTAGGCTTTAAGGATTTTGTTCCAAGTGATGAAGATATTAATAGAATTAGTAAAAGAATTCAAAAATATCAAAATATTAAAGGTATTATCACAGCTCATACAGCAGAACCTGAAAAGAAAAAGCCTGTTTTAGCATTTTTATTTTTAATAATTGCTATAATCACACTTATTTGTGGTGTAGGATTATTAATATATGGCTTTTTAAAGGATAATGAAAATATAAGAATGGCAGGATTCATTGTAGGACCTGGTTCTTTATTAATTTTCATTATTACAATATTTTTATTCATGCTTCATAATTCTAAAAACCAAAATATTAGCTATGGTAGAGTTAAAAGCTATGACTTTGAATTAAGACAAACAGAAGATGAAATAAGAGAATTCTTCTCTAAATTCCATCTATATTCTAGTGATTATGATAATAATTTATTCATAGTTAGAAGCAATCAACAAAAATATAATGAAATTAAATCTCAATCTAATAGTAATACTGAGGGATTAAATGAATTAGATTTAAAGATTAAAAAATATGAAAACTCTATTAATAAATTTTTGGAACAATTTAATTCAACTGCTATTACTAATGAAGAAAAAATAGGTGAATTAAATACCCATTTAAGAAGAAAAGTAGAATTTGAAACTATTTTAAATCAAAAACAAGCATCATATGATAAATTCTATAAAGATAATGATTTAGATAATATCAAATCTAATATTGGTGATATTGATTCATTAAATCAAATGATTAATGATATTGATAATAAGATTAATGAATTAAATAAGAATTTAACAATTAATTCTAATAAGATAGTTCAATATGAAATTGATATAGCTAAATTAGATGATTTAATTGATTCAAAAGAAAATATCATAGAGGATATTGATAAATTAGAAGAAGAATATAGATTATTAAATATATCAGCTAAATATCTTGAATCAGCTCAACATGAATTACTTGAAAAATATGTTAAGCCAATGAAAGATAGTGTTGATAAATATGTTAATTTATTATTAACAGAAAATGAAGAGGATTATAATATTGATGTTAATTTTAAATTCCAATTCATTACACGTAACGGTATCAAAGGCTTAGATCAATATTCAAGAGGATATCAAACAATTATCGCACTTTGCATGCGTCTTGCTTTAATTGATTGCCTATACCCTAATGAAAAGCCGTTTGTTATATTTGATGATCCATTCGTTAATTTCGACGATTTAAAGCTAGAATTATGTAAAAAGATGATGAAAAATATATCAAAGCAATATCAAATAATATATTTTACATGTCATGATTCTAGAGCGATAAAATAGGAGAATATATGTCATACGAAAAAATAATTTTAATAATATTTGTATCTATTTTAGTATTTATGTCTTTAATTTCTTTTATCTTATTTAAAAATGATAAGAAAAAAGCAATTAAAGGTAAAAATAGAACAAAAGAAAAAACATTACTTGCATCTGTTGTTTTTGGTGGTGCAGTAGGTGCATTTTTTGCACGTATTATATTTCGTCACAAAACAGATAAAATATATTTTAGCTTAACAATATATTTATCTATATTGCTTGAAGCTTTAGCTATAGTTATATTATTTTTAATTTAGGAGAATGGCATGAAAACAGATTTAGAAAGATCACATTCAAAATCATCTAATTTATTATTAACATTAATTACATTGCTTTCCTCAATTGGCTTTTCAACACTTTTTGTAGGTATTGGAATGTATGAAAAATATAATAATATATCTATTATTTTAATGATTATTGGTGGTATTTTAACATTATTAGGATTATTTTTAATAATGAGATTTAAGAGGTAATATATGAAAATATTTAAAAGAATATTATTTTCAGTTTTAGCAATTGTTACATTACTTTTAGTTGTAGCTATTATATTTTTAATTATTTTATATGATGGTTCATCAATCGATAGTGATTTTGATAAATCTAAATCATATAAAAATGTTGATGAAATTATAGGCGATAGCTTTAATAATTCAATTGATAATATTTATAATTCTAAAGCTGATTCAATTTATAGTGATAATAAAATAAATATAACAATTACAGAAGATGAATTAGATAATTATGTTATTGAACTTGTAAGAAATAATATCAATAAAAATTATTTAAAGGATGAATATAGTATTAATAAATCTAATAGTGTAGAAGTTAATAGCTTAAATTTCTTAATTGGAAATGATTCTATTACAATAAGAACAAGAATTACATTCTTATCATTTTATAAAACTAAAGTAGATTTAATAAGTGATGCAAAAATAGAAGATGGTAAATTAAAATTCACATTTAATGAAATTAAATTAGGTGGTAAAATTGGCATTTCAAGAGGCTTTGTTAAAAATACTTTAAATGCCTTAAATATTAAATTAAAGGATAAAGATAGTGAAATCTTTAAAATAGATTCTAATAATCTAGCACTATATTTAAATTTTGATGCATTATTAGAAAGCTATATAACAAATCAATTAATAGCTAATAATATTAAAAAATTAGATTATACAGTTAAAGCAAGTACTGATGGCCTTTTTGTTTCAATTGATACTAATAAATTATTTAAGCCAACAGAACTAAATACATATCCTCTATTTAGTAATTTAGAATTTAGAACTGAAGCAAATAATAAATTATTAATTACTAATCCTAATACAATAAATTTATATGAAGAAACATTTAATAAATTAATTAATGATTCTTATAGTGATGTATCAAATGATTATAATTTAAAAAATAGTTTTAAAATAGGTAAAAAAGATTTTAGTGTTTTACTTTATGATGTATGTAATTATGATTTATCTAACTTAGATTTAAAAACAAAAATTGAATTATCAAATTCAAAAAGTGATTTAGATATTCCATTAATTGCTAAAACACAAATTACAACATTAAATGATTCATTAGGAAATGTTAGTGATATTGTTATTAGAATTGAAAATATAAAATTAAATGAAATTGAAAATAGTGTATCTATTTTTAATGAAATTAAAATTCCAATTGAAAAATTAACTAATAATGAATTTTATGTTACCAATTTAGAATTGGATAAGGAAAATGAAAAAATAATTTTAAGTATTAAAAAATAATGGTGTTATATGTTATTAAATGAATTATTAAATATTAAATATCCAATTATTCAAGGTGCGATGGCAAATATATCTGATGGTTTGTTTGCAGCTAAGGTATCTAATTGCGGTGCCCTTGGTGTAATTGCATCTGGTTCTCACGATTCAAGTTGGGTAGAAGAACAAATATTAATCGCAAAAGAA
>Ga0247611_10011190_pt1 | contig 10385 bp, 10 predicted proteins | sample 177DNAGHGhighgp2_FD_192422 | JGI IMG/M metagenome (GOLD analysis project Ga0247611, IMG submission 192422) | Sheep rumen microbial communities from Palmerston North, Manawatu-Wanganui, New Zealand - 1770 DNA GHGhigh gp2 | ecosystem: Host-associated > Mammals > Digestive system > Stomach > Rumen... | reverse complement strand
GCAGCACATCAGTAAGATCGAAATCGCTGAGCGTCTGGATGAGGTGCTCGGCGCGCAAGTCGGAATGCGCGGGCTGAATGTCCTGCTCTACGGATGGACACGCAAAGACCCGCAGCGGCGGACGAATATCAGCCATCGGCGATGGTTGTACGGCTATGAAGTAAAGGAACTGAGCGCGTATGCGGGGTATGATTTGCGCCCGCGGAAGTACAATTCCATTTGCGAAAGCGAATAGTTGCGTACGTCGGATTTTTTTCGTAATTTTGCATTGTCTTTTGGAAAGATAGGATAATGACGAACCGGGGCGTCTATCGCCTGCCCTCAGTCTCGGTAAGTCAAAAAGGGACATTCCGGAAGACGCGTAGTGACCGGATAATCCGGAGTACCCGGATCGCTGCGCTAACCCAGAAGAATTAACCATTAACCAAAAACCTTAACTGAAATGGCAAAGATTAAGCCTATGGCGCTCATCGAGAGTATGAGCAAGAAAGTGTGTGAGCACAGCGATGTGTACTTCCGCACGAACAAGAAGACCGGTGCGGTGTATACCGGTAAGTTGTGCAACCCGAGTACGAAGGAGCCGAGTGCAGCGCAGACTGCTGCGAAAGCGCGTTTTGCGAAAGTGTCGGCGGCTGTGCGTGCGATTCTCGCGGGAACGAGCGAGCAGAAGACCCAGTTGGTGGCTGAGTACAAGGCCCAGACCAAGATCGGTTCGCTGTTCGGCTACGCGATGAAGAAGCTGAATGCCCACTATGACGCAAGCGGAGACCTGATCGGAGGCTAAGCGCTATGAGAAAGGCACTGATTATCGGAGTAATCGGAGTATTAGGAATACTCGGGTTACAGAGCTGTAACGTGACGCGGACGATCACGAATCAGAGTGAGTACTACCAACGTGGCGACACCTCCGTGGTTATCCAAACCAAAACGATTGAGACGTACGACGCCTCGAAAAAGCTGTAAAAGTTCGGGGGAAGTAGCCCCGAAAAGTAAACAGCACGGTCGAAACTCGGCGCTTACGCCCCGAGCACAGGACAAAATTATTGTTAAACCTTTAAACCTTAACGAATTATGGCAAAAGTAAAATGGGCTGATGGCATAGAGTATGTGTCCGGCCTGATGACCAAGCGCCCGAAAGCGGGCAGTATGCACAGCGACCACTCGACGGCGCTGTTGGCGACGCATCGCGTAGCCGCAACCACTAATCCTAACTGTACGCGATTGTACATGGTCGGTCCGTACAAGCGCTCGACGGTACCGCAGGCGAAAGAGCTCGCAGCACGTGCTCGCTTCTCATCGGTAGCAGCAGCGGTCAAGGCGCGTAGCAAGGACCTGATGCAGCAGGCGACCGACATCACCAACTTCCTCGCACAGAAGGACACCGCCGGTGGCAAAAAGACCATGAAAGCTTACCTCTGGAAGGTTTGCGGTGACGCGTACGACGCTGCGTTAGCTGGCGCCTAAGAGCCGAAAGGCATGGCAAGGGAGATCTCTTCGGAGGTCTCTTTTTTTGTATAAAAAAATACAAACTCTTGCATATATCATTTTTTTTTTGTACTTTTGCACCCGCAAAAGTTATGGATGTATGAAAACAAAACAAATGATAGTAATGGCGCTGGCGGTATTCGCTGTGACGGCGATGCGTGCGCAGCAGTTGCCCGACCCGCATTTCGAGAACTGGTCGGAGAAATTCAAAGGGGATGCCCAGTTGAAAGACTGGCATGGATCGAACGTGAGCCAGATAGGTTCCAAATTCACGTTTATGTACCAAAAGCAAGGCCGCACGGGCTACTGCGCCTTTGTGACCGATAGAGCGATCGGTATTCCGAAACTGAACCTCGGTGCTACGGGTCCGGGATATGTGTCGTTAGGTGTGCCCTGGCAATACCTCAAGGGATTGAACCTAAATAGCGCCACGGCCGGAACGGAAGGCGGTATCGAATGGAAATACCGTCCGGATACGATGGCAGTGTGGATCAAGCGTACGGGTCCCAATACGGACAAAGAGGATTTCCATCTCCTCTTCTATTCGTGGCAAGGAACCGCCAAGAGTGCGTCCTATAAGAACAAAGCCGGCGGTTGTACGACCACCGAGCGTATCAACGAAGAGAGCGATATCCGTTCGGCTACCGATGGCAACGAGTGCGGTATCGATCAGCCGGTGAAGCAAGTAGCAGAAGGATGGCATCGTGCGCGTGCCAAGTACAACGAGTGGACGCTTATCAAAGTGCCTATTCTCTATAAGAATAACGGCCGTCCGACGATGTGCAACGTCATCTTCTCTGCCGGCAACTACCCGGCCTTCCGCGCAAACGACGGTCTGTACGACGGCAACGCGCTCTATATCGACGACGTGGAACTGATCTACTCGTCCCGCATCGACAAACTGCTCATCAACGGCAAAGAGTGGAAGGACTTCAATCCGAACAGCGAGAAGGTGCAGACCTACAAACTCGAGAACGGCGAGAGCGTGAAGATTGAGGGGCTGCGCGGTATCGGTACGCTGACGAATATCAAGGGCGAGAAAGCGCGTTTTAACGGCCGCAAACTCGACTCCCAAGAGATGAGCATCGAGCCCGGCGAAATAGGTGGCAAACCATGGGGCATCACCGTGAAAGCGGAGGACGGTTCATCCACACATGTATATAAGATCAAGGTTGTAAAAGGCTAAGAATCCGTGGCGTTCAATTTTTCTATAGTAGAGTGGACTTTGCTCGGCGCCTTGGCGCTGCTCTTCGTGCTGCAAGTGTATTGGTACAGCCGTTACATGGCTGCGCCCGCCCGCAGAATTCGCAAGGACAGAAAAGCACAAATGACAAATGACAAATGTCAAATGTCCAATGACGAAGTCCCCGGAGTCTCCGTCATCCTCTGCGCGCATAACGAGAGCGAGAACCTCTCGTACTACCTGCAAGCCTTGCTCACGCAGGATTATCCGACATACGAGGTGATTGTCGTCGATGATGGTTCGGAGGACAACACGCGCGAAGTCGTGGAGCGTTACCTGACGCAAGATCCGCGGCTGCATATGACGTTCATCCCTTCCGGCGCAAGGGTCGGTTCGACCAAGAAACTGGCGTTGACCTTAGGAGCCAAAGCGGCGCAATACGATTGGTTGCTGTTGACCGACGCGGACTGTCGGCCGGAGTCGAACCACTGGATCAGCGCGATGATGGCGCACGCCACGAAGGATATCGTCTTGGGCTTCAGCCCGTATTTCTACGAGAAAGGTCACGTCAACCGCCTCGTGCGTTTCGATACGCTGTTCAACGGTCTGCACTACCTCGGAGCAGCCCTCTGCGGTCATCCGTACATGGGCGTGGGACGTAACTTGGCTTATCGCAAAGCGCTCTTTTTTGAGTCGGGCGGATTTACCCACCTGATGACCAATCGCGCGGGCGACGACGATCTCTTCGTCAACCATGTGGCGACGAAAGCCAACACCGCCGTAGCCCTGGATCGCGACAGTTATGTATGGTCGTTGGCCAAGACCTCGCTGCGCACGTGGTTGCAACAGAAACGTCGTCACCTGTCCGTCTCGCCGGCTTACCGCGCCGGCACGAAATGGCGCTTGCTCTTTGAGCCCCTTACACGCGGACTTTTCTATGCGGCGGTGATAGCTATCTTTGTCTTCGGCCGCTGGACCGAGTGGCGAAGCATCCTGCCGCTGATACCGGTCATGGCCGCCATAACGCTGTTCTTCGTGCGCTGGATACTCCAAACGGCTGTCCTCAACACCTCGGCACGCAGGATGGGCTTGCATGGCTTCAGCATGGGAACCGTGCTGTGGTTCGATATCGTCTTACCGCTGGTCAACCTATGGATGCTGGTGGTCCCTAAACGTAAAACAAATAAATGGTAAATAATATGGCAAACGAACAAAAATTAAACATCAACATCGCTCCGGATAAAGCACAAGGAGTGTTTGCAAACTTAGCGCTCATCGCGCATACTCCGACGGAGTTCGTATTGGATTTCGCCCAACTGATGCCGGGCATCCCGCAGGCGAACGTCGTTTCGCGCGTGGTAGTAACTCCCGATCAGGCAAAGAAGATCCTGGGTGCGCTGCAGAATAACATCGCGCAGTACGAGAAGAAATTCGGTACCATCCAGCCCATCGGCGGACCCGTACCCGGAAGCACGTTGCCTCTCTCTTTCACCGGCGGTGAAGCATAATAATGGATGATTGAAAAATTAAAATTTATATTACTATGAAAACATTCCCAGCTTCGCAGTTGATCATCAATGCCGATGGCTCTGCGTTTCATTTGCATCTCAAACCCGAGTTCTTGGCCGACAAGATCATCCTCGTCGGTGACCAGGACCGTGTGAACATGGTGGCTTCCTTCTTCGACGAAGGTTCCATCGAGTGCGACGTACAATCCCGTGAGTTCCATACCATCACCGGTAAGTTCCAAGGTAAGCGTATCTCGTGTATCTCCACCGGTATCGGTACCGACAACTGCGATATCGTGATGAACGAGATCGACGCACTGGCGAATATCGACTTCGCTACCCGCACGGAGAAAGAGCACAAGCGCTGCCTCGACATCGTGCGTATCGGCACTTGCGGCGGTATGCAGGAAGACATTCCTCTGGGCACTTTCCTCGTTTCGCAGAAATCCATCGGTTTCGACGGTGTACTCGCTTTCTATCACGACCGTGACAAGATCGCTGACCTCGGCTTCGAGAAAGCCTTCGTGGACTTCGTCGGCTATCCGAAGAAAGCGGCTGTGCCGTACGTAGTAGCGGCTAATCCCGAACTCGTAGACCGTATCGCCAAAGACGATATGATGCGCGGTTGCACGATTGCTGCTAACGGCTTCTATGGCCCGCAAGGACGCGTGCTGCGCGTCGACCTGGCTGTGCCCGATATCAACGAGAAGATCACCGACTTCCGTTACGAAGGACAGCGTATCACGAACTACGAGATGGAGGGTTCGTGTATCGCCGGCTTGGCGCTCCACATGGGTCACCACGCGATGACCGTTTGCTGCGTCATCGCGCAACGTAAGCTCGAAGCGGCTAACACCGATTACAAACCGCGTATCAAAGAATTGGTACACACAGTCTTAGAGCGTATCTAATCCTCTTACATGACGGCAAGGCAAAATAGCTCTCTTTGGCTTAATCTCTGGTTCAACTACCAGACCGAAGTTTTCTTCGGCATTTTCCTATCCGGGTTAGTCGCACTTAGTTTCTGGTTGGCTACATATATACCTGAGAAAGTTTTTGAGTATGTAATCAACCCTATGGAGTATATTCTCACTATCTCGGTCTGTTTCTATGGAGGATGGATGATGATGCGGCATCATGAGGGCAACCGGCTTCGTGTGCCTTGGATGTGGATGCTTTTTATCTGGGGAGCAATGGAGGTGGCGCTTCTGGTGATTCGTTATGGTCTGCATATCACGGCGATCGGCGGTACGCCAAATGACCCCCTCTATAACGCCTCGCTCACGGTGGGAAATATCTTTGCATGGATGCTCTTTATTTATCCTTCCCAGGTCTTGATTCCCGGATGGCTTACTTGGAAAAAAGCTTTCTGGACTGTGCTTCCTATGGTGATCATCGGCGTCATCGATTATTATGTTCCGGCGAACCTGATATGGCTCATCATGCTTTATCCGGTGTGGATCTTTCTGATGCTCTGCTGGCATGTGCGTAAGTACCGCCGGTGGTGTGAGGATAACTTCTCGTCCATGGAAATGATTGATGTGCAATGGGTAGTGCGGTATCTGATTATCTTGGCGCTTTTGGGAATCTCGTATTATTTCATTGTTTTTTGGTACGTGCCGAACCGGATGTTTACCCAGCAATGGATGTTGTTCCTCATCCTCGCTTATGGCACCGAGCAGATTCTTTTTCGTAAGGATCCTTGGGCGGAGATGGAGCAGGAGGAACAACCCACGCAGGACTATGATCCCGATTGGCGCACACAGCTGGAGCAATGGATGGCGGAGGTGAAACCATATCGTAACGTTGATTTCAGATTGGATGACCTAAGGCAAATTTTGCCGCTCAACCGCACTTATCTCAGTCAACTCATCAATAACGCGTATGGTTGTAATTTCTTCAATTGGGTCAACCAATACCGTCTGGAGGAAGCCAAAAAACTGATGATAGATCATCCGGAAATGAAGTTGACAGACGTTGCCACTTATTGTGGCTTCTCATCGTTAGCGGTCTTTTCTCGCGCTTTCACCCGCTACACGGGATTATCGCCACGCGACTGGATCAGGTCTTTTGATATGTCTGAATCGTAGCGTGCGTATGTGTAAAAATTGATAGGTGGATGTGTAAAAATAGACATGTTTTTGATTTTTTGTAAAAATAAGGCCTGAAACTTTGCATTTCGTAAAAATTTGCGTGTACATGTTGCGTACACGCATTTTTTTTTTATAATTTTGTGCCAATTTTGTTCATGTTGTGAATAATCACAAAAACTATATATATATAAATATGAAAAGGAATATTCTTTATTTGTTGGCAGTGGTGGCATCGGTATCCGCGATATGTCTGCCAGCTATGGGGCAGGAAGACCCATACCCGCAGGCTCCGCGGGGTATCTTCTCAGTGGGCCCCAAAAAGTACGTCCAGTTCAAGGAAATGAACGAGTCGAAATTGATGCAATGGTTCTCCCTGCCGGCGGAGGATACCTACGGATGGCGAGTACTGACGAGCGACGAGTGGAGTTACTTATTGGTAACCCGCGATGATGCGGAGCATTACAATACCTGCTTGAACAATCTGGGTCGAATTAAAACCGGTGAAGATACCTGGCAAAACGGTTTGGTCATTCTGCCGGACGGATGGGTACAACCGGATGGGGTTCCTGCTTTCGTTCCGGTATCGCAAGGGATTGCTTATGATAAGAATAGTTATACCTCTGAGCAATGGGCGATCATGGCATCGTCCGGCGCCGTTTTCCTGCCCTGCGAGGGGTACGGATATAATGTTCCTGTTCCGAGTACGGTGATAAAAGACAATCCGGATAAGACCGAGAATGATAGTGATCACGGTGCGTACTGGGCAGCGGATGAGTATAGTGAAAATACAGATAACGCTCATTGTATGCGATTCAACGATCAATCCGGTGCGTCGGATATTCACAATTTGAATTATCAAACCAAATACACGTATTACCCCGTTCGTTTGGCTCGGACGGTTGTTGTCTTAGACGAAATGGACGAGACAGAGGCTTTCTTGACGAAACTGCCGGAGGCACGCAAACGGAATTTTGCTTTGATGCGCCGCACGCTCTACAAGGACGGTTATTTCAACACGATCTGCCTGCCGTTTGACGTGCCGAATATCGAAGACGAAGACTCGCCTCTGAAGGGCGCAGAGGTGTACACGTTTGATGGCGGCACGGTGAGTGGAACGACGGGAAATGAGCAGCTGAACTTATCGGTGAGTCCGTTAACGGGCAATCGTCTCTCGGCGGGCGTGCCTTATCTCATCCAATGGGCGAACACCGGCGAGGTAATGACGTTCTTGCGTTTCGACGGCGTGGAGAACAGCTGGGTGGCAGCGGGAGTCTCGGAGGCTACGTCCGACCCCGGCAACGAGAACATTAAGTTCCACGGCCTCTATCCCCGTAAGCGTATTCCGGGATACCAAACAGGCGAACAAGCGCACTATAATTTCTTTGTCGATGCGGAGAACACGCTTTTATGGCCGGATGATAATCTCTATAAGGACTCGAAGATGAAAGGCTTCCGGGCATATCTCTATCTGGACGGCGGCGGTCCGAATGGGCACGAGTTCAATAACCAGTCTCAGTCCCAAGTAGCCGCGCGATACCGCAATATGCCTGCCGTTTGGCATATTCAAAGCACAGCCACAGGCGTGGAGAATGTACAAGGGAACAACGTACCATGCGCCAAAATCATTGAGAACGGAGCCTTGTTTATCCTATACAACGGGACAATGTACGATGTACAAGGGAACAAAGTAAGTACCAAGTAACAAAGAAAAATCAAATCTCAAATGTCAAATAAGTTATACATTTCTCCCTACACGGAGATAGGAATGATAGAGATGTGGGGACAGATACTGAGTGTCAGTACCCAGACGGGAAACGGTGGTAATCAGGATAGGGGACGAGCTCCCAAACGATCCGACGCTGCACCCTTCTAATCTAAAACGAATATTAATAGTTAAAAATCTAATGCGATGAGAGCAAAAATCCATCCCTTCAGCAAGCATTTGATGATCACTTTGCTTGCATTGACCGTTTTCATGCTTGCTCCGTTCACGGCGCAGGCGGGAAACGATTATTTGCAGAAGTTTGACAACTACTCCATCATGAGTATGGGTAACGGCGTGTTGCGGTTCACCATCCCGTTGTGGATCTACGGTGAGGGGGACGATAACACATATTATCTGAACCCCCAAACAGCCAACAACAACAACACGAACAACTCCTATGTATGGTTCAGTGAGCAGCCCGGGCAGGGACGCGGTTCGGCGAAAGTACACCGTATCGCCTCTTTCGGTGCTACCCGTAACCCTAATTACACGGGGCGTTTTTCGGGAGGAAGCGGTACTGCCTACTTGCTGGTAGATACCGGTACCTGCGTCGTAACCAACACCTATAATTCGGTTCCTCTGACCCTTCAAGCCCACGATAAATCCCACTGGATAATCGGTGATAATGATGAGAGCAGCGCAGCCAATTGGATCTATGTCACGCGTAAGAACTCTTCCTATGGCAAGCATCATGTCTATATCCAGTTTGACTGGTATATCCCCGTGGAGCTGCAGAACAAGAAGTTCTACATCGGTCTGAATGTCCGCGATTACTACGTCAAGAACAACAATCTCCATAATGCGTACTGGTGGCAATGGGAGACTTATTTCGACGGCGGCGATATACCGCAGAGTCCGCAGCTCTTCGATCCGTTCTTCTACAGCATGGCGGGAAGTGACATCAATACCTTGGGAAAAGCCGGTATTCAATATATGACCTTCCAAGACCCGATCTCGTATCATACCTCTCTAAACCCATCAAAGGAGGTAGCTCAGGCAGAGCGGAGCGAGAAGATTCTGGTGGACATGCAGGACTCCGTACAGGACCATTTCTATGCGGATTTCAATGTATGGGTCAACAAGGACGGCGGTGTCAAACAGCGTCTCAAAACCAACTCGGTCATGATCCCTGCTTACCATAAGATTTACGGTTTTGAGGCGGAGGAGGTGAAGGACGCGCAGAACAGCGTGACCGGAGATGTGCAGCTGAGCTGGCACACGCTTTATCCGAATGACCAGGACATCTTGGAGGCGGATATGTACGAGGTGCAACGTGCTACCCAAGAGGATTTCTCGGACGCCCGGTCCATAGGGGTGGTGCCTTATGTCACCGGCGAGAACAACTACTCCTTTACCGATGCCGCTGAGGATGTGCTGCAGCTCTTCCGCGACGACAGTCTATACACCGATTCCCATGACAGCAAGATCTCGGTGTCTCAAAACAACATAGAGTTAGAGGATAACAGCGGCTTCCGTGCGCGCATCAACGCCACACTCCAATCGGATGTGGATATCCCGGGAGCACCGCTCTACTACCGCGTTCGCCGTGCCTCTGCCGCCACCTGGGACTGGCACGAATCACCCTATATGGCTGCCACCTCTGTCGTCAAGAGCAATTTTCTCTCTCCCTTGGCTCCTACACAGGAACCTTATACCCTCGATCCGGATTTTGAGAACAACCGGAAGGTACATTTCTTTTTCAAGATCGACAACCCCGAGATAGAACCGATCATGCCGAGTGCGGATAAGACGACATTGGATTTTACATTAGCGGATGTCAATTCTGTCGTAGGAATAAACGTACCGGTAACCATCGACTTGGAAAAAGGGTCGTATCTCCATGATAACGGGCAGGCCATTTCTACCTTCCAGCGGTTTGGTTTTACCGTTATTCAGGATTTTAATGGTCAGAAAACAGTACCGTCTCCGTCATGGGGAAACAACCATTCTTTTACTGTAACGGCAAAGAGTGGAGCTACACTAACCATCCGCATCTCCGAACCGCACGAGAGACAGACCAAAGAGATCACACTCAACGTGCCTGTAAATGGATTAAGGACAACGATATCTATGAGTTATCTTTACGTAAGGAATCAATTGTTCGAATTCAATTGTAACCGTTTATCTTACAAAAACGCATCCTTACTATCGGAATATAGTATAAAAGAAATAGTTGGCCGGACGGCGGATCTCAATTCCGTTAAAACTCAACTCTATCCGGCGCTGGAAGCCAAAGCGCAGACTATGACCGCCGGCGGACGCTGCGTATGGGAGCGCAACGCGGACCTGGTACTCACCCGCACCGTGGTGGAGACCGGTTTGAAACAAGAGATCCGAGTTCCCAAAGACAG
>Ga0247611_10011189_pt1 | contig 10385 bp, 11 predicted proteins | sample 177DNAGHGhighgp2_FD_192422 | JGI IMG/M metagenome (GOLD analysis project Ga0247611, IMG submission 192422) | Sheep rumen microbial communities from Palmerston North, Manawatu-Wanganui, New Zealand - 1770 DNA GHGhigh gp2 | ecosystem: Host-associated > Mammals > Digestive system > Stomach > Rumen... | reverse complement strand
ATCATGTTCACCCTAATTGTCGTGTTGAGGAAGTCGCTCGTTACAACCTCTCAGGTCACCCATGTAAGCCATACGATAAGGGAGTGCAGATAGTTGTATATTCCGACTATACCACAAAGACGATCATTATCGAGTGAATTGTATTCGATAAAAAACTCTCTAAATTTTTGGCGCATTCAAAAACAAATCTTATCTTTGCACCGAAATATTCATTTAAAACCAAAAATCGATATGGAAACTAAAGTAAAAAGAACACGTGAGGAAGCCATTGAAGCGTTCAAGGACTTCATGCGTAGAAAGAAAGAGCGTCAGACGCAGGCAAGAATTGAGTTGGAGATGTTGAGTAAACAAGGATTCTTCGACAATTAAAGTTTCACCCTTAAATCTTTCTTACTATGAACACGCTCAGATTGGATATTATCAATCTGCATGCCCCCTATAGGGTAAAGCAGAGAGAAGACAAACCTCAACATTATTATTTCAGAACAGATTATGGCGTAGAATACGACATCTGTTTGGAAGAAGATTTTTCCATCGTTCCCAGTGGAGCCTATGCGCTTGATATTACAAATCGCGAACATAAGCGCTCACCGCTCGACCCTATGTTCAGAATGACGCTTATTGCAATTGTTGAGGAGTTCTTTGAGAGGAATAATGACGTGATGCTTTATGTCACAGAAACTGGAGATGAAAAGCAATCGTTTCGTGATCGTCTGTTTGTACGATGGTTTAATACCTATGAACATCATGGCCTTTACTATATTCAAACCGCGGAGGGACTGATGGAAGGCCAGATGAATTTCATGGCAATGATATCCCGTAAAGATAACCCAAATCTGTCAAATGCAATTCTAGAGTTTGAAGATACGGTTTCATTCTTATTTGATTAGCAGAGTCCTTTAATCTTTGTGAAATGGAAGAAATGGTCGCGCTGTTTCTTCCATTTCTCATTTGATATGCCTACCTTTGCAGGCAATTGAAAGTATAATCCTCAAAAAAAGAAAAAGTGAATATGAAAAGAATGATGCTATTACTGGCCTTCTGCGGTATGCTGACAGCCGCGATGGCCGACTGGACCTACGGCTCGGCACGGTTCTCTGGTACTCACCCCTCATCCTGCCTGAATCATGGCGGCGTGATGATTTGGTATAACGGCTCCTTGGAGCAGAAAGGCATTAGTGGCAACGAAGAAATCTGGCAGGGCACAGGCGATATCTGTGTGGTCTTTCCCAAAAACTACAACGGGCGACAGTTACGTATAACTTCCACAGGCGGCACCGTCCAGATTCAGACATTACGATAAAAAATGTAAAAATACAGCCCACATTGAGCGTAGTTTGCTAAATAATTCTTATCTTTGCAATATCGTTCAGTAATGGGCGATAAACATTGAAGGAAGCGTTTAGCTTTCATCTGTACCGAAAAGTCTGGTAAACTTCAAAGTACAACAGATGATTGTAACACGTTCCCTCCTTGGTAGGAATATTACCTGTGAAGTCATAAATGGCTCACACCCTATATATCCTCCAAGGGTGTGGGCTGTTTCTTTATCTTTGTACAGGTTTTACCAGAGCCTTCGGTAGGATATTGAGAAGCCCACACTTCTATGTACTATTAAAAAAAATTGTAATAACTAAAATGAATAAAACTATGATGAAAAAGAGTAGATTTGCCATTGTTATTATGGCATTAATGATTACATCAACAGTATCTGCACAGGACTTCGACAAGAAAAATCTTCTGTATCGTATTACTTCTACAGAAAATAAGACTGTAGAGCTCTTAGGTTTTGAGAAGAAACCAAAGGAAGAACTAGTGATTCCAGAAGAGGTTTCATATAAAGGAGATAAATATTCTATCACAACTATTGCAGAGAATGCATTTAAGGATTGTACAGTCCTAAAGAGTCTTACTGGTTCAACAATTCAGACAATAAAGGATGGTGCTTTTCAAGGATGTATTAATCTATCTAGTGTAACGTTTACAAATCAATTATCTGAGATCAACAAAAATGCATTTAAGGATTGTTCTTCTCTTTCAGATGTATCTTTAGGAGATAATATTCAAACAATTGGCGATGCTGCTTTCTCAAATTGTAGTAGTTTGACCTCTCTTCCTTTTGGCTCTGCCCTTAAGAAGTTGGGAATAGGAGTTATAAATGGAACAAGGATAAGATCGATTGTGTTGCCAGATTCTTATACTTCAATTGGTTACCATGTTTTTGAAGATTGTAACAATCTGTCATCTATTAATTTGGGGAGTAATGTGAAAATTATTGAGTCTAGTGCCTTTGCAAGGACCTCCATTGAATCAATCGTTTTCCCAAATTCTCTGGAGAGTATTGCAGAAAACGCTTTTTGTGGCTGTACAAAATTGCAAAGCGTAGCATTTGGTAATTCATTAAAAAAGATTGGTTACAAAGCATTTGCAGGAACGAATATAACAGCGTTGGTATTTCCTAATTCCTTGAAAACCATTGGCGATGAATCTTTTGCAAATCTTGATATAAATACTATTACATTTGGAAATCAGTTAGAGTCAATAGGAAAGAATGCATTTATAAAAACATCTATAACAACATTGTCTCTTCCAAATTCTCTAAAAGAAATTGCAGATGGTGCATTTCAAAACTGTACAAAACTACAATCTATAACTTTTGGAACAGGATTAAAAATAATAGGTATAGGCGCATTTGCACGAACGGGTATTATGAAGCTTGATTTTCCAAACTCATTAGTAAATATTGAATCTAAAGCTTTTGAAGAGTGTTCAAACTTACAGACTATCTCATTAGGTTCTTCTATAGAAAAAATCAGTGAAAAGGCCTTCGCGGGATGTTCAATGTTATCAGTAGAATTTAGCGACGTTCCATGCAATATTGCAAGAAATGCCTTTGAAGGGTGTAAGAAGGTCAAAATGGGAGATTATTCTATTAAGATGCTAGCAAGGAATATAAAAAAATATTCTCAAATTGAAGGCTTTCATGAAGGTCTAGCAAAGGTTTATAGAGATGGTGCCTATGGCTTTATTGATAAATATGGTAATGAAGTTATAGCATGCAATTATTCTGATTGTATGGATTTCAATGAGGGGCTATCTAGAGTGAAAAAAAACGAAAAATATGGATATATTAATAAAACTGGAAAAGTTATTATTCCCATTGTATATGAATCTGCAGGTAATTTCCATGATGGTCTTGCTGAAATCAAGAACTCAAGTGACAAATGGGGTTATATAAATAAATCAGGAAATGTAGTTATTCCATTTATGTATGATAATACTGGCTATTTTTCAGATGGCAAGGCGAAAGTTGGAAGAGATCATCAATACTTTTTGATTGATAAGAATGGTAATGAATACCATATTGATAATATCTTCCTCTTTCATTTCTCTGAAGGATATGCAAGGGCCTTTAATCGTAATCGTGTAGAAGGCTATATTGATACATCTGGTAGAATCATAATTCCTTTTGAATATGCGACATGCAAGGACTTCTCTGAAGGTTATGGTTGCGTGGAAAAGAATAAGTATGGCTTTGTTAATAGACAAGGTAAGATAGTTGTTCCCTTAATTTATAATGATGCGCAGAGTTTCTCTGAAGGTCTTGCTGCTGTTCAGTATGATGGTGATGATTATTTGTGGGGATTTGTAGATGGCTCAGGAAATATTGTAATACCTTTTAAATATGAATACCCTAGTTGTTTCTCAGATGGTCTGGCAAAGGTTGGTAAAAATGGTAAATATGGTTTTATTAATAAGTCAGATGAGGTGATTATTCCTTTTGTATACGATGACGCAGAAGATTTCCACGAGGGGCTTGCTGTAGTAAGATCCGGAGATGGATATGGCTATGTGGATAAGAATGGTAAGTGTACATTTGATTATAAATAGTTTTCCTATTTGATGAATTTACGGATAATTTTTGTTGCATTTATATATTAGATAATGAAGATCAATATACTCAAGCGATATGGCAATAATAGATACTAGAATAAAGTTCATAAATGCTGGCTTTGATTATCCAAATCCTGAAGCAGAGGTCGTAATTGTTGGTATCACTCCTGGTAAGAATCAACTTGAAAACGGATATAAGAGTCGTGATGTGATAGTTGCTTCGAGAGAGGAATCTCTTGAAAGAAAAAAGACGTATGCATTTAAGGGATTGAGAGAAAACATAAGTAAGATGTTGGATAGTGTTGATGTAAACAAACTACTTGGTATTGATAAGTGCGAGACTATTTGGAATAAGGATTTTGGGAAGGTCGATTTTACATCTCTTATAAAGGAAGCTGCTTATGAATATGAAAATAAGAATGGGAAAATAAATCCCTTTAATGATGCAGATAAGATTGTAAAATCTATAAAATTGAGTAAGAGATTAGAAGAAGGATTTGTAGAAGATTGTAAACAATATACGAAAGCAAAATTGTTTGTTGCTTGTGGCCACAAAGTCTATAATGTCTTATGCGGTTTAAGAGACAAAGGGATAATCTCTGTTCCAGTAATTGCTATTGCTCATCCAAGTAAAAACAATAATATAAGGGTCCAGTTCTATCAAGGAAATGAAGAAGATTCAGTCCGCGAATGCCAAAAAGATGCAGAGGAAGCGAAAACTATTATTAATGATCTTTTGAAGAGTTAATAACGATATAAAGTTTGAAATATGAAATGTCCTTATTGTAATACAGAGATAAGCGATGACAGTTTATTCTGTGGGTCGTGTGGCAAGAAGCTGCTACAGGAAAAAGAGTGTGTAAAGTGTGGTAAGTCGATTGAAGCCAATAGTGATTTCTGCCCCTATTGTGGCACAAGACAACAACCAGAATTGGTAGAACCACATGTAAAGGAAAATCCAAAGCCACTGACTTCAACTTCAAAGTTAAAGCAAAGAAAGATATCATCAAAGGTGGCCCCAATTATTATTTGTTGCGTACTTGCTCTTGCAGTAATAGGTGGGGCTGCATATTATTGGTTTGAAACGCGAAAAGATTACTCTCTTCGAAGCTTGGCAAAAGTGATAGGGACATACAATCAACCTACGCAACATTATATCTTTAGTGATGGACTTGCTTGTGTCGAGAAAAATGGTAAATTTGGCTATATAGACAAAAATGGACAGGAAGTCATCCCATTCATATACGATATCGGAGGCGACTTTAATTATGGGCTTGCTTGTGTCGAAAAAGATGGGAAATGTGGCTATATTGACAAAACTGGAAATGAAGTTATCCCATTCATATACGATTTAGGTGATCATTTCAGTGAGGGACTTGCTCGAGTTAGAAAGGATGGATATGATGGCTATATTGACAGAACTGGAAAGGAAGTTATCCCTTGTATTTATCAGTTGGGTGGCAATCTTGTCGATGGGCTAATTCCTGTTAGAAAAAATGGGAAAGAAGGGTATATTGACAAAACTGGAAATGAAGTTATCCCATTCATTTACGAACATTGTGGCGATTTTAGTGAGGGACTTGCTATTGTAAGACAAGATTGGAAATTTGGTTATATAGATAAATCAGGCAAGGAAATTGCACCATGTATTTATGAATCATGCGGTTCTTTTAGAGAAGGACTTGCTTATGTTAAAAAGGATGGAAAATATGGTTATATAGACAAAACAGGAAAGGTAGTTGTTCCATTTATATATGATTTATGTTGCGATTTTAGTGAAGGATTAGCTTGTGTCGGTAAAAATGGAAAGAACGGCTATAGTGACAGGAAGTATGGCTATATTGATACCTTAGGTCAGGAAATCATCCCATGCATTTATAAGTATGGTTGGAAGTTTAGTGAGGGACTTGCTAATGCCGGCAAGGATGGGAAATATGGCTTTATTGACAAAACGGGAAAAGAAATCATACCTTTCATATATGATATTGTTGGTGACTTTAGTGAAGGACTTGCTTTTGTCGTAAAAGATGGGAAGGGTGGTATTATTGATAAAAAAGGAAATAGTACATTTGACTATCAATAAATAACTTAGAATTATGAAATGTCCGTATTGTAAGGCAGAAATAAGTGACGATAGTCAGTTCTGCGGTAATTGTGGTAAGAAGATACCCAATATAATAAAGTCATCTTCTATACTGACAAAAATGGTTGTCGCATGTGTGTTCGCATGTGTACTGATTGGTGGAGGATGGTATGCGGGGAGTCATTTCTTCTTCAAAAATGATGTTTTCCCTACTTTCGATACATTCATAGCGTTACTACAAGATATTGAAAATGTGAAAAAGGCTAATGCGTGTGGATTAGAAGAAATTTATAACGTGACAGAAGAAGAGGAAGAATACACCTCTATTGAGATAGTATATGGTAAAGACGTTGAAAAAGGGAACCATAAAGAATATGCTGGATTTGAGATAAAGGCTAAGTCTGATCATTCTGTTTATTTGGAATATCGTGCAGAAACTTCTTCTGATGCAAGTCTGTTTTTCAAAAGCAAAGATGACAGTGACGCTTTTTTCAAAAAAGCTATGGATTATGGTTTGTTGATTATAAAAGATGAATATTCCGATGGAGATTCTTATTATATTCCCAAGAATAAGCTACCCAATGGTAGTAAAAGAATTGAGAAGTTAGAATGGGGGGGAGAATTTGATCCTATTTTCCCTTTGACAAAACCAAAATATGAAGATGGCTGGTATGTAATTAATATTGGTATGGATTTTTAAATTAAATATATTTATGAGACATTGTTCTAACGGTCACGAAGTAAGTGATGACGTGAAGTTCTGTCCACAATGTGGTGCAGAGATACATGAAGATATTGCAGAAGAAATACGTTTCTGCAAAAAGTGTGGGAATGAGCGCAAGGGTGCAGAGAAATTCTGCTCTCATTGTGGTACTCCGTTTTATGGTGATGTTGAGCCATTGTCGGATAATAGTGTTTTTGAGGAAGATGTTCACAAGTCTTCTGTCAACAAGGGCTTATTATCTCTTATTTTAATTGTTACTCTATTATTGATAGGTGGATATTACCTATATAATCATATCGAAGAAGAAAAACGACAGGAAAAGGTCCGAATAGAGGAAAACGAAAGGGCCGCAGAAATAGAGCGGAAACGGATAGAAGAGGAGAATAGGCCAGACAATAAGTTTTATAAGTTTGCTTGTAATAGCGATTATACTTGGGTAACTACAGAAGGATCTGTAGGGGGAAAAAATGGTTATATACATGGAAGTGACAAAATATACTTGTATTTTTATCCAAAGGATAAAGAAAGTGGAGACGTTTCAATATTGACATGGGATAATCATTATTCTATGTTTATTGGTACAGGTTCTGCAAAATCCCAATACAGAGTGCGCAATGGGAACTCTATATTCTTTATATTTAAGAATAAACCTTCAGGATACTATAGTAAGATATACGAATTCGAATTCATGTTAGATATAGTGAATGATGGGGGAAATGTTAAATTAGTTAGGTTGGATGGACAAGAATTCAGACAAGAAATGAAGACAAAACGAGATCCTTTTAGGTAATCTATAATTTCTATCATTTATATTATGGATAAGACAATGTTTAGAGAATTGTTGGTACGTTTGTTGAAAGAATCTTTAGCATCTCTTTTTATTATTGACAAACGAAATATTGACATGCGAGTTAACGAAATGAATTTATGTGCTCGATTAGCTCATTATCTTGAAAATCGACTTAGAGAATACGGGACGTTGTTTGAGGGCTATTATGTTGATACAGAATACAATAGAGGAGTTTATGGTTCAAAGACAAAATATGTGGAATATAATGATAAAAATCTTCATGCAGTAAGATGTGATTTGTTAATACATAGTAGGGGGCTTAAAGTCCCAGACAATTTGTTAGCATTAGAAATGAAGAAAGAAAAAGTAGATACAAATGTTGATAATGACCATGATAGGTTGCAGAATATTGTTAAACCTCGAACAAAGGAAACCCCAACAGAGGCAGTTTGCGATACATTGTTAGGTGTTTTTTTGGAGATAAGGCATAATGGTTATGTGCTTACTACATATTGGTATGATAGGAAAGTGAGATATAATGAAGAAACAATGTTATTTAGTGTTTGTAAGAAAATAAAGAAAATTAGTGCGATTAAGGAATAGCTTCACAACAAAGCAAATTCTTTAGCTTTTGAAAAAAACAGAATCTACACAATATGAGAGTTCGGTTAGTAAATCGCGGTATAGATGGTGATACTATGTGTTTTAAGGTTATTGCTATTAATACGGGGATAGAGTATACAATTTCAAATTGTCTTAGATCAGAACATCCAATGTGGAGAGTGCATGGTATTCAGCATTATATTGGAAATGTAGAATTTGAAGATGGTACGATTAGGAAAGCCTGTTTGCGATTATCTCAAAAAGGAAATCATATTTTGAGTATATAATAATGGTTAAGCCAATTGTTTTCGGAGGGATTCTTTTGTATGATTTTTCTAACAAGAGAATTCCAATGTTACCATTATAATTGATGGAGAGGATAGAGAATATTGGTAAAGAGATTGTTTATAAGGAAGAGTATGGGAAGTGACCAATTATGGATGGACAGTTATGGGTTTGTTTATTCTGCAGACGGGAAGCGGTTGCTGAAAGGGGCAAACGTGAAAGGGGCTTATTGGATTCCTGAAGGGGTGGAGGAGATAGAGCCTGAGGCACTGATCGGGTGCAGGATAGATACGCTGCATGTGCCTTGCACAGCTCATGTGCATGAATATGAGCAGTTGGTGTTTAGTGAGGATCCTGAGGAGAATGAGGAACTGATGCCGGCGGTCTATTTCTGGACGAAGGATTATGCGAATCGTGATGAGGAGACGTGGGCGTTTGAGGATGAAGGGGAGTATCGTGTGGATGAACATGGGATTGGCTATAGTCTTGATGGGCATCGGCTGTTGTTTGCGCGTATGGAATTCAAAGCGGAAGAATACCATGTGCCAGATGGTGTGGTGACTATATGTTCGATGGCCTTTGCTACGTGTCGTCAGTTTGTTACACTGCATATTTCTCGTTCTGTGCGTCTGATAGGTGACTTCGTCTTCGGCCCAGGTGGCGGTAAGATTGTTATTGGCTCATAAGAAACTGTATGCCGAGAAAGAAGATTAAGAATTTGAGCGAAATATTTGGAAGTTTCGCAGATAATTGCTTTTTTTGCAACCAGATAGAAGATATGAGTCGTTTTTTATGTCTAAGTTGTTGTCAGATAAGTAACCCTAAGACTGGCCTCTATTTCCAGTCTTCTGGATATGTATATAGTTTCTTGATTGAAGAAATTGGGTGATAAACGCTTACTGGCAAGTGTCTTATTGAAGACTAATCATAAAATAAAAAAGCCATCCAAACGGATGGCTTTTAAAAGGGGAGTTACTGAGTTACTTGTCGAGTTCGGCAAGGTTTTGGGCGATCATCTCGTCGGTGACGGTGTAGTTCTGCAGGTCACCCTTGATGAAGGACTCGTAAGACGGCATGTCGATGAGTCCGTGACCTGAGAGGTTGAAGAGGATGACCTTTTCTTCGCCAGTCTCCTTGCACTTGTTGGCCTCGCGGATAGTGGCTGCGATGGCGTGGGTGCTCTCAGGAGCGGGGATGATACCCTCTGTGCGGGCGAAGAGCATACCGGCCTCGAAGGTCTCGAGCTGAGGAATGTCGACACCGTGCATGTAGCCGTCCTTGATGAGCTGGGAGATAATCATACCGGCACCGTGATAGCGCAGACCGCCAGCGTGGATGTTGGAGGGCTTGAAGTTATGGCCCAGGGTGTACATCGGCAGCAATGGGGTGTAGCCAGCCTCGTCGCCGAAGTCGTAGCGGAACTGGCCGCGCGTGAGCTTCGGGCAACTGTCGGGCTCGGCTGCGATAAACTCTGTGGTCTTGCCGTCCTTCAGGTTGTGACGCATGAAGGGGAAGGAGATGCCGCCAAAGTTGGAACCGCCACCGAAGCAGCCAATCACGATATCGGGATACTCGCCTGCCATTGCCATCTGCTTCTCTGCCTCCAGGCCGATGATGGTCTGGTGGAGACCTACGTGGTTGAGCACGGAACCCAGTGTATATTTACAATTAGGTGTGGTGGTAGCCAGTTCGACAGCCTCGGAGATAGCTGTTCCCAGAGAGCCGCTGTGGGTGGGATCCTTCGTAAGGATATCCTTACCAGCACGGGTAGACATTGAGGGAGAACCTGTCACGACTGCTCCGAAGGTGCGCATGATTGAGGAACGGTAAGGCTTCTGCTGCATGGTGATCTTCACCTGATAGACAGCACAGTCGAGTCCGTAGATCTTTGCAGCATAGCTGAGGGCAGCACCCCACTGGCCTGCACCTGTCTCGGTGGTGACGTTCGTGGTGCCTTCCTGCTTGGCGTAATAGCACTGGGGCAGGGCAGAGTTGATCTTATGCGA
>Ga0247611_10011188_pt1 | contig 10386 bp, 7 predicted proteins | sample 177DNAGHGhighgp2_FD_192422 | JGI IMG/M metagenome (GOLD analysis project Ga0247611, IMG submission 192422) | Sheep rumen microbial communities from Palmerston North, Manawatu-Wanganui, New Zealand - 1770 DNA GHGhigh gp2 | ecosystem: Host-associated > Mammals > Digestive system > Stomach > Rumen ... | reverse complement strand
TATGTGCAGGAGTGGGCGAAGGCGTATGTGCGCTGGATGCGCGATGTGATGAAATACGACGGTTTCCGCTATGACATGACCTTGGGTTATCACGGCCAATATCTGAGCATGTACAACGAGGCGAGCCAGCCTTATCTGTCCGTTTCGGAATTATGGGAGGGCATCGACCGCCAGAAAAAGCACTTGGTAGAGACGGGGTATAACACGATGATCTTCGATTTCCCGCTGAAATACCAGATGCACCAGGCGATCATGAGCGGCAGTTATGCCAAATTCATGAAGAACAGCAATTCGTTCCGCGGTCAGGATCTGGAGAAATACGCGGTGACATTCATCGATAACCATGATACGTTCGAGCGCGACGGCTACGGCGATAATCAGTTCGGCGGCAAGAACACCGACCTGTCGGATCCGACTATCAAAGCGCGTATCCTGCAGGGGTATGCGTACATCCTGACGATGCCGGGCGTTCCGTGTGTGTTCTGGCCGCATTGGAAGAAATATACATGGGAGATCAACCAGATGATCAAGATCCGTAAGTTGGCGGGTATTCATTCGGAGTCGAAAGTGACGGACGAGACGGCCGACCTGATGGCGTACAGCGGTACTATTCAGGGCCATAACCACAAGGTGATCGTGCGTCTGGGTAAGAACCGCGACATGACCGTTCCGGCGGGTTACTATGAGCACATGAACGGCGACCATTACACGATTTACGTGGAAGGCGTTGAGGGAATAGATGAGGTTAGAGGTGAGCGGTTAGAGGTTAGCGGGGAGAAATTCTTGCAGGACGGACAGCTGATGATCCGTTGCAACGAGAAAGTGTACAACGCACAAGGAAACTTAATTGAACAATAAGATATGATGAAAAAAACAATGTTTTTTGTGTTGGGCGTGTTATGCAGCCTGACGATGATGGCGGAGCCGTTCTCAGTCCGCGTTAACGGAAAGACGGATTATCCGGCGGAGAACACGGAAGATGTGGATTTTCAGGGTCGTGTTCAGTATGCGGCGTATGATGTGCCGTTGAAGGCCGGCGACAAACTGACTTGCTTTGATGCGGGCGCTGCAGGCGGTGGTGCGGAGTGGAATATCGGCGTGATCGACCAATACGGAGCGTATCAGAACTTCGCCGTGGGTAGTGATGCGCTGACATGTAACAAAGAAGGCAAATACAATATCTATATCAAACTCAAATTCGAGGATGATATGTGGTATATCGAGGAAGCCGGAGGTAGCAGTGGCGGCGGAGATTATAAAGGATCAGTACCCTCCAAGTGTCCGGACGTCATGTTCCAGGCTTTCTATTGGGACAGTTACCAGGATAAGGGTTACGGTCGCACCAAATGGATTGATTGGAATAACGGGACGAACAACACGAGTGCCGAAGAGATCGGTAAGTGGTTTGATCTCGTATGGTTGCCGCCTATGTCCAAGTCGAGCGGCGGAACGGGTTATCACCCGACGCAGTACGGCAACTTAGACAGCGCATGGGGTACGAAAGACAACCTTATCCGCTTGATCAATACGCTTCATCAGAACGGTGCGCGCGTGGTGGCCGATATCGTGATCAACCATGCGGACGGAACGGGTTGGTGCTCGTTCTTCAAACAGAGTTTCGGTTCGTACGGCTCGTTTGCCCCGGACGCCTCGTGGATATGCAGCACGGATGAGGTGAATACAGAAGGTGACGCGGGTTGCAAAGGCAAGGCGACAGGTAGCGCGGATGACGGTTACGGCGACGAGGCGAACTACTCGGCCGCCCGCGACTGGGATCATAACAGCGCCAAGGTACGTGAGATGTTCAAGGCCTACCTGCAGTGGTTGCGCCATGATATTCATGTGGACGGATTCCGCTATGACTACTGCAAGGGATTCCATAACAGTCATATCAATGATTATAACTCGTCTGCTCAGGCTTATTTCTCCGTGATGGAGTACTGGGACGGTAACGTGAATACGCTGCAAGAACGTCTGAATGATGCGGGCTGGAACACGTTAACCTTTGATTTCGCGACGAAATACACGGCGTTTAACGACGGTATCGGAAAGGATAACTATTGGCAACTGAAAGGTGCCGGTCTTCCGGGTGCAGGCAAGTCGCGTTATGCGGTGACCTTCCTGGACAGTCATGACTCTTTCCAACGTGATGGCAATGAGTTCTGCGGCAAGGACAACTCGATGAAGAACTTGGGCAAGGTAGAGCAATGTTATGCCTACATGCTCTCTATGCCGGGTGTGCCTTGTGTCTTCTATCCTCACTGGATCAAATGTAAAGAGGCGATTAAGAAGATGATCAACGCCCGCTATAAAACCGGTGTTCACAGCGAGAGCGCTGTCAGCGACGAGTCGGGGGACGGATTCTATAAGGCAACGATCACCGGTACGAACGGTGAAATCCGTGTGCTGATAGGTCCGAACTCGGGTTACGGATCCACTCCGAGCGGTTACACACTCGCTGTGAAGGGGAATAACTACGGTGTTTATTACAAGATGACCAGTCAGCGCGGCGATAAGGACCAGAACCGCAAACCGCAAGGGATCGAAGAGGTGGAAGGCGGAGCGTCGAACGTGGAAAGAGGGGAGAAGTTCATGCAGGACGGTAAACTCTATATCCGCTGCGGCGAGACGGTATACGACATCATGGGACGGATTGTGAAATAGTAGCAAATAAAAAAAGAACTAACGATATGAAAAAGATTTTTGCTTTTTGTGCGGCTGCGCTGATGGCAGCAAGTATGTACGCAGGCAATTACGGTATTTTGGTAAACGGCAATACGTATTTTGCCGGAGAACCTGCGGGTGAGTTTGAGGGTTTTACACAATATCTGGCCCACGTGCCGGTTAAGTCCGGTGATTTCTGCCAGCTGTGCGATGCGGATAATCGCGCCGTTTGGGCAGTGCCTTTGAACGCTGCTTCGGAACAAGGTTTTACGTATGACGAAAACGGTAAGAAATATACCATCAGTACGGACGGTTGTTTCGATTTCTACATCAAACTCAAATATGAGCAGGATGAATTGTACATTGGTCCCGGATCGAACTGCGGCGAGGGAATTGATATCAGCGGCGGCGGCCAAGGCGGCGGTGACGGAGAGAACATCGATTTCTATGCGATCGGTTGGATCAACGGCGCGGATGCCGGTGAGAAGGCGTATGACCAGTATGATGACAAATACAAATTTGTGAACGGCAAGTTGACGATTGATTGTAAGATGGGTAGTTATATCGCCCTCAAGGATGAGCAGGGTAACTTCTATTATGCCGAAGGAACGCAGGATGCACAGGGGGACAAGGTGACGTTCAAATGGGCAAACGGTTGGAGTCCTTGCCAGAAATGGGCACTTCCCGAAGGCACACGATATATCATCATGCGCAGCGTCCAGTTCAAAGGCGAGATTCAGCTGGAGAGCGTGGACAAAGCTACGTATGACGCTTATCAGGCCATTGAGCAGACGCCGGTGCGCACGAGTGCCAAGAAAGTGTTTGTGGACGGTCAGTTGCGTATCGTTCGCGGCGAGAAGACGTTCGATGCTACAGGACGGCAGTTGTAATTGAAAATAAAAAAAATGAAAGATATGCGTAAGATCAGTCCTTGCTTGTTGGTACTGTTCGCCGTGTGCGTGCGAGCACAAGTAACAACAAACCCCAATCCGATAGAGGATGGTTATACCGGTAAGATCATCATTACATTTGACCCGAATAAGGGAAACGGCGGCATGAAAGATGCTACCCAGTGTTATGTCCATACCGGTTATTGCACCGAGAAGGCCGATTGGCAGGGCGTGATCGGTACATGGCGTGGCTCCAACCAACCGCAGTTAACCAAAGTGGGGGACAAGTGGCAGTTGGAGATCGACAACATGTACAAGTTCTATAATATTCCCGGCGGAACGAAAGTAACGGCGCTGGTGTTCGTGTTCCATGACGGCAAGATCAACGGTAAGGACGGCACGAAGGAAGGCAAGACGTCCTCCGGCGGCGATATCTATATCTGGATTGGCGAAGACAACTCGGATACCGATGTATGGGATGCGGTAGAAGGGTTGAAGCCGACCACAAAAACCCGTCCGTCGGGTGTGGATAACGGTATCTACTACGGTTCAGACGGCACTTCGGTCACCCTTTGTACGTATGCAGCCAGCAAGACCGCTGCGGCTAATCGGGTGTTCCTGATTGGCGATATGACTGATTGGAAATTAGATGCGGCACATCAGTTATACAAGGACGGGAATTATTTCTGGATTACCCTGACGGGTCTGGAAGCGGGTAAGGAATATCGGTTCCAGTATGCGGTAGAGCGTTCGGACGGTGTGCGGAAGCAGATCTCGGATCTGTATTCGGAGAAAGTGATTCACCCGGACGACAAATGGGAGCCGAAGACAGCCGATCCTTCGCTGATCGATTATCCCAAACGCGGTGCGGACGGCGGTTATGTGACGGTTATCCAACCGGGCAAGCCGGCGTATAACTGGTCGGATGCTACGCTTAATTTCAAGCGCCCGGATAAGAACAACCTCGTGATCTATGAGCTCTGGGTATATGATTATACGGCAGCACGTACGTTGGAGAACGTGCGTCAGCGTCTTGATTATCTGCAGCAGTTGGGCGTTAATGCGATTGAGTTGATGCCTATCTGTGAGTTCGAAGGCAACTATAACTGGGGGTATTCGCCAACTCATTATTTTGCTCCGGATCGTGCCTATGGCTCGGAGAACGACTACAAGCGTTTCATTGACGAATGTCACCAGCGCGGCATCGCTGTTATCCTGGATATGGTGTTCAACCATGCTACGGGACAAAACCCGATGAACAAGCTCTATCCGTACGGAACGGATCTGTCACAGAACCCGTGGTTTAACGTGACGGCGCCGCACAGCGATAATGTGTACGAGGATTGGAACCACGGTTTCACTCCTGCCCACACGATGTTCACCCGCGCCCTGCAGTATTGGCTGAAGGAATACAAAGTGGACGGATACCGTCTGGACCTCAGTCACGGTCTGTGTTCGGATAAACCCAACACATCGGTGGAGAACCTGAAGGATTACTATGCGAAAGGCGTCAAGGCCGTGGCATCGGATGCTTATATGATTCTGGAGCACTGGGGCGGTAATATGAGCAGTGAGCGGCCGGCATTGGTCAAAGAAGGTATGCTCTGCTGGAGCAACACCAATAATGCGTATATGCAAGCCGCGATGGGTTGGCTCCGCGACGGCGACAGTTTCTCGGACGCCAATCAGGACGGTTATGTCTCTTATTGCGAATCGCATGATGAGGAGCGCATGCAGTATAAATGCCGGAAATACGGTAATGGATCGATTGCTACCGACGTGGCTACGCGTATCAGCCGCGTGCCGGTAAGCGTGGCTTTCAACGTGCTGCTGAACGGTTCGCATATGCTCTGGCAATTCGAGGAGATCGGATATGATTTCTCCATCAACTGCGATGCATCGCACGAAGGAGCGGATGACAGCCAGTACCGTTGTAATATCAAACCGCGTCCTGAACCCAAAGGTTATTTCAAAGACGAGAGGCGTATTACGGCTTACGAGAAATGTGCGATGGCCATTAATCTGCGTACCCGTATCATGCCTGAGGTCTTTGCCGGTAACCCGACTTCGGTTAACATCGGCTCAGGCGTGAAAGTGCGTACTATCCAATGGGGCAGCGATGTGTATGTGGTAGGTAATTTCGACGTAGCTGCGCAGACCACGACCTTGCCTTCCGGCACATGGTATGATTACTTGTCGGACGACAACATCGCCAGCGGAAATGTGACGTTGACCCCGGGTGAGTTGCGTATTTATACCGGTAAGAAAGTGGACAAGCCGATGATCAACCGCGATCTGCAATCTCTGTTGCCGATAGAGAATATATCCGTGGACAATACCCCCAAGGCGCAGAAGATCATGCGTGACGGCCAGGTGCTCATCCTTCGTGGCGAGCAGGTATATGACGTGATGGGTCGCTTAGTGAAATAATGTATATCGCGATAGCAGGAAATATCGGAGCAGGCAAGACGACGCTGACCAAGATGTTGGCGAAGTACTACGGCTGGGAACCGCGCTTTGAGAGCGTGAGTTTCAACCCGTATCTGGAGGACTATTACGGGGATATCAACCGTTGGGCTTTCTGCCTGGAGACCTATTTCCTCAAAGAGCGCTTCAAAGATATGCTGGTCGTGCAAAAATCGAGTCATACGATAGTGCAAGACCGCTCTATCTTTGAAGGTGTCTATGTGTTCGTGCGCAATAACTACGAACGGGGAGACCTCAGCGAACGGGATTATGAGACGTTCATGGAGCTGTTTAACCTGATGAAAGGACAGATGAAAATGCCGGATATGATGATTTATCTCCGTAAGTCCGTTCCGGCACTCATCAACCAGATCCAGAAACGCGGACGGGGTTACGAGCAGACCATGCAGATCGATTACCTGAAGGGACTGAACGAGAAATATGAGGATTTCATCTTCCGCCAATACGACGGTCGCGTGCTGGTTATCGAATCGGACGGAATGGATTTTGAGAATAACCCAGCCGACTTCCGCACGGTGATTAACAAAGTGGATGCGGAACTGTTCGGGTTGTTCAGCGAAAATAACTGGACTAAATAGTATAACAATTTAACACCAAATAATATGCATATTGCTGTTGCCGGAAACATCGGGTGTGGTAAAACTACCCTGACGAACATGTTAGCCAAATATTACGGTTGGGAACCGCGTTTTGAGAGCGTGGAGTATAATCCCTATCTGTCGGATTTCTATGCCGATATGGCGCGGTGGTCTTTCAATCTTCAGATCTATTTCCTCAATAAGCGCTTTAAGGATGTCGTGGAAATCGGTAAGCAGGACAAGTATATCATTCAGGATCGTACTATCTATGAGGACGCCCGTATCTTTGCCCCTAATCTGCATGAACAGGGTTTCATGTCCGATCGCGATTTCGACAATTATCAGGATCTGTTTGATCTGATGATGTCGCTGGTTAAGATGCCGGATCTGCTGATCTATGTGCGTGCTTCCATCCCGACACTCGTTGCGCAGATACAGAAACGCGGACGAGGATATGAGCAGTCGATCAAGATTGATTATTTGCAGGGATTGAACGATAAATACGAGAATTGGATAAAGGACTACAAGGGTAACCTGCTAATCGTTGACGGCAATACAATCAAGTTCGGTGAGAACCCCGAAGACTTCCGTTGGGTAACCGACCATATCGATGCACAACTCTTCGGTCTCTTCCCCTTCGAGAACGAAGAGAAAACAGGCAAGGAGATTTGATTCAGCATTTTCTGGATTATATAGCTATTGAGCGGAAATACTCGCAGCGCACCGTGGAAGCATACCACGATGATCTGCGGGATTTCTGTCGTTTTATGGGGTGGGAGATAGAGGAGTTTAAACCGGAGGATGTCGATGAAACCGACGTGAAGGCGTGGATGTTGGATATGATAGAAGAGCAGCATCAGTCGCCGCGGTCGGTGAAACGCAAATTGTCGGCCTTGCGGAGTTTTTATAAGTTCCTGCTGCGGCAAGGACTTGTGAAACGGGATATCACCGCGCGGATTATACCGCCGAAGGCAGACAAGCCTCTGCCCGTCTTCTTCCGCGAAGAGGAGATGAAGGCGGCCTTGTCTAATAGTCCGAGGGATGGTCTAACGGGCGAAGCCGGTCTGTCAGCGGAGCGGTCTGTCAGTGCAACGGTCTTACGCGATGATCTCATCATCTCGTTGCTCTACCAAACCGGCATGCGTCAGGCGGAACTGTTGGGATTGACAGACGCGGATCTGGATCTGGAACAAGGGCAGGTGCGTATCTTCGGTAAACGCCGCAAAGAGCGGATCGTACCCATCGGCGAGAAACTCATTGCGCAGATCAAGGAGTACAAAGAACTTCGGGATGCCGAAATCTCCGATCTCCCATCTCCGGTCGCCAATCGCCCGTTCTTTCCAGGCTTGACCAAGAATACCTTATATACTATCGTGCGTACGCGTATGGGGGCGGTGAGTACGCTCAAGAAACACTCGCCTCACGTGCTGCGGCATACGTTTGCAACGGCGATGTTGGACAACGGGGCGGATATACGGTCTATTCAGACGCTGCTCGGGCATGCCTCGCTGAGTACCACGCAGGTTTATACCCATACCACGTTCGAACAGATCAAGCGCGTTTATATGGCGACTCACCCGCGTGCAAAAGGAACAAATGGTAAGGCAAAATGACAAAAATGACGATTTTTTGAATTTTTTTGCCAAAATATTTGGTCATGTCAAAAAAAAGCAGTACTTTTGCACCCGCTTTCGACCGGAAGGGCTAAATAGCGCGGAGGTTTTATCCCCTCGGGACGTAAACCAGCGAAGCGTTTGCGGACCGAAAAGCGTAGAGTAAAACGTAGCACTATACCAGCGCAGAGCGCGCAGTCGTGCGAGTTTTAACTCAAGCGCGCCTCTATAGCTCAGTTGGTAGAGCACTAGATTTGTAATCCAGCGGTCGTTGGTTCGAGTCCGACTAGAGGCTCCAAAAGAGATCATTGACATGATAATTGTTATACCCGATTAAAACGCTAGCGTAAGCGATGTTTTGATCGGAGAGGAGGAATCGCGGCAACTATACAAGTTACGTAGTAACGCAGTCGTTGCAAGCCGATTCCGACGAGGGGTGTGTTCCAGAGTGGCCAAATGGGGCAGACTGTAAATCTGCTGTCTTCGACTTCGGTGGTTCGAATCCATCCGCACCCACACATACATTCTGCGGAAGAAAATCCTCCGGGATTTTTTGCGGAAATAGCTCAGTCGATAGAGCACTAGCCTTCCAAGCTGGGGGTCGCGGGTTTGAGTCCCGTTTTCCGCTCTTATGCTGCTTTAGCTCAGTGGTAGAGCGCATCCTTGGTAAGGATGAGGTCCCGAGTTCAACTCTCGGAAGCAGCTCTCTCGCGTTGTGTAAAAAGGTATAGAAAAAACAATTAAAAATTGTTTATTAACGTTAATAAAAAATTAAAGTAAAGAATTACTATGGCAAAAGAAAAATTTGACCGTTCAAAACCGCACGTTAACATCGGTACTATCGGTCACGTTGACCACGGAAAAACCACTCTGACCGCTGCTATTACCCAGGTATTGGCAAAGAAAGGTCTTTCTGAGATCCGTTCGTTCGACTCTATCGACAATGCTCCGGAAGAGAAGGAGCGTGGTATCACCATTAACACCGCTCACGTTGAGTACCAGACGGCTAACCGTCACTACGCTCACGTTGACTGTCCGGGACACGCCGACTATGTAAAGAACATGGTTACCGGTGCTGCTCAGATGGACGGCGCTATCATCGTTGTTGCTGCTACTGACGGTCCTATGCCTCAGACTCGTGAGCACATCCTGTTGGCTCGCCAAGTGAACGTTCCGCGTCTTGTTGTTTTCATGAACAAGTGCGATATGGTTGACGATCCTGAGATGCTCGACCTCGTTGAGATGGAGATGCGTGAGCTTCTGTCGTTCTATGAGTTCGACGGTGACAACACTCCGGTTATCCGCGGTTCTGCACTGGGTGCTCTGAATGGTGTTCCTGAGTGGGAAGACAAGGTTATGGAGTTGATGGACGCTGTTGACAATTGGATCCAACTGCCTGTACGTGCCGTTGATAAACCGTTCCTGATGCCTGTTGAGGACGTATTCTCTATCACAGGTCGTGGTACTGTTGCAACGGGTCGTATCGAGACCGGTGTCATCAAAGTTGGTGACGAGGTTCAGTTGATCGGTCTGGGCGCTGAGGGTAAGAAGAGCGTTGTAACCGGCGTTGAGATGTTCCGCAAATTGCTGGATCAAGGTGAGGCTGGTGATAACGTTGGTCTGCTCCTCCGTGGTATCGACAAAGATGAGGTTAAACGTGGTATGGTTATCACCCACCCGGGTGCTGTTAAACCGTATAGCGAGTTCAAGGCTTCTGTTTATATCCTCAAGAAAGAGGAAGGTGGCCGTCACACTCCGTTCCACAACCACTATCGTCCGCAGTTCTACATCCGTACCATGGACGTTACCGGTGAAATCACTCTGCCGGAAGGAACTGAGATGGTAATGCCTGGTGATAACCTCGAGATCACCGTTAAGCTGATCTATCCGGTAGCTTGCTCTGAGGGTCTGCGTTTCGCTATCCGTGAGGGCGGTCGTACCGTAGGTTCCGGTCAGATTACCAAACTCATCGACTAATACCCGTTATTAGCGATAAACCGCTTGGGGCCTCGAGCCCCAGGCGTTTTACGGAAGTCTTCCAATGGTAGGAAAGCGGTCTCCAAAACCGTCAATGTGGGTTCGATTCCTGCCTTCCGTGCAAAGAGGTGTTACGACCTCAAAAAAATGTTACTAAAATAGCTTCCGATTCGACTT
>Ga0247611_10011187_pt1 | contig 10388 bp, 5 predicted proteins | sample 177DNAGHGhighgp2_FD_192422 | JGI IMG/M metagenome (GOLD analysis project Ga0247611, IMG submission 192422) | Sheep rumen microbial communities from Palmerston North, Manawatu-Wanganui, New Zealand - 1770 DNA GHGhigh gp2 | ecosystem: Host-associated > Mammals > Digestive system > Stomach > Rumen ... | reverse complement strand
AAAAGAATTAGCCTATGGAGACTATTACAGAAAAAGAGAAAAAGGAATAATTGAAATTGGAGAACATAATTCAAATAAAAATAAAGATACAAGATTACTAATAGACACTAAAGCACTAAAAATTAACAGTGATAATATAGACCATATATTATATAAATGTATTTTATATTGGTACTCACCATCAAGTGATATATGCATAATTGATCCAAAAGGTGGGAACTTAGATTATAAAGTTAGAAAATATAACATATTGGTAGACATTGATGTAAATAGATTATTTGGAGATAAAGAATACTTTAAATATTTTATGGAAGTACTACTAGACGAAGACAGAGTAATAAATATGCTAGAAGAAGACAAAAAAATCAATTCAGAAAAAAAATGCGGTGGTTATGTTGGTAAAGTTGAATTAGTTGAAGGAATGTATAGAAAAAAGTTTTATACATCACTAGGAGAAAAATGTTATAACCTACCTGAAAATGTAGAAAAAAGAAGACAAAACTTAGAAAAAATAAGAAAATATTATGATGAAGAAATTGAAAGATTAAATAGAGAAAGAAACGAAAACCTAGAATTAGAAGAAAAAATAAAAAACATAATGGACAAGAAAAAAACAAAATAAAAAGCACTAAATTTAAAAAATAGTGTTTTTTTTATTCTTGATATTTCATTGAAGGTATAAATGCATCTAAATTAGAATCAGTGAAAGTTGGCTCAGTACCTTTTATATAATAAAACATTCTTTTATGAGAAGTATTATCACTAGCTAATTCACCACTAATAGGATCAACCAAAACTCCAACTACATTAACAGGGATTTCATACCAACTATCTTCTTTATCCCTTAAACAGTTTTCAATAGTGTCATACCAAATATTTTTAGAAATAGAACTATCACCAGAAGGGCTTTCTCTATTGTCATCATATCCAGTCCAAACACCTACAAGTAAATCATGATTATACCCAAATATTAACCTATCAGTATCAGTAGTACCAGTTTTAATTGCGTACTTATGTGATAATTTACCAGACAAACTAATTAAAGTAGGATAATTGTAATCAATAAAATCAGAAGAATATGTACTTGTTAACATTTCATTCAATATAAAAACATCACTTTCATTTAAAACCAATTCGGGTTTAGATTCATGCTCATATAAAACATTATCATCTTTATCCAAAACCTTTTCAATCAAATAAGGAGTATTTTTATAACCACCACTTGCGAGTGCCCCATAAGCACCCATTATCTCAACCATGCTCATTTCTTCAGTACCTAAAGCTAAAGAAGGAATAGGCTCTAATTCACTTTTAACTCCAACTCTACGTAATAAATTAACTAAAGTATCCTCACCTAAGAATAAATGCGTCTTAACAGCAAATACATTATCAGAATAAGAAATCGCAGCACTCATACTTATAGACTTATCGGGATATATTTCGCCATAGTTTTTTGGACTATAAGTTTTATCATCAGAAAAAGTAAAAGTAGTTCTCTCACTTATAAAAGTAGAAGATGGAGTAAAACCATTTTCCAAAGCAGCATAATATAAAAATGGTTTAATAGTAGAACCTACTTGTCTTTGAGAAGAAATTGCACGATTGAATTGACTTTCCTTATAATTTCTACCACCAACTAAACCTAATATTGCTCCAGTATTAGGATCCATAATAATGCTAGAAACTTGAATATCAGGATTTTCAATTAAATTATTTTTAACACTTTTATCTAAATTTTTTTGATAATCCATATTCAAAGTAGTATAAATCTTTAATCCCTTAGTATCCAAAAAAGAAGAAGGAATACTCTTAATACTCTTTAATTCATCAATAACCGCATCTTGATAATACATTAAAGAAGAAACTGAACTCTCATTAGAACCAATATAAGATAACTCAACAGAATAAGCTTTATCAGCCTCATCTTGAGAAATATATTTATTCTTAACCATGCTATCTAAAATAGCCTTCTGTCTAGCCTTAGCATTATCCTCATTAGAAATAGGAGAATAATTACTAGGAGACTTAGGAATACCAGCTAGTATAGATGCTTCAGCTAAAGATAATTCAGAAGCATGCTTGTTAAAATAATATAAAGAAGCATTCTCAATACCAAAAACACCACCATAATTAATAGTATTTAAATAACCCTCGAGTATTTCTTTTTTACTATATTGACTCTCTAATTTAATAGTAATCCATGCCTCCTGTAATTTGCGAGACCATGTTTTCCCAAAATCTAAAAATAAATTTTTTGCATATTGTTGAGTAATAGTAGAAGCACCTTGAACAGTATCATGACTTTTAATATTGGTTGCCATGGCTTTAATGATTCTTAAATAATCAAAACCTAAATGATGATAAAAATGTTTATCCTCAGTACTAATAGTCGCATCAATTAAATAATCAGAAATATGATCAAGAGTAACCCAGTTTTCACTATTACCATTATATAAATCACCATTAGAATCATAAAAAAAATAATTATTCGCAACACCAATAGATAACTTCTTAGAAAAATGAGCGTATACATACAAACCTAAATATAAAAATAATAACACAAAGGAAAAAATACAAAACCATTTTAAAATAATCTTAAGCATTCTCATGTTTTCCCACCAATCTAAAATTATTATTGGTAAAAAAAAGAAAATTAACCATAAAACAAATAAAAAAAAACATTTACAACAGACAATATATCTGTTATAATTACAGACGAAAAGGAGAAATATGTCAAAAATTAATATAGAAATAAGCCTAAAAAAGAATAATATTAAAGATATTAATCTTAAAACACAAGGTATTTTACAAGATAATAGAATAAAGTATAAAGAAGACAAAGTTATGAACATACTTGATATAAAAGAAGAAACGCTTAAAAGAAAAACAGATGAGTATGATTTGATAATTGACTTCAAGAATAAAATGATTAAAACAGAATATTTAAACATAAAAATCAGAATAATAAATAAGCAAAAAGAACAAAATAATTTTAACATTAAATACGAAATAATAGACACAAAAGACATATTTGAATATAAGATAAACTGGAGGTAAATATGAAAAAGGATATAAGCGAAATATTAAAAAAAATAATAAATAGTTTAGGATACAAAATAGAAGAAGTAACAGTATCTAAATCAAATAGACTAGACTTATGCGATTTTCAATGTAATGATATATTTAAATTAGCAAAAGAAAATCATAAAAATCCAATTGAACTAGGAGAAGAAATAGTTAATAGTGTTAATTCTTATGAAGAATTCAACACATATTTTAAAGAAGTAACATTCGCACGCCCTGGATTCATAAATATAAAAGTAAGTAATGACTTAATTAATAAATATTTAAAACTAATTAAAGAAGATGAAAAAAGTTTATTAAAGAAGGAACCAAAACAAACATATGTAATAGACTATGGTGGACCTAATGTCGCAAAACCATTACACGTAGGACACATGAGAACAGCAATAGTTGGCGAATCAATAAAAAGAATAATAAACTATATGGGACATAAAACTATATCAGATGTACATTTAGGTGACTATGGTTTACAAATTGGTGAAGTAATATATGGAGTATTAAGAGATAAATTAACAATAGATGATATTGATATTAAATACTTAGACAAAATATATCCAGAAATGAACGCAATATGTAAAGAAAATGAAGAAATAAAAAATGAGTGTGCAGAAATAACAAAACAACTACAAGATGGAAATGAAGAATATAGAACATTATGGAAAAAAATACTAGAAGTTTCTAAACAAGATATAAAGAAAAACTATGATTTCTTAGATGTGTCATTTGACTATTGGTATGGGGAATCAGATGCATATGATTATTTAGAAGAAACAGAAAAAATCTTAAAGCAAAAAAATCTAGTTGAAGAATCAGAAGGTGCATTAGTAGTAGATGTAAAGGAAGATTCTGATACAAAAGAAATTCCACCATTATTATTTAAAAAGAGTAATGGAGCTTACCTATATGCATCAACAGATTTATCAACAATACTACAAAGAACAAAAGACTTTAACCCAGATCATATTCTATATGTAGTAGACAACAGACAAGAACTTCACTTTACACAAGTATTCAGAACAAGTGAAAAAGCAGGAATTATGCCTAAATCTAAATTAGAATTCTTAGGATATGGAACTGTAAATGGAGAAGACGGTAAACCATATAAAACAAGAAGTGGAAAATCTCCAAAACTTGAAGGATTGTTCAATGATGCAAAAGAAATATTCATATCTAAAAAAGAAGATAATAAAAATATGTCAGAAGAAGATGTAAATAAAATTGTAAACTCAATTTTAAAGTTTGCAGATTTGTCAAATACAAGAACAAAGGATTATATCTTTGATTTAAACAAATTCTCAGATGTTACAGGAAAAACAGGACCATATATACTTTACACTTATCTAAGAATTAATAAAATATTAGAATCACAAAATAAAAATCTTGAATTAAGTAATAATATATATAATGAACCAGATAGAGATTTAAGATTAAAACTATTAGAATATAATGAGGCAATTAACTATGCATATGAAGAAAGAATGCCACACTACGTAGCAGATTATGTTTACAATCTTTGTGTAGCAGCAAACATCTTCTATCAAAATAACCATATAATGAATATGGAAGATGAAATGAATAAAAATGATTGGTTATACGTGTTGACACTTACAAATAAACTAATAAAACAATGCCTAAAATTACTTGTTATTGACATTCCGTCAATAATGTAACAAAAAACTATTGACACATAAAATAAACATGGTAAAATTAAATAGTCGTTATTTAGGAGGAATTTATGAAACTTAAAAACATGTCAAAAGCAGAAATAGAAGCAATGAGTTATACTGATATAACTTACATGCTATTAAAAGAAAATAAAAAACCAATGAATACAGCTGAATTATTCAAAAGTATCTGTGAACTATTAGAATTAACAGAAGAAGAATATTCAGAAAAAATAGGAGATTATTATACATCATTAACAATAGATAAAAGATTCCATATGCTTGAATCAGGTGAATGGGATTTAATGGAAAAACACAAAGTAGAATTACAAATAGATGATGATGAAGAATTAGAAACAGAAGAAGAATCTGAAGAAGATGATGAAACAGAAGAAGAACAAGAAGAAAATATTGATTCATTAGATTCACTAGATGATGAATTAGATGATGTTGATGACGACACATTAGATTTATCAATCGTAACAGAAGAAGAATTAGAAGAAGAAAATTAAACTGTAAAATACAGTTTTTTCTTTTACTAAAAAATGATATAATCTAATTAATAGAAACATATTGAGAGGTATGATATAAAATGAATTATGGAAAACTAAAAAAACTATTATTAGAAACTGACATATCTAAACTTACTAGATTTGATATGATAGATCTAGAATATAGTGTTCTTAAATCATCTGGCACATTTAATAATAAATTAAGTGATGACAACTATTTGATATCCATATATAATGAAATGTCAGTTGAAAACTTTGCAAAATTGGTTGATAAGTTAAATGCAAAAGTTGAATTCGATGTATATTCTAAATTAGATGACTATAGAAAACTTTTAACATTAGAAAAAGACTACAACCTAATTATATACACATACAATAAATTCAGAAAAACAGTTGAATTTGATTCATCATTTTATGAAGAAATCAGATTAGATAATTCATACCAATATTATAAATACATAGATAACAAGGAACAATTCTTTAATGATTTATATCAAAAAAATTACAAACTTTTTATAGAATTTTTCTGCAAAGAAAAGATTGCAGATTATTGTACACAAGAAATGATTGATACCGTATTTAATAATTTAGAAAAATATGATAAAGAAACAGTTTCAGGTTTAATAACTTTAGCAATAGAAGATGAAAAATACTTAAATATGCTAATGGATTATGATAAGATGAATTACGTACTACTTCTAGCAAATGAAATGAATAAGAAAATTAATTTGGATTTTTTAGATAATGCAGACCTAGAACAATTTGTATGTGACTATAAAACTCTTAAACTTAATTACTTAGACAATGAAAGATTCAGAAAGTTTATAATTAATAAAAAAGAATTCTATGATTGCAAATATAGTGGATACACAGTTAAAGAAATAGTAAAAAAACTAGATGAAAATGAAAAAAAAATATTTATAAATAGGTTAATTGATACATATGATGAATTGAATTTAGAAATAATAGATGATTTAAAAGAATATTTAAACCAAAATGAAATATACAAAATTGGTAAAAAATTCGAAGAACAATTTAAAGATATAAATAAAGCAGTTGAAATTGTAAAGCAAAATGCATATAGAGAATCAGGATTATTAGCAGATCTATTAAATAAAGTCGAAATAAACAGATATTATGAAATACTAGAACAAGTTGAATATGATATACCTAGATATTGCTTAGATAAGTTGCCATTAGAAAGACTTGTGGTACCATATCAATATGCATATAAATATGGATATTTTAAACCAGAAAATATTGAATTATTACGATTAGCTGTAACTAAAGAAATCTTTTATAAAGACATTAATAATAATGCACTGAATCAATTTGAAAAAGCACCAGAAGACATTACAAAAGTATTTATAGAAAATTGTAATAAATATACCGATTTAATAAAAAAAGAACTAAAAGAAGCTTTATATCCAAAAAAGATAAATTTTATAGCAAATAATATATCAGATGAAGAAATGATAAAAATATTTGACGAACTAGATAATAATTATGGATTATTTATGATTCTAAATAATTTATCGGATAAACTAAAAAATAGATTATACTTCGAAGGCCATTTAGAGAAGAAAATGGATATCAATAACATGATGACAATAGATGATTTAACACAGATTGCAACAAAAGAAATTTTTGATGATTTAAAAACAAAAAAGGAATTTAGATATACAAGGCTTCCAGAAATATATTTAAAAACAAAAAGAAAATATCTATTTCCAGAAATAATGCGAAATGCTGATAAGGTAGGATACCTTTCCGAATCAAGATCATTTCCATTTAGCATAACAGAAGAAGAATATAATTCGGTTTCAGAAGAATACCAAAAAATATACAAAGAAAGTATAAAAAACTATTCTGCACAATCATTTCTAGAATTATACTTTGGAAACTATTCAGAAGCAAAACCGTTAGCAACCGATTTAAAAAAATTCTATAATGAATTGTTTGAAGAAAAAATACTAGCAATTGATGAATTCGATTTTAAAATTTCACCAAACTATTTATACTTTATAAATGACAAAGACTTTGAAATATTATTTAAAAAACTTCCAAAAGAAGATATATTGTTATTAGCGTTAAAATATAAAAAATTCAGCGACGAATTAAAAAAAGAACTACAAAAAAATCCTGATTATATCAAGGACGTAAAAATAACAAAACTAGATAAATACAAACTAGATGAAAAATATATAAGCGAAGATATTATATTAAACAACAATTATTTAATCAATATCTTAAATGATGAACAACTTATTGTATTTGCTCAAAATAAGTATTTAGAAAATAATAATGAACTATTAATTAAGATAAAAGAAAATATCTTAAAAAACCCTAATTATATGCAACCAAATATTACCAAGTATTTTGAAGATACTGAATTAAATTACATATTTAATAATATTCAATTTATAGAATTAATGAAAAATTTAATTCTATATAGAAAAAATTACCCAGATATAAAGAATATAATTAATAATAGAATAGATGACATTATTTACTATATAAACAATTTACAAGAATATGAAAAAAATGCGTCAATAAATGATATTCTTAATTTGACTCAGAATAATAGAATGATATTTAGTTTAATAGATGGTGAAAAAGAAGAATTCATAAACTCAATTACAAATTTTGATTATATTTCAAAATGCCTATATGAAATCAATATACATGATGTCAAATTACAAAAACTACTGGAAAATAGAATTATACACCTAATCAATTCAAATGACATAAACTTTAAGCTTTCAATGTGGTATTTACCTATTGATGAAAAAGAAAAAAAAGACTTTTTGGATAGAATAAATGATGATAAAATATTTAACTATTTATTGAACATAATAAAGGGTTATGATAAAAAAAATCTAAAAACAAAATTTGTAGCTAATTATTTATTTGAAAGATTAAACAACAACAAAGAAATTATAATCAATCCTGATATATATACATTATTAGATGAACTATATCTATATTTAACAGAAGAAGAAAAAGAAATAATAAATAATATTATAGACAGTGATTTCAGAAAATACAAAAATATATTTGAAGAAAAACACTTCGAAACAATAGGTAGTAAATGCTGCTATATTGGATTACAAAAAAATAATTTAATAAATGAAAATACAATAAGCATATTAAAAGAATTAATTAAACATAACATTCATTTATTTCAATCATTAGACTATAGAATATTGGATAAAGATATACTAAAACTAGGTGGATACTTTATAGAAAAATTGAGTAGGTATCCAGAATTGTGCAGTAAAATAATACTACTTAAAAACAAAACACCAGAAAAATTTGAAATGTTTATAAATTTAATAAACAATTTAGATATAAATACAAACAAAATAGTATTAGATACAAAATTTGTAATCATATTGGATTATTTAATAAATAACGAACTAAAAAAAGAAAACTACTCATTAAGCGATATAGAAAAATTTATATTAAATAATCACTATAACAAATCAATAAAGAATATTGATATTAATGATTTTAATAGGAATCTAGATGAATATATAGATAGTAAAATGAATTGCGATGATATAAAAATAATTCAAAATCTAGTATCTATAAAATATTTTGGAATAGAAAAAAATATAATTAATGACTTTATATTTTCATATCTATTAGAATTTGAAAGTATAAAAGAGTTTTGCAATGATCAATATGTATTAGAATATATAAATAATATATTAATATTTAATAATATAGATAATATTGAAATACTAAAGAACATGAATGCTAAAAAATATACTATAAATGATTTCTTAATAATTAGAGAAAAACTAAAAGAACTTTATGTTGAATCAATAAAAAAGGATATAAACAAATATAATAAAGGAAAAGAAAAAATTATAAATATAGATGATAAGAAATATGAATGCATTGACTTAACAGATAACTATGGATTATTTGTACATAGTACAGACGCATATGGAAGTATGCCATTATTAAATAATAACTATTATGATTCATGGAATTACAGCACGAACACAAGAAATCATGGAATATGCACATGTTTTATATCAAACGCAAACTATGGAACACCAAAGGTAAAAGATAATGGAGTAATGTTTGGATTTTTAAACATTAATAATAATGATATTCCTTTAATGGGACCATATGATTTGGTAACAAGAAATTCCGGATATACAATAAGAAGTTTGCATAGACCAAGATTTTCAAGACTACAAAGTATATTAGATAATACAAGGCACACACATAATGAAACATCGCTTGAAAGAAGAATATTAAATGATAAGGGATATACAGAATTAAGACAACCAGATTGTGTAATTATTTTTGAAGACATGTCGGAAAAAATAAAACATAATAGTATAAAAGCATATGAAGATTTTAAAAATAGTGGCAATCCTATTAAACTTGTATACATAAATAGAAAAATAAATATGAATAAACAAATTGATATACTTGATAAAGAAGTGGAAGAATATAAAAAAACATATAATATAGATTTGTTAGAAAAGATTATAAATCGTCATAATTCAAATAGATCATCGACTTCCGGAATAAATATTGATATAGATAAATCTTTTAGATTAGAAAATATTATAAATATATTAAATAGAACATTAGACTATATAGAAGAAAATAATGATTATGAATTATTAATAAGATTCATAGAAGTTTTAGAAAAAGAAGATAATAAATATAATATGATAAAAGATATTCATTCAGAAAGACAAAGAACTTTCAAGGCATACAATTTAGAGATTAAAAACAGGATAAAGGAATTAAAGGACAAATTAAATCAAAAAAAAATTTAAAGATACTAAAAAATATATAAAAATGTACAATACATGATATAATAATTTAGAAGGTGATAAAAATGAAATATTATTGCATAGGAATAAAAGGATCAGGAATGAGTACGCTTGCGAATATCCTACATGACTTAGGAAATGAAGTTACAGGATATGACGATTCAAGACACTATAAATTTACAGAAGAAGGATTAAACAAAAGAAATATAAAAATATTCTATGAACCACATGAAATAGATAAAGATACAATTGTAACATATTCAAAAGCATTCTCTATAGACCATCCAGAAATAAAAAGAGTAAAAGAACTAGGACTAAAAATA
>Ga0247611_10011186_pt1 | contig 10388 bp, 6 predicted proteins | sample 177DNAGHGhighgp2_FD_192422 | JGI IMG/M metagenome (GOLD analysis project Ga0247611, IMG submission 192422) | Sheep rumen microbial communities from Palmerston North, Manawatu-Wanganui, New Zealand - 1770 DNA GHGhigh gp2 | ecosystem: Host-associated > Mammals > Digestive system > Stomach > Rumen ... | reverse complement strand
ATCGGGGACGGTATAAACTTCGCCATAGGTGATGTATTCTCCTAGTTTCGGCCCTTTATCAAAGTAATAGCAGGCCAGGGATTCGCTTTTGGCGATCTGTGGAACGTCAATGCGGAGACCTGTCGACTGATAAGTATCGATGTAATTCCCCGAAGTGCCGGTTTCGCTCCACCAAGCGGAAGTGTCTTTGAACGTATAAGGGCCAATCGGCCCCTCCGAAGTGCTGCTTTCCTCGCTGGAAGAAGAGGACGATTCTTCGCTTGAGGTGGCGGAAGAGGAACTGCTGGATTCCGAAGAATCTTCAGATGAAACGTAAGAGGAATCTTCGCTAGAGGCGTCCGAAGAAGATTCTTCCGAATCGGAAAGGACGGGTTCTTCTGAGCTATCGGGGATGATGGAAAAGGAAACGAAAGAGCAACTGGAAGCGACCGACGCAGCCAAGGTCAAAGAAAAGACGAGCAAAGGCTTACGCATCTTTCTTGCCCTCCTCATCGTGCTGCCTAAGAAACTGGTGATAGGTATCCGAAAGGGAAAGGAGCTGTTTTTGTAGCATCTCCGGCCCTTTTTCTGGATGGGTCAGGCGCGAATAAAGGCGTTCAAGGTAGTTTTCCGAGACTTTTTGGATCTCGGGGTCGGTCAAATGATATCCGCGGGATACGCCTTCCATGACGGCGCCTGCGCAGGTGAAGAGGGGACCGAGGAAATCTTCCGGGGGTAAAGTCCCATCCGACACCGCGCGGTTCCAAGCATAAAGATTGATGAAGGCGTCGGCGATGGAACGGCAATCAGCGTGCTCCACATCTTCGGGATCCCATTCTGGGAAGCGGATTTCTTTCGCCGTATGGGCCGCCAAAGCGCGATGGGCGAGCACGTCCATCGTCGAAATCAACGCGGCGTTCCAAGTTTGCCCATCCATCTTGGGGGATAAAAAGAAGACCACCGAATAAAGGACGCAGGCTTCTTTGGCGAGGAAATGCTCATCGACGATGCGTTCGCATTCTTTTTCCAAAGAACGGACCAAAAGCCCAAAAGCCGTGGACTGATCCACGAGTTCCTGTTGATCTAAGGTGACGGAGGGCTTTTCCATAGGAAAGGATTATACGGATGTTTTCCTTTTGTGCCTAGTCCGGAGGGTTTTCTTCCGCGCCAAAGGCGGATAGAAAGGCCCGAGCACATCCGTCAGTTGATCCCCGTGATAGAAAAGCGACAAGGTGAAGGGAGGCCAATCTTTCATCACTAGAGGCAGGAAAATGCGGTCGCCCTCCCACATGGGCAATTCGTCAAGGCGCTCAATCGGAATCCAGGCGAGTTCCCCCTCATCGCAATCCCGGAGTTCGCCTTCGAAAGAATCGACACGGTAAAGATACATTCTTTCGGGATGATAGAGGTCGTTAATGAAATCGATCTTTCCGATATAGCGATATCGTTTTACCGTCAGCCCCGTTTCTTCTTTGACCTCGCGCTTCATGCATTGAACGGGCGTTTCTCCCTTTTCCACATGTCCGCCGACGCCAATCCACTTTCCTTCATTCACGTCCTGGGATTTCTTGACGCGATGAAGCATTAAGAAACAGTCGTCTTTTGCGATGTAAACCAAGGTGGTAAATTCGTCAATCTTAAGGCGTTTTTCCATTAAGGTTTTTCGCTTTTCAATCGCTTGGGTGATCTCGGCGAAGACGCGGTCGAAATCCTTCTCGATCTCCTTGCCCCAATATCGCAGGACCAGGTAGCCTTGTCGGGTTAATTCCTCGTTAACCTCTTTATCGCGTTCCATGTTCCTTTCGATCTTGGGAATCCAGTATTCGCGATGGGTCTCTAGCTTGTCTTTGTTTTCCTCAAATTGGTAACCGTGCCAGAATTCCGAATCAGCGAAGATGGCGATCTTGTATTTGGCGATGACGATGTCGGGATGCCCATAGACTTTATTGGAGCAAACGCGAAAGCGATAACCGGCTTCGAAAAGCGCTTTTCTAAGCTTCATCTCGATGCCCGTGTCGCGGCCTTTGATGTGGGACATCGTGAACGATACGACCGCTGGATCACGTTTCATTTTCGACGCAATTCTCCCCTAATCCTTATTTTTTGCGCGGTTTTTGCTTCAAATTGAGTTTCGCGGCGGTCAGATGCTTTCCGTTCTTCTTTTCTTCTGAAGTCGCCAAGGTGATGCGTTCATAATCCTTATGGGTGGCATCGGAGGCCGACTCGATGGATTCGGCCAGGTGATCAAGGTCGAGTTTCTCATACCGATCCAGCAATCTTTCCAGGCTCTGCTGCAACTGACTCGCCTTCTTCAAGGTGTCCTGAAGTTTATCCAAAGCAGCGCCCATTCTCTGAATTTGCTGGTCTAGGTTTTTCTGGACGTCGAAAGCGCCTTGGATCCTCTCATCAAAGGATTCTAGCTTCTCGTCGAACCCATTCTCAATCTCCGCGATTTTGGAGATTCTCTCCTCGAGGTCTTGCAGGTTCCTAACCGTTTCTTCAAACAGGTCTTTCTTTTCTTCCATAAGGTTTTCCTCCTATTTTTTATGAAGCTTTGAAATGCTCTTATTTATCGTCAATGAAAATCTCTTTTCCAAGAGGTAGAAGAATAGGGTTCGCTCCGCCTCTTCCATGCCGTTTTTCAACTGCAAGAACCCTTCGGCGCAGGCTTGTAGATCGCCTTCTGGATCCCTTAGGTTTTCTAGTAGGGTGCGTTTGCCCTGCTTCCCATCTTCATGATAGAAATCCTGCAGCTTATCGAGTTCCATTCTCTCCGCATAGAAGGTAACGATTTCTTTGGAATCCATCTCCCTTTCTTCCGCGCGAAGATAGACTTCGGAAAGCTGGCTCTTTTCCTTGGCCTCTTCGATATCCCCACACCGGCTATAGGCGCGGATGGCCTCGCGGTAATTGCCCGCTTCGAAACGCCGATCGCCTTCTTTGACCCAGTGAAGCGGATCGATATTCCCTTTGAAGTAGGACTTCAGATCGGCGGTATCGGCGAAATGGTTCAATCCGGAGAGGATTCGTTCATCGATTAGCTTCGACGGGGCGGATTCAAAGACGACGATGCGGTTCTTCGCCCTGGTTAAAGCGACATAGAAGCGATTGAACAACATGCGGTGAAGCGTGGATTTTTTCCCTGCTTTCTCATCGCCTAGCATCGCATCGAACACTTCTTTGCTGGAAGTGAAGAAATCCACGAGGATGACGCTGTCCCATTCTCTGCCTTTGGCTTGCTCAACCGATAGGAAGGAATGGGTGACATAGCCTTCCCCAAGCTTTTTATATTTCGCGATGGCTTTGTCCCTTGCTACGGCGGAGGGGAAAATGAATACCGCATCTTTAGCGGAGGTGGAGACCAAGGTGACCAGATCTCCGAAATCTTTTTGCGAGCGGACTAAGGTGACGAAAACGTCTTCGTTATCCTCGCGTTTCGAAACTTCGGGCTTCTGCTCTTCCCTTAACCCGCGGCTTCCGATCGATTCGCGGGTGATGTCCTTCATCTGATTGATATAGCGGACGAGGTTCGGCCCAGAGCGGTAAGAATCGTTTAGATCGCTCGTATAGAGGGTGGCGTCCTTGAAAAAGCGACGTACCAAATTCCTCGCCCTGCCCAGTTCGAAAATCGTTGGGTTGATGGCCTGGTTATCGTCCCCATAAATGTAAAGTTGGAGGGGGCGTGTAGGCTTTAATAGGGAAAGGATGGCCAAGAATTGGATTTCCGTAAGGTCTTGGTATTCATCGATCACGATGGCGTCGAATTGCCGTAATCTCTCTTGATCGGCCAGGATGCGGCGCGCCAAACGGTTATCGGTGGTCCTGCCGATTTCTTTAAGATGTTTTTGATAGGCGAAGGCGATTTGATAAATCAGTTTCTTCCCTTCTAAATCGAATCCTTCTTCCCCAGAAACCGCGGAGAGGAACTCCTCTTCGCTTAGGATGTCTTCTTTGCCTTCGGGGGAATCGGCGTTGCCTTCCAAGACCCCGCGATAGAACACATAGGCGACGAGGAATTGGTCTTCCCTGCCTCCTCCAAGAAGGCTTAGGCGGTTTCTAATCGACGAATTGCGATCGACGAATTGGTCAAACCAGGTTCGGAAATGGCGCTTATCCTCCATCTCGTTGGCGCTTTCATCGCCGAATAGATAACGAACTAGATCGCGGAAGGTCATCGTCATGACCGATTCGGCGCCTAGTTCTACAAACTTCTTCGCGGCGAAATTGCATAGCTCTCTTTCGTAGGTAAGATAGAGGACTTTCTGATTGTCCTTGCCTATCTCCAAAGTGCCAAGAAGCGATAGCAGAGTCTTTCCCGTGCCGGCGGAACCTACATAGGCGTGAGGCAACTTAAGCCGCCCTTCTTCCAATAATCTGAACTGCGAAACGGAAGGATAAGCCAAGAGGTCGCTTTCTTCCTCCTCTTCTATCGGAAGGAGGATCTGATGCAAAATCATCGAGGATTTCGCGGTGTTTTTCTTTAATGTCCTCTCGATGGAGCGGGCGATTTCCCCCTGGTTATCGTGCTCATCGTCATCGGTAAGATAGAGCAGAATGATGTCATCGTCTTTGAATTGTCTTCCCACGTCATCGTAACCGCGGAGATAGAAGACGCGCGCGCCATCATATTGTTTGGAAGAACCGAAGCGGAATTTATGGATGTGATAGGAGCGGTCATGTTTGAAGGTTTTGCTATCCTTCGCCTTGAAATAGTTATCTAGCGTCTCTTTCTCATCCAAGATGAGCTCTTGGTAGAGTTCTTCCAGATCCTTTTTGGCGCCTTCGTGGTATTTGTTCTCGAACTTCTCCGCGCAGTTTTGGAAGTGCCGCGTGACGAAAACCCTCCTTTGAGGTGTTCGTTTGACTTTTTTGACGGGGATTTTCTCTTCGATTCTTTCCTCCGCCGTTTCTTCGACTTCAATCGGCGTTTCCCGGATGACGGGTTTCTCCTCTTTGGGAGCTTCGCAGCGGGCCAAGACTTCTTCAAAGGAAAGCGAAGGGTGCTCGATGCTCATACCAATAGAAGAAAAGGCATAGATCTGCGGGGATTCATGATTGGATAACACGATGCATTTATAAGGATCTTCGCGATAGGAAAGCAGGAATAGTTCCACGCGGTCATAAGCATCAAATGCCGCGGCCAAAATCCGCCAATCCTCCGGATGGAAATTCTTCAAAATCCCATACACGGGGTCGCTCTTTTCCGGGATTTCCGGCACGAAAACCATCCGCGGAGATAGGGCGGGCCGAGCAATTTTAAGCAAGGTTTCATCCAAGCCTTTGAACTTCACTCTCGCCTTGGGGTTAGTGGGATCATTCACCAGGATAAAGGAGGAAATCGACGCCCTGCTCCGACGGAAGGAAAAATAGGAACCCGCTATCCAATGGTTGTTGGGCTCGATGATGATCTTCTTTGGCTTGGCCCCGCCGGTTTGAAAGGGGATGTTCTGCAGGGTCGGGGCTTGGTAAGGCTTGTTTTCCTCTAAGGGTTTTCTCACCAAAGTCGGTTTATTCTCGGGAATCTTCTTTTCCTGCTTAGACTTGGGAGAGTTCAAAATCTTTCCGGGTTTTTTCTTGGAATTTCCTTGGAAGGTCGCTTGGAAAGAAGAAAGATCGATCGGCCCCACTTCCTCCTCTTCCTTTTCGGGTTGCAGGCTCTTCGCGACGCCGAGGTTGCGGATAGTCTTTTTGGAGTTGGAGACGAACCCGGTGCGGATCCGTTCGTTGATTTCTTCTTGGTCGACTTCTTCTTCCTCTTCGGGAATCTCTTGCTTGGCATAGCCAAGATTCACCGGGGTTTTCTTAATCGAGGCCCCGCTTTCGGGGGTGATGCCGTGTTTACGGAGGAATTCGCTTCCGAGGATGTTCCGATCTTCATCAGGATCATAAACCGCGAAATTCCCATAGATCGCGAAGACGATCTGAAAGCCGCGGCCATCGATGACGAAGGCGCAATCAGGACGACTGCGATGGACGATGAGAAAATTCTTGATGCCAACGCTTTTGACGATTTCCCCGACTAGAAGCCAATCCTCGGAACGGAAATGCTCTCTGGCGTCTAATTCAAAGGCATCCGGTTCTCCGGAGAAAGGAAAAACCTGGCATTTGGGATGGAAGAAAAGCGCGCTCAAGCCTTTGAGGGAACGCTCTAGGTATTGTTGGTCTTCTAAAGTGTATTTGCTACCGTCGAATAATGCTAACAGCTCATCTTGTTCTTCTTTCGCCCGATAGCAAAACACCGTCTCCGGCGATGGGCGCATGGAAACCTCCTTTCGTCCTCAAAACACTTTTCTATTTTACCCCAAAATCGAAAAACCGTTAGACCTTGCGGTAATATATTTCATATGCGGAAAATTTCGTTGGGGAAAACGCAAGACCTCGATCGTCTTTCTAAGCTGGAAAACGACTGCATGTCCCGCTTCTTTTTGGAAGAAGACCTCCCAAAACCCTATCCGATCGCGAACGCTTTGGAGGATAAGAAGATCCGCCTAATTGAGGAAAGGGGAAGCCTTTTGGCTTTTCTATCCCTGGGCCATGATCTAAGAAAGACGCTATTTCCCGAAGCGAAAACCTCGCGGCCTTGTTACGAGCTTCTAGAGGTCCTGGGGAATCCTTCCGCCCCCGCTTCCGTCATCGAATGCTTCGCCTATGATTTGGATTATGGTCCGAGCGGTTTATCGGAACTCTTCAAAGACGAAGAAAGAAATCGAAAGGGCGATGATTTCTTTTTGCTGTTGCCCAAAGAAATGAAATCCCTTTTGCCCATTTGGACCGAACTGGGTTTCCAAAACCTTGGGCGTGAATGGAAAGAGGGGGAAGATAACCCCTACTTGCTCTATAAACCTTTTATTCCTTCCGGACTATGCCGGAATATCGGTTGGTGATTACGCGAATTGCGCGCGATATAGGGCGGCGAATCGGCCGTCTTTTTCCATCAGTTCGCGGAAATTGCCCTGCTCCATGATCTTGCCTTGATCCATGACAAGGATCAAATCAGCGTCTTTGATCGTGGAGAGGCGATGGGCGACGACAATGGAGGTCTTCCCCTTCATCAATTCGTCGAAGGCCTTGGATAAAGCAAGCTCAGTGCGCAAGTCGATATTGGAGGTCGCTTCGTCTAGCAAAACGATCTCAGGCTCCGCCAAGATGATCCGCGCGACGCAGAGGAGCTGTTTCTGCCCCATCGATAATCCAAAGGCGTTGGAGACAACCGTGTCATAACCTTGCGGCAATAAACGGATGAATTCGTCGGCGTGGGCTTTCTTCGCCGCCTCCACCACTTCCTCGAAGGTGGCGTCCGGTTTAGCGAAGGCGATGTTGTCGCGGATGCTGGCTCGCGATAGCCAGGTATCCTGCAAAACCATGCCCATATGGGAACGGAGTTCTTTCTTTGAGATATCCAAAGTGGAGATGCCGTTCATGTAGAACGCGCCCTGCTGCGGATCATAGAAGCGCATCAAAAGATTGATGATCGTCGTCTTCCCACATCCCGTCGTGCCGACGAGGGCGATCTTGTGGCCTTTATAGATATCCAGCGAGAAGTCGGAGATGATTTGGCGTTTTCCGTCATAAGAGAAATGCAATCCCTTGGCCTCTAAGCTATCAACGGTTCCCTGCAAAGAGGAAGTTCCTTCATCGATGTCTTTCGGCGTCTCCATCGTTTCCTTGATGCGGCCGAGGGAAGCATCCGCGTTCATGATGTCGCCCATCGCGTCGGCCACTTCGTTGAACGGAGTCATGTATTGATAAGAATAGGTTAGGAAGCCCGAAAGCCCGCCGACGGTGAGGGTGACACCGAGCCAAGCGGGTTGTTGCAGCAACAAGAAAGCGCCGAAGATGATGACGGCCGCGTAGATGGTGTTATTAACCAAGCGGGTGGACGGATTGATTGCAGAAGCCGCGGCGGCCGCTTTGAAATAAGCGTTCTTCGCTTCGAGATTTTTCTGCGCAAATCCCGCCTCTTTTTGCTTTTCTAACCCATAAGATTGCAAACATTCAAGATTGGTAATCGATTCTAGCGAGAAGGCGGAAAGCTCGCCGTATTTAGCGCTTTGTTCCCGGAAATAACGGGCGTTATGTCCGGAGATGAAGCGCGAGACTAATACGGAAATCGGGGTCAGCAAGACGACCAGGAGCGCCATCGCCCAGTTCAAGTAGCACATGAATCCGAGGGTGATAAGGATTTGGACGACACCTTCATAAATCGCGCCCGCCCCAAGGATCAACCCGTTTTGGACGTTTTCGATATCCGCGGTGAGGCGGAGGAGGATGTCGCCGTGGCGATGGCTATCCAAATAGGAAAGCGGGACGCGGTTGATCGCGACGAATAAATCATCGCGCATCCGCTTGACGATCCTTTGTCCCAAAGCGGAGACTGCGTAATCGAAAAGGTAACGGAACGCCACGCCGAGGATCAATAACCCGGCGATGATGAAGAGGTAGATCTCCATTTTCTTGAAGTCGATCTCCACCCCCGCGGAAGAAGCGGAGACGATGAGGTCGATGGCCCGCGAAGTCATAAAGGGGACCGCCATCTTGGAGAAGACGGAAAGCAAGGCGAAAAGGAAGGAGGCAATCAATAGGCCCTTGGACCCTTTCAGGTAGTTTTTCAGATAGGAAATGTTCTTCATCTGGCATCCACCTGCGCTTCGTAAATCTCGCGGTATATCGGGCAGGACTTCAAAAGGCTTTCATGTTTCCCAACCCCCACCACTTTTCCTTGGTCCAACACGTAAATCCGGTCGCAGGAGGCGATGGAAGTCGCGCGCTGCGAGACGATGACCGTCGTCAGATTGGGGCGCTTTGCAATGTTTTCCCGCACGGTTTTGTCGCTTTTGTAATCAAGGGCACTCGTCGCATCATCCAAGAAAAGGATCGGACGGGCGGAAAGCAAAGCCCTGGCGATCAATAGGCGTTGGCGTTGTCCGCCGGATAGGTTCTGCCCGTTTTCTTCGATAGGATGATCAAGCCCATCGGCATAATGGGAGAAATATTCGTCGCATAGGGCGTCCTTGCTAGCTTTCGCGATTTCTTCTTCGCTTACGCCTTCGCGTCCAAGGAGAAGGTTATCGCGGAGCGTCCCACGGAAGACTTGAGGTTTTTGGGAGACGGTGGCGATCTGACCGCGGAGCAATCCTAGATCAAGATCCTTGATGGGCAAACCATGGAAAAGCACTTCCCCTTCATTCGCGTCCATGAAGCGGCTAAGCAGGGACAGCAATACGCTTTTTCCGGAGCCGGTTCCGCCGATGACGCCGACGGTCTCGCCTTCCTTCACGACGAAATCCACCCGGGAAAGCGCGGGGTTTTCGCCGCCAAAGGACAGGGTAGCCCCCTTCAGTTCGAACACCGGGGCAGTGGCATCGGCCTTCTCCAAATCAGAGATCGGGCCAGAGACGATTTCCGGTTCGATGCGGAAGAATGCATCGATGCGTTTCTTCGAAGCAAAAGCTTTGGAAAGGGAGGTCACCAAACGGGTGAACATGATGAGGGCGGTCAATGATTGCGTTAAGAAGGAAACGATGGCGACGATCGAGCCAACGGATAAACCCGTGGTGGGCAAAGCAAAGGAACCAAAATAAAGCAACAGGATGATGGCGATGTTGATGAAGGCGAAGGTCAACGGGTTGATGAGGGCGTTGATGCGCGCGACTTTCATCCCCTGCTTACGATAGGCTTCGCTTTGGCTTTGAAATTCGGCGATCTCGACATCTTCTTTATTGAAAGCACGCACGACGCGCGCGCCCACGATGCCGTCTTCTCCTAAACCGGAGATACGGTCGAGCCCGTTTTGCAGAACGTCATATTGCCGCGGAGTGGCGCGCAAGATGATGAAGGCGACCAAGGCGCATAGCGTAAGCGCCCCAAGAACGGCAAAGCCGGCATACACGTTCACGATGAAGGAGGCGACGATCGAACCTAAGACCAAAAAAGGCGCGCGGATGAGCAAACGCATGAACATCTGCACCCCGACCGTGACCGCGGGGGCGTCATTGGAAACGAGGTTGAGCGCCTTGCCGCGCCCATAGTCCTCAATCTGCTTTGGAGAGCATGAAAGGATTTGCGAATATAAGCCGTTCCTTAACGCGAAGGAGTATTTCGCGGTGACGTGGCTCGTCGTGAGTTGCGTGACCATCGTCGCGAGGAACCCAAAGACGGAAAGGCCAAAGATGAGGGCGCAGTAACCGAAGATGAATTTCTCGTCGCGGTAATGGGCGCCGCCTTCGGTCAGTCCATCATCGATGATGAAACGGACGATGAAGGGGATCAATAACTCGAAAACGCATTCGATGATTTTGAATCCAGGCGCGAAAAACACCAAAAAACGATGGGGTTTTAGATAGGAAAGCGCGGTTTTCTTGACCAGGAGATCAGTTTCCTTTCCCCTCATTCTTCTTACCTTTGCCGCG